>ERZ772910.1698-NODE-1698-length-10864-cov-3.406051_pt1 | contig 10864 bp, 7 predicted proteins | sample MGYA00511357_ERZ772910 | MGnify/ENA primary metagenome ERZ772910 (study PRJEB29015, sample SAMEA2738096) | human oral metagenome | biome: human oral; feature: human-associated habitat; material: saliva | place: China | collected 2193 ...
TTTTCTAACGTCTAACGTCTAATCTCTAACGTCTAATGTCTAGAAGTAAAGTATCCCGTTTCGGGGTTTGCCATGCTAGCGTCCGTTTTAGCTTCGTCATAAGGCACGGCACCGCGGAGAGAGGTGCAACCAGCAAACATATCTTCCGAGTTTTCGCAGTTCCAAGTAGAGTTGCAATAAATCGTGGTCAAAGAGTTGCACCCACAGAACATGTCACATATAATCTCCACCTGGGAAATGTCGAAGCCAGAGAGGTCAATCTCGGTAAGAGAGGAGCAAGCTACGAACATCTTATACATGGTCGTCACCTGCGAGGTGTTGCAGTGGGAGAGGTCTAGTGTGGTCAGATTGGAACAACCCATGAACATATAGCTCATGTCCGTCACCTTTGCGGTGTCGAAGTGGGAGAGGTCGAGCGTGGTCAAACCCTTGCAATCCTTGAACATCGCGCCCATATTGGTCACCTTTGAAGTGTCAAAGCTCGCAAGGTCTAGCGCAGTCAGAGAGGAACACTCCATGAACATACCATTCATATTCGTCACCTGCGAGGTGTCGAAGTGGGAGAGATCAATCTCCGTCAGCGATGAACATCCCAAAAACATACCGCTCATATCCGTCACCTGCGAGGTGTTGAGGTGTTCCAAGCCCTTTATATTTGTAAGTGATTCGAGAGAATAAAACCAAACTTCAGTGCTAGTGGGGCGAAACTCACGGAACGAAGCATCAAACACTGCAGTGAGAACGGATGTATTGGGAGATTCAAAAGTGCCCGTCCAAGCGTAGTATTTAGAAAAAGAATCTTCTTTTGTCTCGCCTATTCCCCACGTTGTGCCGTCGCGTTCATCACGGAGGGTGTCATAATAGAAAGTGAGGATGGTTTCATCTTCACTGAGGTGCACGTAGGCTTCGGGAGTGGTGGGCGTAGGGATTATATATTCAGTGATGGTCATAAGGTTTATACATATGAAAGTGTTCGGAAAATAATGTAGTAAGTTGGATTTTGCTGTGTTTTTATCTTTCTCTTTTTGCGGATAATCAAAGCAAAGGGATTCTAATGCGCAAATATAAAAAATGTTATGCACATGAGCAAGGGATTAGACGTTAGAGGGTCGCAGACCTTTTTATGCTCGCCACAAGTGGCTCGGGCAATATAGACATTAGACGCTAGACGTTAGACGTTAGAGAGTAGCCCCCAAAAAACGATGGAGATTTTCAAAAAAACGATGGAGATTTTCAGAAAAACGATGGACTTTTTCAAAAAAAACTCCGACGTTTTTCGGATTTCGTGGGAGATAATAGAAGGAACGAGAGAGAAGAGAAGAAAAGACAAAATAAAAAGAAAGAAGGAATATACACAAAGGAATCCACGGCAGAAACAAAAAGGAATCCACACAAAATAGGAAGGAAAGAAGGGCAATTCGTGCATAAAAGTAAGGATTTGAGGAGTAATATTCTCATGCAGACTTAGCATTTTCGGCTTAAAAACTTGGTCAAATGCATAATCTATTGTAATTTTGTGCACTACAAATGGGGCTTTCTCGCTGCAGCTGCTATACAAAAGCTCTCGTTGCTCTAAAATACAAGGAAATAGGCAAGATTTCCAAGGATTTATGTTTTATTTCCACACCTTACAGCAAAATGAGAGATACCATCATCATTGCAAGAATATGAACAGGTATGCAATGAGATAAGCAGCCCCTTGTTTTCATTTGAATATCACGCCAACGTGGGAGAAGCCACCTCCAAGGGCAACCACGATGGCACAATTTTCTTTCACACACCATGCACCAATCCGTCTATTTCGCCATGAGCGCCATCGCGTGTTTTGCCACTGCGGTGACCGCTCAAGCACAAAAAGCCACCAGCGGACCACTCTCCGCAGAACTGGTTTATCGCATCCAGTCGGCACCCGACGAACAAGTTTTCATCACCGAGACCGACGAACACAGTTTGACTGTCACCACGAAAGACAACGCTCGCCGACAGTTCTGGAAGTTTATCCCTGTGGAGGGACAACAAGACGTGTATTACGTGCAAAACACAGCCACACACCGCTATCTCGCCTCTACCATTGCCACCGGAGAGGCTGGAAAAACAGCGATCACAACTTCCAATATGCCCGTGGCTTATTTCGTGGCTCCTAACCCCAAAGCCAGAACCGCCGGTGCTTGGACACTCTCTTCGACCGACGTGCCCAACTACAACGACCGCTCCAAAACGCCTATGGGACTCAACCGCAAAGGCGGCACTCACCTCGTGGTGGCTTTTCAGGCAGGCAACAACAACGCTAACTCCTACTGGTGGCCCGTGGCTACGACCGACAGTTATGAGGTGCGCCCCTTCCAAACGGGTAGCGACCGCTTGTATGCGCTGGTGGACGAGACCGGCAGATGGCTGCAAGTGAATGGCGATGGCGATTTCTCGTGGACCACTCCCGAAGCAGCAGAGGGCGAAACGTCCTTCTACATGGAGGGACAGGGCAACTCTAAAGGGGGCTACAAGCTCCACCACGGCACCACCCACAAGGCGCTCAACGAGAGCGAAGCCTGGAGCATCGTGGAAGACGAACTCACGGGCTTCTACGGTTGGGAAAATGCGGCGCACCAACGTGTGAAACTCGGTGGCGAAACGCGTTTCCGCTTCATGGCGCAGCGCACTCCCCTCATGCGTCGTTTGCAGATTTATGATTATCCCTGCACCACGACCGACAACTACACCTGGACATCGCTCTCCGTCGCTGCAAAAGGCGAACCGAAAGAAGGTGCCAAGGTGTTGGCAAGCATCAACTATCCCGATGCAAAAGCCAAGAACGACCGCGAACTCCACGTGGTATTCTCTCGCCAAATGGCAGATTTGCCCCAGAAAGACGTGGTGAAACTGAACTTTAAGCTCAGTGCCAATCCGCCCAAAGACGCGAAGGCTTATCTCTATTTCGACTGGAACCACGATGGTATCTTTGAATTGCAACAGCCCCTCACCTTGCAGCGCATCACGAGCACTGAATTCACCGTGCCTGAGACGGCTCTCAAGGGCAACACGCGCTTCCGCATCCGCCTCACCTCCAATGGTCTCACAGGCGCAGACGACGAAGTGGTGGGCCTCATCTTCGATGGTTTCCTCAATGTGGTAGCTCCCACCGGCGTGCAACGCCCCACGGTGAATCGTAGCGACGCGCACACCTACGACCTCTCAGGTCGTCAAACCACCACCTCTACCCCTGGTGTCTACATCGTGGATGGCAAGAAAGTGGTGCAACCCTAAACGACTGAGCTAGAAAAATCATCATAGGCTCCATACCTCTTCATGGAATAATCCCCCTGCATTCTCATTATGAAAAAAGCATATACCCTCCTCGGACTTGGCGCTTTGGCAGCGATGACTGGTCAAGCGCAGCAACGTCCCAACATCATCTACATCATGTGCGACGACATGGGCTATGGCGACTTGGCTTGCTATGGTCAAAAGTACATCGCCACCCCCAATCTCGACCGCATGGCAGCCGAAGGCATGCGCTTCACACAGGCTTATGCCGGAAGTCCAGTGTCGGCTCCTTCGCGCGCAACGCTCATGACTGGGCAGCACAGCGGACACACCCACGTGCGCGGCAACAAGGAATACTGGCGCGGCAAGGATGTGCCTAATCTTTATGGCAAAAACACTGACTTCGCAGAGGGCTGGGCAGGGCAAGAACCCTATGATGTGAACCACAAGATTTTGCCTGAAATCCTCAAGGAGAACGGCTACACCACGGGGATGTTTGGCAAATGGGCTGGCGGCTACGAAAACTCCGCTTCTACGCCCGACAAGCGCGGCATCGACGAATATTATGGCTACATCTGCCAGTTTGAAGCCCACGCCTATTATCCCAACTTCTTGAACGAATTTAGTCGTTCGCGTGGCGACAAAAAGACGCATCGCGTGACGCTCGATGAGAACATCAAATATGGCATGCCCGGCAGCGACGACTATTTGAAGCGTCCGCAGTATTCTGCCGACCTCATCCACCAAAAGGCGATGGCTTGGCTCGACAAACAGACCAAAGACCAACCCTTCTTGGGCATCTTCACCTATACCCTGCCCCACGCTGAGTTGCAGCAGCCCAACGACAGCCTCTTGCAGGCGTATCAAAACCACTTCTGCCAAGAGCACATCTTCCGCAGTCAAGTGGGCAACCGCTATCACGGCACCGAACAGGCACACGCTCAGTTTGCTGCTATGATTACGCGCTTGGACTTCATGGTGGGTGAAATCATCGCGAAACTCAAAGCGAAGGGCATGGACGAAAATACCATCGTGATCTTCACCTCCGACAATGGTCCTCACGAAGAGGGCGGTGCCGATCCCACCTTCTTCAACCGAGATGGGCTGCTCAAGGGATTGAAACGCTCCACCCACGAGGGGGGCATCCGCATCCCCTTCATCGTGCGCTGGCCCGGTAAGGTGGCAGCAGGCGAAGTGAACGACCACCAACTGGCGTTCTACGATGTGTTGCCCACCTTCTGCGATGTGGCAGGCATCAAGGATTTCCCCAAAGCCTATCAGCGCAACGACAAGGACCTCTACGACGGACTCTCGTTCTACAACACTCTCGTGGGCAAGAACGACCAGCAGCAGAAGCACGATCATCTTTATTGGGAATTTCACGAAACCGACATGATGGGCGTGCGCATGGGCGACTGGAAACTGGTGGTGGAGCGTGGCAACTGCCGTCTCTACGACTTGAGCAAGGACCTCCACGAAGACCACGATGTGGCAGCGCAACACCCCGATGTGGTGAAACAGATGGTAGACATCATCTACAAGGAGCACACCACGCCCACAGTGCCCGAATTTAAGGTGACCCTGCCCAAGAAGCTCTAAACGAAACTTGGCTAGCCCTCTCTGAATTGCTTAGTCAAGCATAGAAAATGAGGGGATTAGTGGGCTATCTCAGCCGTTTTTTGTAAATTTGCAGCGTGTCGTGCAGGAAGTGACCCTGAGCACGACACGCTTTACTATTGGTATCCAATCTAAATCTCAATAATGGCACTTATCGAACAGCTCGTTGCTCGCGCAAAAGCCAACAAGCAACGCATCGTTCTCCCAGAAGGCACGGAAGAACGCACACTCAAAGCAGCCGACCGCATCCTCGCTGACGAGGTGGCCGACCTTATCCTCATTGGCGATCCTGCCGAAATCATGGCACTCGCTCAGAAAAATGGCCTTACTCACATCGAGAAAGCCACCCTCATCAACCCTCTCTCTCACGAGAAGAAGGAGGAATATGCACAACTCCTCGCACAACTCCGCGCGAAGAAGGGTGTGACCATCGACACGGCACGCTCCATCGTGGAAAATCCCCTCTACCTCGGTTGCCTCATCATCAAGGCTGGCGATGCCGACGGACAGTTGGCTGGTGCGCGCAACACCACTGGCGATGTGCTTCGTCCTGCCCTCCAAATCATCAAGACGGCTCCTGGCATCTCTGTGGTGAGCGGTGCGATGTTGCTCCTCACGCAAGCGCACGAATATGGCTCAAATGGTGTCATCGTGATGGGCGACGTGGCGGTGACGCCCGTGCCCGATGTTGAGCAGTTGGCACAGATTGCCGTTTGCTCTGCCGACACTGCGCGTGCGGTGGCTTGCATCGAACCCAAGGTGGCTATGCTTTCTTTCTCCACCTATGGTTCTGCGAAGCACGAAGATGTGGACAAGGTGCGCACGGCTTTTGAACGCGCCAAGGAACTCCGCCCCGATCTCGACATTGATGGCGAACTCCAAGCGGACGCTGCCCTCGTGCCTTCTGTGGCTCACTTGAAGGCAGCTGGTAGCCCTGTGGCTGGTCAGGCGAATGTGTTGGTGGTGCCTCGTTTGGAAGTGGGCAACATTAGCTACAAACTCGTGGAGCGTCTCGGTCATGCCGAAGCCATCGGACCTATCCTCCAAGGTATTGCTCGCCCCGTGAACGACCTCTCTCGTGGTTGCTGTCTGGCCGACATCTATAAGATGATCGTCATCACTGCCAACCAAGCTATTGCTGCTAAGCAAAATTAAATTAGACGTTAGACATTAGACGTTAGAGGGTCGCAGACCCTTTTTTGCTCGCCACAAGTGGCTCGGTTCCTCGGAGGGCTAGACTCTCTAGTTTTTCTAGTTCCTCTAGTTCTTCTAGACTCACTTGTCAAAAACAACGACAAAAATGAAAATTCTCGTCATCAACTGCGGAAGCAGTTCTATCAAATATAAGCTCTATGAAATGGACACTCACGCTGTGCTCGCAGCAGGCGGCATCGAACGCGTGGGTCAAGAAGGAGCTTTCCTCAAAACCACCGATCACAACGGTGAGAAACTCCAACTCAACTTCGACTGCCCCACCCACACCGAGGGCATCAAGATGATGTTCGACACCCTCACCCATCCCCAACATGGTGCCATCAAGAGCATCGACGAAATCGCCGCTGCCGGTCACCGCATCGTGGCAGGTGGTCGTTTCGCCGAAAGCCGCCTCGTCACCCCCGACATGCTCGAGGAGTGGAAGACCTTCATGGACCTTGCTCCCCTCCACAACCCTCCAGCCCTCAAGGGCTACAATGCAGTGAAAGCTGTGGTGGAAAACATGCCCAACGTCTTTGTGTTTGACACCTCCTTCCACCAAACCATGCCAGCACACGCCTACATGTATGCCGTGCCCTACCACTACTACGAGGAGATGAACATCCGTCGCTGGGGTGCCCACGGCACGAGCCACCGCTTCGTCACCAACCGCGTGTGCCACCTCCTTGGCGTGAAGCCCGAAGAGCAGAAGATCATCACCTGCCACATCGGCAACGGTGCTTCCGTTTCGGCAGTAGACCATGGCAAGTGCATCGACACCTCCATGGGACTCACTCCCCTCGAAGGCCTCATGATGGGCACTCGCACAGGCGACCTCGATGCTTCTGTGGTGCTCGCCATCATGAAGAAAGAAGGCAAGACCCCCGATGAAATGCAAGATTTGCTCAACAAGAAGTCGGGTCTGCTCGGCATCTCTGGTTTGGGAAGCGACATGCGCGACGTGGAAAACGGCGTGAAAGAAGGCAACGAGCGCGCTAAGTTGGCACTCGACATGTACAACTATCGCATCAAGAAATACATCGGTGCTTATGCAGCTGCCATGGGTGGTGTGGACACCATCGTCTTCACCGCTGGCGTGGGCGAGCACCAATGGGATGTGCGCTACAATGCCCTCAAAAACCTCGAATTCCTCGGCATCGAGTTGGACTACGACAAAAACAAGGCAAACTTTGGTGAGGAAGAAATCATCTCCACTCCCAACAGCCGCGTGAAAGTCGTGGTAGTACCTACCGACGAAGAACTCCTCATCGCTACCGACACTCTCAACATCGTGTCGAAGTAGTGCGAAACATACTATAAAAAAAGACTGCTTAACCTTGCCGCACGATGCCTCAGCTCATGAGCGTTGTGCAGTAAGGTTTTGCGCTATTATCAATCCTCTCAGTCATCACCATGATCAAAAAGACGATTACTGCTTTTCTCTTGGCTGCTGCGCTCTACGCTCCTCATGCCATCGCCAGCATCGCCACTTTCACCCCCACCACGCTGACTGCCGATCAGAAGTTTGCTGCCAACACCATTTGGTACACGCTCCAAATCGGCGACAACGGGATGTATGTGACCCAACCTAACGCACAAGGTGACATCCCACTCAACAAAGCCCTCAGCGACCTTGCCGATGTCGATCTCTGGTGCTTCGTGGGCAACGACACCGACGGCTATCGCATCTACAACAAAGCCGCTGGCGCCAACATGGTGCTCGCTGCCGACCCCACTAAAACGGGCAGAAACGGAGGCGACGCCCTCGTTACCCTCAAACCCGCCAACAACCTCGAGGGCTATGTTGACCTCTGGAGCTTCGGCAAGAGCGACAAGCTCACCGGCAAAACGGCTTACTTCATCTATCTCAAAGGCAAAGACGCCTGGAAGATGAACAACCGCGATGGTAAACTCGCCTTCTGGACCACTGGAGCCGACCACGGAAGTTCATTGCAAATCCTCCCCCTCGGCGGCACCATCGAGGTGTCTCCCACCACTGGCACACTCACTGCCAACGGCAACAGCGCCACTTACCGTGCACTCTGGACCAACAAGGGCGATCTGCCCCTCACCCTCAACGCGGGTGCCAACAACATGAACGTCGCCAATGGCATCTTCCAGCTCCACAGCGGTGCTGCCAAGCGCGGGGGCTACACCTTTGCCATGCCCGTCGGCTACGCTGTCAAGAGCGTGGACTTCGACTTCAAACTCCCCGCTGCAGGCAAGAACGTCAGCATCGAAGCCAACGGCAAAACCACTCCTGTCACCACCGACGTGCAGCACTTCTCCCTCAAGGGCGACGGCAAGAGCAACTCGCTCGCCTTTGAACTCGTGGGCGACAACACTCCCGTGCAGTTGACCAACATCAAGGTCGTGGTAGAGCGCGTGAAAGTGGAACTCGAACCTCAAACCAACCTCTTCCCCTACACCCTGCAAACCCCCGTCACCTACCGCATCCCTGCCATCGCAGTCACCGGTAAATCGGGCACCATCGTGGCGGTGAGCGACTCTCGCCACACCGGCACTGGCGACGTAGGCGCAGGACGCGTGGACCTCTTTGCCACTCGCTCCAACGATGAGGGAAAAACGTGGGACACTCCTGCGGTATTCTCCGACGCTCATGGCAACCCTGTGGCACAAGGCACGGGTAAGAAGGTGAACAACGACCCCAACCAAAGCCGTGACGCTGGTTATGGTGATGCTGCCATCGTGGCTGACCGCGAAAGCGATGATGTGCTCGTGTTGAGCGTGTCGGGCTTCACCAACTTCTGGCAAGCTCGTCGCGAAACTCCCAACGCTGTAGCGCGCTGGTATTCTAAGGATGGCGGTAAGACCTTCTCGGCTCGCGAAGACATCACCGACCACATCTACAAGCAGTTCGACGGCACCACCCCACGCGGCAAAATCGAATCCATGTTCTTCGGTAGCGGACGCATCATGCAGAGCCATCGCACCAAGGTGGGCAGCCACTATCGCGTCTATGCCGTGATGAGCGGACTGAATGTGAACCCCACCAACATTGCCAACTGGGTGATGTATTCCGACGACTTCGGTAAGAACTGGAAAATCCTCGGCGATGCTATGACACCTGCCATCCCCCACTCTGCCGACGAACCTAAGTGCGAAGAATTGCCCGATGGTTCTATCGTGGTGTCTTCTCGCCGTGGCAGTGGACGATGGTTCAACGTCTTCCGCTTCACCGACTCTGCTAAGGGCGAAGGTTATTGGGACACCATGGCACACAGCCCTCTCGTGAAGGCTACTGCCAACGCTTGCAACGGCGAACTCCTCATTGTTCCTGTCGTGAAGAAAGCCACCGGCAAAAAGATGTATCTCGCCCTCCAGTCCGTGCCCTTCGGTCCTTCTGGACGCACCAACGTGGGCATCAACTACAAGGAATTGGCGGGCTACGAAGACTTCGGGTCGTCTGCCCTCTTCGCTAAAGAATGGGACGGCGCACACATGTCTTCCTACATCGGTTCGGCTTACTCTACCATGGCTTGGCAAAAGAACAACACCCTCGCCTTCATGTACGAAGAAGAAACATTGGCGCCTGCCAGCAGAGGTGGATACACACAAGTGTACAAGAACTACACCATCGAGCAAATCACTGACGGTGCTTACTCCTACGCTGCCGACCAAGATTTTGCGGTTGCCAACGGACTGCGCACCGAAGTGCTCAAGGCTCGCTTGGCAGAGCTGAAGAAGAACGTGGGCAGCAAATTGGGACAAATCTCTCCTGAAGCTTTTGCTGGCATCAACGAGATTGCTGACTTCTATTTGGCAAATCCTTCTGATAAGGTCTACGAAGTCTTCAACCTCGCAGTGAAAGAGGTGCCCGTCAATGAGGTCTCTGACAAGCAATACTACTACCTCCAAAATGAGGGCTACAAACCTTCGGAAAACAAGAGCTACTACCTCAAGTTTACCGACGACAAGGCGCAAGGTGTGGACGCTTACGATGAAGCTGACGAAACGCAGTTCTTCATCTTCTACAATGTGCCTAACCAGCCTGGCAAGTACTTCATCTACAATGCTGCTTGGGACCGCTATCTCTTGCCACTCCAAAACCAAAACGAACCTGTCAACACCACCGACAATCAGAGTGAAGCGGGTATCTACACGCTCGAATATCTGCCCAACGGCGAAACGCTCATCCGTGGCGTGAATGGCAAGAACGGCACTTACAAGTATCTCCACATGGATCGTAGCAAAAACCTCGTTTGCTGGAACGGCATGGAGTCGGTTCCTTCTCACTGGCGCATCCAAGAGACTGGACTCACCACGGCTATCTCTGCTCCCACCACAGGCGATGCTCAAACTGCTGCCAAAGCTCAACTCTTCGACCTCTCTGGCCGCAAGGTGAGTCAAGATCACAAGGGCTTGAAGGTTTCCAAAACTGGCAAGACGTTCTAATTGATTAGACGTTAGAGGGTCGCAGACCCGTTTTAGACGTTAGAGGGTCACGGACCCTTTCTGCTCTGCTTAGACGTTAGCAATTAGACGTTAGACGTTAGAGCCGTGCGGCAAAGGACGTCTAATCGACAATTCTTCTAGAGTATAAGCTCTAAAGATTAACGTCTAAACTCTAATCTCTAAACTCTAATAAAGCCACTATCTACAAAAAATCCCCACTCGTCCTACCTGGATGAGTGGGGATTTGTTGTTATTAGAGATTAGACGTTAGAGGGTCGCAGACCCTTTTTAGACGTTAGAAAGTAGACGTTAGACGTTAGAAGGCTAGCGCAGTTGGATTCTTCGCCGCAGGGCTCTAACGTCTAACGTCTAATGT
>ERZ772910.1699-NODE-1699-length-10864-cov-2.838745_pt1 | contig 10864 bp, 9 predicted proteins | sample MGYA00511357_ERZ772910 | MGnify/ENA primary metagenome ERZ772910 (study PRJEB29015, sample SAMEA2738096) | human oral metagenome | biome: human oral; feature: human-associated habitat; material: saliva | place: China | collected 2193 ...
AGCGCCCGGGTTTTGGTGTCTCTTGCGTCTGAGGTTCGAGACATTTCTAGTTACGCGACATTCGTGGTCCGTAACGACGTTGGGCTTGGGGACGAGTTAGAGCGCGTTGCTGTCGTTCAACCTACGACGGCTGGTCGTCGGGCTGGCGTGACTATGCCCGACTTTCTAGTGTCGGGTAAGAGTGGCCGGTCGCGTAAGGAGATGCTGGTTCGGCATAATGTGGTTGCGGCGTACAGGTCGTGGCAGGAGCGCATGAATGCAGCGTCCGGTGAAACATCTCGGTACGTGAGTCGCGGCTGGAAGCGCACCGTCGATGCTTCCGCTCCGTCGTATGGCGTGGATTACATTAACCTTGGTGCCGTCAATAAGGCTTACGCTTCGATTGAGAATGACCCGTTTGCCGATGGTGAGATTATCCTCAAAATGGTTATTCAAGGCGCGTGGTACCGGCTGATTTTCAGTTTTGACAACACACGCTTCCGCGAGGGCAAAGTCTCCCCTGCCACTCATTAAGGTTGAGGACGGTCGGCCTGTGTTTATTTTCACTGTCGTGACTGATAACCCCGTCGTCCAGTTTTCGGGGGACTACACTATCGGTGTGGATGTGGGCATCAACAACTACGCTACCGTTGTAGTTCGTAACAGCTCAACGGGGCAGATAGTCCACACAAGTACACTATCCCAGCGGGTTCATTCATTGTGGAACAGTGTTCGCGCGTCCGAGCGGCAGGTGCGCCAGCTCCGTCAGAAGGCGAAACATCTCCTGGGTGACCGTCAAGCTCACATGTCTGCGTTGGATGAGGCTCAGCTCCACCGCGAAGCAGCATCCCGGAAGAAACGTGAACTAGCCATTCTTGCGGCGCAGGAAATCGCCTATCTGTCACACGTGTGGGGTAACGCCGTCGTGGCTGTGGAAGATTTAGGCTGGGTCCGCAACACGGCGCAGCACGGCAGGTGGAACCGAGGAGCGTTTGTTAAGTGGCTTACTCACTATGTCACCCAGAACGGCGGATGGGTTGTTGCCGTGAACCCAGCAAACACCTCGCAACTGTGCCACACGTGCGGCTCTCGGGTAAGCCACCCCTCGCATGAGGTGTCGGTCTGCGCTGAACACGGCGTGCTGGATAGGGACATAAACGCGGCGACTAACATTGCGGCTCGCGCCGTGCCAAAAGTTGCAAAGGCGAGGGCGACTCGCGCGAAAAACCGGAGGCTCCGGCCACAGGCCGCCCTCAAAACTCCTGTGGCTAGGCGCTCGTTGAAGTGTCCTGGGCGCGACAGGACTAAGAGCGCGCCGACACCAAAAAGGAAGAACCAGCCTCGAACTGTTAGGGAGGTGATTCTTCCTTCTAGCCCCGCTAGGGTCATTATTTCGGCCAGGGTACTAGCGGAACAGGGCGCCACGGGGACTTGCCAAGCGGCTATCAAACAAGGTAACATGACTGACGAATGGAGGTTATGTAGTCTTGATTAGATACTCTGGTTTCAGATTGTGGGCGGGTACGCGTTACGAGTGGGTGTATTCGCGTCCCGCGAGCGCTTTCAGCAATGCCGCGCCGGTTCGGGACGCGAACGTGGGCGCGCCCATACCCGCCGCCACTGCCACCAGCGTCGCCGCCACTGGGGCGCCGCTTGACGGTGGCGCGCCTGTGGATGACGATCCGTCGTCGGTTCCCGCGCCTGTCGCGTCGATGAGCCAGACGGGGAAGTTCCTCATCTTTGAGGGCGCGTCGTCGCCTCGCTACGAGCGCGCGATTAGTGAGCTTGGTGGGATTCGGCGTAGCGGCTTGTGGCAGACGAGTTTCGCGCGCGTGTTTGATGTTGACGCGGCGAATGAGAAGTTGGCGGCGGACGGTTATCAGCCTATCCGGTTGGGTGAGGATGTGGCGCGCGCGTTGGCACGCCCTATTAGCGGCTATGACGGCGAGTTGGATAGTTTGAAGCTGGTCCCGGTGTCTGAGTTATTTTTGGCGACGCACGAGTATTTGTCGAGGAGTCAGGCGAAGGCGGCTGCCGGGCGCTCCCTGCCTGAGCGTCTGTCTGCGATGGGGATTGAGAGCCTATACGACCTACTCATGCATGTTCCGCTCAGGCACGTTGACCGCGCGCACCCGGTCCCTATTTCCGGCATGTTGGATGGGGAGCAGGCGACGCTGGTCGGGCTGGTGGAGTCAGCGGAGCAGAAGGTGACGCCGCCTGTTCGTACTCCCGGCGTGAAGCAGCGTAAGGACGCTGTTTTCGTGGTGCGCGACGATGTTGGTTCCTTGGTTCGTGTCACGTTTTTTAATCAGCCGTGGCTTGTGAAGCAGTTTTTCCCGGGCGATAGCGTCATTATCACGGGTAAAGTACGTTTCTTTAGGGGCGGCAAGTCGATTAGCGGTTCGACGATTGACATGAGCGATAACACGGTGGGTGCGGCTCTTGTCCCCGTGTATCCTCAGTCGCAGAAGAACGCTGTGGATTCTGCGACTTTGGCTGGTCTCGTATTGGAGTTGCTGGGTCGTATTCGCGGCGTGCGCTCCCCCAGCTACATGCGTTTGCTGTCGCCTGATCGCGCGCCTATGTCGTTTTATGACGCGATTCGTCTCGTCCATTTCCCGGCTGACAAGCGCGAGTTCGAGGACGCGTTGTTGACGCTCGCGTACAATGAGCTTGTCCTGTTGGAAGTGCTGTTGCATAGGTTCCGCCGTTTTGACGAGCGCGTGGGCGTGTCGATGAGTGGGGGTGAGCGTGAGGTCGCGCGCCTTCGCGGGTCGTTGCCGTTTGAGATGACGCGCGGCCAGGTGGAGGCGACGCGCCGCCTGTTGGAGTCGGCTGCCGATACGCGCGCACACGTGTCCCTGTTGATTGGTGACGTGGGTTCGGGTAAGACGTTGACTGCTTCGTTCCCGATTGTTGCTGCTGTCGCGTCTGGCAGGCAGGTCGCGGTTCTTGCGCCGACGGCTATCCTGGCGGAGCAGTTGTATGCGTCTATCCGCGTATCGTGTGAGCGTGCGGGCGTGTCTGGTCGTGTGGCGTTGCTTGATTCGCGTTGGTCGGCTGCGAGCGCGGAGCGTAAGCGGTTTAACCGTGACGTTGCTGACGGTGTTATTAGCGTGGCGGTGGGCACGACTGGGCTGTTGCAGAAGTCGGTCAGGTTCCGTGACCTGGGTCTCGTGGTGGTGGATGAGCAGCAGAAGTTCGGCGTGAAAGACCGGTCGCGTCTCGTTGAGGTGTGTGAGAGCGTTGGGGCGGCTCGTCCTGACGTGTTGATGATGACGGCGACGCCGATTCCTCGCGCTACAGCGCAGGTGTTGTACGGTGACGTTGAGGTGATTTCTTTGCCGGATAAGCCTGCTGGGCGTCTGCCGATTGTGACGAGTTGGGTGCGCCGGGGTGCGGCGCAGGCTATCGAGCCTGATAGTGAGTTCGTGGCGCGCGCGCGGGCGGAGATTAAGGCGGGTAGGCGCGTGTTCGTTGTTGCCCCTCACGTGGAGGGCGATGATGCGGGCACGGTCGCGTCTGTGAAGCCCTTGTTTGACGCGTTGTCGAAGGGCGCTTTCAAGGGGGCGCGGTGCGCTATGTTGCATGGGAAGATGCGTAAGGATGCTCAGGATAAGGCGATGGCCGCGTTCCGTGACGGCGAGTACGATGTGCTGGTCGCGTCCCCCGTGGTTGAGGTTGGTATTGACGTTCCTGACGCTACTGTGATTGGCGTGTTTAGCGCTGATCGTATTGGTGTGGCGAGTTTGCATCAGATGCGTGGGCGCGTGGGCCGTAATAGTTTCCAGTCGTATTGTTTCCTGGTTGCTGACCCGCAGGTGATGTCCGGGCGTGGCGTGAAGCGTTTGGAGGCTTTGGTGGCTTCTGATGATGGTGCTGCGTTGGCGTTTGAGGATATGGCGATGCGCGGAGGCGGCGACGTGTTTGGTGAGAGTCAGAAGGGAAAGGGGCGGACGCGTTTCTCGAACATCATGACTCAGGCACCTTTGTTGGGTGACGCGTCGGATGACGCTGAGCGTATTCTCGCTGACGAGACTGTGAGCGAGTCGGCGGTTGCGGCTGCCGTGGAATTGTACGGTGAGTACAGGGGCGACATGCTGTGAGCGTGGGAGCGTTTGTTCGCGTGGCGTTGCGCGGTTATTATGTTAACAGTTTCCTTTCACCGGTTTGGAGTGTGATTTGCTGATGGCGGGTAAGAAGATGACGAAGAATGGCGGCGACGCCCAGGCATCGCTCTTGGTGCAGGCGCGCCGCTTTGTGCGCAGGAGGTACCACACGAGGGGCGCGCGCGGTCTCGTCGCGCCGCTTGTGGGCGCAGTCGTGTTTGTTACCGTGGGCGTGTTGTTGGATGTGTTCGCTCCCGAGGGCCGCTGGTGGATGTATGCGCGTAGTGTCCCTGCGTTGGGCGGCGGCGTGTGCCTGGCGGTCGCCGTGGGCGTGCTGGGGCTGTTTTGGACTGATGTGCGTCGCCGCCCGAAGCCTGACGGGTGGGAGCCGTGGAGGAGCCGTTTGAGTGTGCGTCAGCGCGTGGCCGCGTCCGTTTTGGGGTTTTCTGTGGCCGCGTTGTTGTCGATGGCTTCTGCTGGGACGTGGGCGTACACGCTCGGCGCGTGCGTGATGGTGTGTTACGTGCTGTCGTGTATTCAGTGGGCGTGGCCGACGCGCGCGGAGTCTGACCGTATGGAGTTGGGTATTCGTGATGAGCGGGATGGGCGTGCGCGTGTGGGTGTTGCTCGCACGTTTGATAACGCGGTGAGCGCTGCAAGGAAGCGTCGCAGGCGTGGCCGCTGGTGAGCTTTTGACGGGCGGACGGGTGTCGTGGCATGATGGTTGTGTGCATGTGGCGGCGCTGTCCGTCCGTCATTTCTTTCGTTTGGTTGTGCGCGTTTACGTCTTGCTTGCGTAATGTTGCGTGCGTTTGTGGAAGGTTTCGGTGGCCTGTCGTGTTGGAGCGGGATGCTCAGTTGATGGCTGAGATCACGAAGTTGGCTGATGAGTTGGATGCGGCGCTTGACGCGGGGTCGCTTGACCAGGTGAATCGCCTGATGTTGAGGGCTGCTAAGTTGGACTTGTTGCTGGCTACTAGGTCGAGTGCGGCTCAGGATGCGTTGCGGAAGGTTTCGGGCGAGTATAAGCAGGCTGTCGCGGCGGTGACGTTGCAGGTCCGGGAGTTGCCGTCTGCTGATATGAGGCGCGCGGCTGTGGATAGTGATGAGCGCGTGTGTGAGCTGGACGTGCAGGTGTCGGCGTATAAGGCGGCGATTGAGATGTTTAAGACCAGTTCTATGGCTGTTCGTGCGGCGTTGGATGCGTTGCAGACCGTGTCGAACAATCACCGTGCTGTCATGAAGCTCGTGTGACCTTCCGTCCGCTTGTTGCGGGCGCGATTTCGTTTTTCCGCTGTTTGTTGTTTGTTTTTCTGGTGGGGGTTGTTTCCTGGTGGCTGATTCTTGCGACCGTGCTGTTCGCTGTGTGTTGCCTGATCGTCGTGTGCGCGCCTTTTCGGCGTCGTCGCCTCGCGACGGCGCGGCGTTTTTGCGTATCTTTGCCGTGTGCGGCTTGATTGTTGTCCTGGTGTTGTGCGCGTGGTGGCTCGGCGGCGAGGGGTCTGAGGGTAGGTATGTTGTTGTGGGCGATTCGATGTCTCCTACTCTCGTGCCCGGCCAGGAGCTTGATGTTGATTCTGGCGCGCCGGTTCAGTCTGGTAGCGTGGTGGTGTTTGAGGAGCCGGAGGGTTGGCGGCATCCTGGCCAGGTCGCGGTTAAGCGTGTGGTGGCTGTGGCTGGCGACGTGGTGTCGTTGCGTGGTGGCGGTTTGTGGGTGAATGGTCGTATGGTGGCGGCGTTGCCTGGGTCGTGCGCGTCCGGCGTCGAGACTGTTGTGCCTGATGGTGGCGTGTTTGTTGTTGGCGATAATAGGGCTGTGTCTCGTGATTCGATGACTGTGGCGTGTTCTTCTGGTAGCGTGTCGGATGGTGTTGTGTCGTTGTCGTTTGTTCGCGGAGTTGTGCGCTGACAGTGGCGCGTGGTGCGAGAGGGTGTTCTGATGTCTTTTTTGAGGCTTGTTGTTGATAAGGACGCGTCGTTTGGCGTGTTCCAGGAGGCGCTGGCGCGCGTCCAGTTGGGTGGTGTTCCAGCACATTATGTGCGCGATGGGGAGCCGTTGGCGGCGTGCCGTGAGGGCGCGTTGTTTGATGGGGGCGACGCCAGGTCTCTGATTGTGCGCCGCGTGTCGGCTGATGACGTGAAGCGTTTCTCGCAGTTTTTTGGCGGCCTTGTTGAGGGCGGTGACGTGGCGAGGGCGGCTGACCCTGGCCTGTTGATTGTGTGTGAGTGTGCGCGCACGTCTACTCGCAGGTTGGAGAGGCTGGTTCGTGAGACTGGCGGTGACGTGGTGGTGTTGCCGAAGCCTGGGCGTGGCCGTAGCGTGGCTGACGAGTTGTTGGATTGTACGGGCTTGTCTGCTCAGGCGAAGCGTTTTTTGCGCGAGTATGCGGGTGAGGATTTTCAGGTGATTGTGCCCGTGTTGTGTCAGATCATGCTGAGTGTTGACCGCGCGGATCAGCGTCGTATTAGTGTCGATAATTTGACTGGCCGCCTGTTGCGTGAGGGGGCGTTGAAGCCGTGGCTTGTGGAGGATCCTGTTTTTCGTGGTGACGCGGCTGGGGCTGCGCGCGTGTGCCGCCGCGTGTTGGATGGGGGGGTTCACCCGTTGGCGGTTGCGAAGATTTTGGAGAAGATGCGCGTGATGTCGCGTGTCGCTTCCTTGTTGCAGGTGGGGTGTGATCGTTCGCAGGTTGCGCGCGCGGTTGGGTTGGATGCGTCGTCGTATCAGTTCCGCCTGGTGTTTGATCGTGCTCGCGCGTTGGGTGTGGGGAAGTGCAGGCTGTTGTCGGATTTGTCGTCTCAGTTGTCGCGTGGGTTGAAGTCGTCCACTGCTTTTGGTGGCGAGGAGCTGTTGACTGTGCTGGTGCCGTTGATGGCTGACGTGGTTGCTGGCCGCGTGTGTCGTGTGCCTCGTTTCGTGTGCGACTTGCCGGGTAACTAGCTGTCGTGTTACTGTTGTTTTTGTTCGTGCGAGTTTAACTGCCCGTCTTTTGGTTTTTGTTGGCGGCGGTTATTGAACGCATAAAAGGTGTGCGCCGTTTTTGGCGCTCGTTTTCCTAGAGGAGAGTGTTTCTATGTCTGACATTGTTCGCGATAATGGTAGCGAGCTGGACGGGATTGATGAGGTGACGCAGAGCGTTACCGGCGAGGGCGGCGCCCAGCCTGCCGACGGCGGTTCTGCGGTGTCGTGGGATGAGATCGTGTCCGGCGGGGAGTCGGGTTCGAGCTTGGAGCATGACGGCGTTAGCGACGCTGGTGCGGCTCGTGTGAAGCGTAAGCGCACGGTGGCGGCTTTCGCTGTTGCGGGTGTCCTGTTGGCTGGCGCGCTGGCGGCTGGCGGCGCGTACTGGTGGGAGCATCATGATGATGTGGAGGTGCCGTCTGCTCCCGCCGTATTGTCTCAGGGTGTGGACCCGTGCGCCGGTTTCACGTCGGTTCGGCTCGCCTGTAGCGTGGAGCAGGTGACTTCGGGCGATGTTGCGCGTGACGCTCTGGTGTCTCAGTCTGCCCAGGCTGGTTCGACGGTTAATATGGGGGATGCGGTTGTGTTGTCGTATTCGTCGGGTCCGCCTGACGTGTCGGGTATGAGCGTTGAGGATGCGACGAAGGCGTTGTATGCGGTTGGCGTGTCTGTTGGTGAGGTGCGTCAGGTTGAGGCTGGCACGGTCCCGGTGGGTACTGTGACGGGCGCTTCTGTGGCCGCTGGCTTGGAGGTGTCCAACGGTGATAGCGTGTCGTTGGATGTTGCGTCTGGCCGCGTGAATCTGCCTGATTGGAAGGGTAAGACTCGCGAGTATGTGGAGTCTGACGCTAAGAAGATTGGCGTGTCCGTGTCGTTTAGTGAGCAGGAGAGTGACGGCGGGGCGGGTGTCGTGTTGTCTCAGTCTGTTGCTGCTGGTGAGGTTGATTCTGGGACGGAGGTGAGTGTTGTTCTGTCGAAGGCGAAGTCTGATCCTGAGTTGGCTATTCCTCGTGTAGTGGGCTTGTCGGGTAACGACGCGCAGGCTGCGCTCGTGAAGGCTGGGTTTTCTGCGGTGACTGTTGTGACCGTGAAGAACAGTGAGGTTACCTCGGAGCAGGTGACGCATGTTGTTCCCGCCGAGGGCGCTAAGGCTAAGGCTTCTACTCCGGTGACGGTTGTTGTGTCGCAGCCTTACGCGTCTGCGTCTGGTGATCGTCCTCAATCGAAGTGATGTGCGGGCGCGCCAGGTGGGGTCGCGTGAGTGTAGCGCGTTTCCCGTTTGGCGTGCCCGTTTCCTTGTTATCTATGTGAAGGATTGTGTGTGAGTACGAAGAAGAGCAGGAATACGCCTCGTCATAGGGGCGAACGTAAGCGTGGCGCGTCGTCTGGCTGCCCGAAGCATCGCGTGAGGGCTACGGTCCCCCGCGCTGGTGGTGTGGCGGCTGTCGCGGCTGCCGCTGTGGCGTTGTGCGCGATGCCGGGGGTTGGCGCGGCTGCGGCTGCTGACGCGCCGGTTGATACGGCTGATGCGCGCGTGAGCGTTGCGACGAGCGCCGGTGTGGCGTCTTATGATTTTAAGACTGGCGTGTCGCCTGAGTCGTTGGGCGAGTTTTTGGAGTCGAAGGGCGTGGACCCGGCTCTAGTGCGCACGTCTGATTCTAAGGCGGTCGATGAGGGTCAGGTCATTCATGCGGGCGATTCTGTGCGCTTGTATGCTGTGGAGGAGTCGCGCACGGAGAGTGTGGAGGAGATTCCGTTTGAGACGGAGACTCGCCCGTCCGATGAGCTGTTTGTTGGCGAGACGCGCGTGCAGCGCTCGGGTGAGCCTGGGAGCGTGACGAAGGTTTCGACTGTTCGTACTGACTTGTCGAAGGATAAGAGTGTGAACGCGTCGGCTTCTGATGGGGCGGATGCCGATAAGGTTGAGTCTACGGTGTCGTCTACTGTGACGAAGGCTCCGGTGAGCGAGGTCGTGTTGGAGGGGACAAAGCCTCGCGAGGTTGAGGCTGCGCCTGAAGCTGACGATGCTTCGGGCGGCGTTGCTGGCGCGTCTGGCGGCGCGAGCGTCGCATCGGGTTACGTGTTGTCTGATGAGGCGAAGGCTAATCGGGCGGTTCAGTTGGCGTTGAGTAAGCTGGGTTCCCCTTACGTGTGGGGCGAGGAGGGTCCGGACGCTTTTGATTGCTCGGGTCTCGTGTGGTGGGTGTATCATGACAAGTTGGGTTACACAAACCTGCCTCGCACGGCGGCTCAGCAGCTTGCGTATGGTACGCGGGTGAGCGTGAACGACCTGAAGCCGGGCATGTTGCTTGCGTCGAGTACGCATATCGGCATTTATATCGGTGATGGTCAGATTGTTCACGCGTCGCATCCGGGTGTCGGTGTGACGGTGAGTTCTCTTCAGTGGGCGCTTGATTATGGGATGGTTCCTATCGCGTTCTGACGTTGTTTCGCCTGCCCGCGCTGTGGCGCGCCCCATGCTCCTTTTGTGTGGAGTGTGGGGCGCGCCTTTTCTCACCCACTGTTTTTGTGATGGAGGTCACTTTGTTTCTGGTTGTTTTAATCTCGTCTGTGTGATATTATGGTTTCATCTGGTGATCTTGTGTGTGGGTGATCCGGATGTGACACTCGCGTCTGTTGGGTGTTCGCGTTGCTTGCTGGCGCTATTTGAGCGTTGGCCGTCCTTCCGGACGTAATCAAGAGCAGAGAAGACTGGCTGCCGTAAGGTAGGTTGGCGCTAACCCCCATTGTGGGCGAAAGCAAAGAGCTTGATTGCGTAACCGTAGGGGTTTCGTGAGCGTCTCGCATATTGCGGGTGTCGGGTTGCGCGGCTTTTAGCTGCTGCACCGCCCCCAACTGTTCTTGCGCTTGCGCGCTCAGGGAACACGCTTGGCGGCCGCGTGGCGGGGTTCTCCTCGCTGATGCTGGTTGTTTTGTGTGTTTCTCTTTGAGTGCCCGTTTGAATGGTTGGGGGTTTTCTTTTCCGCGCGCCCGCGTTATTATCGTATTATCGGTTTACCTCGTTCGCGCCCCGACCGCTTCGGCGGACGGGCGCGACCGTCAAGAAGGAGTTTGTATGCCCGGTTTGCACGCGCCCGGTGGTGGCGCGCATCGTCGTAGGGGCCGTAGTCGCCTGAGTGTCTTCCTTATGGCGCTCGCCGCTGCTCTATTCATGACCGGAGGCGGCATGATCGTTAACCAGTTGTGGTGGAGTGACCATCGTGCGACTGGCATTATGAGCCATAATTTGAGCGTGTGGGATGAGACGCACGCCGATCAGCCGAAGGTCACGACTGTCGCGAGCGTGAAGCGCTATGATGACCCGGCGGGTTCGTCCACTGTTCCACCAGAGGGAAGCGCGTACGGTGTGCTGCATGTGCCGTCGTGGGATCACATGCGTATCCCCGCATCTAGCGGCTACGATCAGAAGACTATCTTGGATAACGGGTGGCTGGGTTTCGACCCGCAGTCCGCGTACCCGGGGACGAGTGGTGTTGCTGTCGGGTTTGGTCACCGTCGCACGAACGGCAGCAACCTGTTCGGTATCGACCGCTTCCAGGCTGGGGACCATGTGATTATGGAGACTGAGAGCGCGTGGATCGTGTTCGACTACGCGGACAGTAGCATCATTGAGCCGACTGACGTTGAGGCGGCTTATAGCGCCCCGTCGGGTTACCCGCAGGACGGGCGTTATTTGAACCTGGTCACGTGCACGAGTACGACGTTTGGCGCGTACGGTAACGATCACCGTCACGTGGCGCGTTTCGTCATGTCGTATTGGGTGGATAAGAGTGAGGGTGTTCCCGTGGAGCTT
>ERZ772910.1704-NODE-1704-length-10842-cov-12.720497_pt1 | contig 10842 bp, 10 predicted proteins | sample MGYA00511357_ERZ772910 | MGnify/ENA primary metagenome ERZ772910 (study PRJEB29015, sample SAMEA2738096) | human oral metagenome | biome: human oral; feature: human-associated habitat; material: saliva | place: China | collected 2193 ...
CAATTGAGTCACCTCCTTAAAAATCGTTTCTTATACCTGAATGATTATATCATACCACATATTGATACGCAAGGACTTTTCAGCCCAATATTTTCCTTATTAGTATGAAGTATAAAACATTTTCTACTGTTCTTTAACTATATCATATCAGTCTATTTTATGAAATCAATATTATTAACATATTTACTAGTATTATAATTGGTTAATTATTTTGATTTTAAAAGTTAGTTACCTCCCTTATGATATAATAAAAGATAGAATTAAGCGAGGTGTATTATGAAAAAATTAATGATTATAGATGGCAGTAGTTTGTTATTCCGTGCATTTTTTGCATTACCACCGTTGAAGTCTGCGTTGGGGACTCCAACGAATGCAGTATACGGTTTTTTAACAATGCTCATCAAATTGTATGAAGAAATCAATCCTGATTATATTGCAGTAGCTTTTGATAAAGGTCGTCAGACATTCCGTACTGAAATGTACAGCGAATATAAAGGCAATCGTCCAGATGCACCAGAGGATTTACGTCCACAGTTTAGTCTTATTCAAGATGTATTAAAAGCCTTAGGTATCTGTGTTATTGAAGAAGAAGGCTTTGAAGGGGACGATATTCTAGGATCTTTAAGTAAGAAATTTGGTACACCAGAGATGGCTGTTCAAATCATTACTGGTGACCGCGATAATCTGCAGCTCGTTACAGAGCATAGTCACGTGTTCTTAACTAAAAAAGGTATTTCTGACATGTTAGAGGTTTCTCTTGATAACATGGAAGAACTCTATGGCTATGGCCCTGATAAGGTTATTGAAATGAAAGCCCTTATGGGTGACTCCTCTGATAATATTCCAGGCGTACCAGGTGTAGGTGAAAAAACGGCGCTAAAATTGATTACAGAATACGGTAATCTTGAGTCCGTATATGACCATATCGAAGATATTTCTGGTAAAAAATTAAAAGAGCGTTTACTAGAGAATAAAGAATTAGCTTTTTTATCTCGTGAGTTGGCTACTATTAAAACAGATATGGATTTATCTTATAAAGTAGAAGACTTTGTACAAAATTTCCATGCCTCTGAGGTACAACCTTTATTTGAAACCTTAGGTTTTACTAAATTAACACCTCGTATCGTACAAGTGATGGGGGGAGAGGAAGCCGCTTTTGGTGATCCTGGTTCTTTATTTGCACCACAAGAGGAAATTTCTCTAGAAGACTTAGCAGATGCTAAGGCTTTAACCTCTGAGTTCTATACAGATAAAACGGTGGCAGTACATGTTGTATTAGATGGTAAAACTCCATTTAGAACTGTAACAAATGCGTATTTATCTAATGGTGATACGATTGTAAAAACAGACGATACTAAAGCTGTATTAGCCGTTTTACAAGGGGCAAATGCTATCGTTACTACTCAAACTAAAGAGATTATTGAAGCCTTTGGTGAAGATGCACCAGCTGAGATTTCTCTATTTAACGATGATACAACAGCTCGTGTCCATGATATATCTCTACTTGCGTACTTGTTAGATCCTACGCGTACTAACTATGGTTATCTATATTTAACGGAACGTTTCTCGGTGCCTAGCATTGCTAGTGGCAGCGTAGATGTAGAATGCGTGTCCATGGTGAAAGCCTTACTTGCCATGAATGAAGTAGCTTGTGAATCTGCGCGCCGTGAAGAGCTTTGGTCTCTATATGAAACAATTGAGTTGCCATTGATTCATACTTTAGTGGTAATGGAGAAAAATGGTATTTACATTGATACAGAAAAACTAGCTGAAACTACAGCTCGTTTTAAAGAGGAACTCGCTCAAGTACAGCAAGAAATTTACGATATTGCAGGGGAAACTTTCAACATTAACTCGCCTAAACAATTGGGTGTTATCTTGTTTGAAAAGATGAACTTGCCAATCATTAAGAAAACTAAGACTGGCTATTCTACTGATGCAGAAGTACTTGATATGCTTCGTTATGAAAGTCCAATTGTAGAGAAAATCTTGGCGTACCGTTCTGTAGCTAAGCTCGTATCTACGTATTGTGAAGGCTTGGCCGTTCTTATTAATGATAAGACTAAACGTATTCACACTACCTTCAATCAAATGGTTACGGCTACAGGACGTCTGAGCTCCTCTGATCCTAACTTGCAAAATATTCCTGTTCGTACTGAAAAAGGTCGAGAAATCCGGGCTTTATTCTATCCAGGTGCAGGTTACGATACGTTGGTGAGTGCCGATTATTCTCAAATTGAGTTGCGCATCTTGGCTCACTTGTCTGGCGATGAAGCATTGATTAAAGCCTTCGTAGATGGCAAGGATATTCACCGTTTTACTGCGGCAGAGGTACTAGGCAAATCTCAAGAGGACGTTACTAGTGAAGAACGTTCCCATGCGAAGGCGATTAACTTTGGTATCATTTACGGTATTTCTGACTTTGGCTTGTCTCGTGACCTTGGCATTACACGGGGTGAAGCTAAAAACTATATTGATCTATACTTTAGCCGTTACCCTAAGGTTAAAGAATATATGGATCGCATGGTACAAGAGGCTCATGAAACTGGTAAGGTTCGTACTATGTTTGGTCGTCAACGTGAATTGCCTGATATTAACAGTCGTAACTTTAACCGTCGATCCTTTGCAGAACGTACAGCAATGAATACACCAATTCAAGGTACTGCGGCAGATATTATTAAGTTGGCTATGAACCAAGTAGAGCAAAAGCTAGAAGAAGGAAACTTTACATCTCGTCTTTTATTACAGGTACATGACGAACTTGTATTAGAGGTAGTAAATTCTGAATTAGAAGCAGTAGAAGAATTATTACGTACTACCATGCAATCTGTGGTAGAGTTACAAGTACCTCTAATTGTAGATGTGCATCATGCGGAAAACTGGGCGTTAGTTAAATAATCGTTCCTAATATTAGTTTATAAAAACAGAAGGTATATATGTTTAAAATAGGATTAACTGGTGGTATTGCATCGGGCAAGAGTACAGTCCTTACCTATTTTAAGGACAAAGGAATACCTAATATCGATGCAGATATCGTTGCTCGTGAAGTAGTAGAGCCTGGTACTGAAGGTTTAAAAGCTATTGTGAAGACCTTTGGTTCAAATGTATTGCATGATGATGGTACATTAAATCGTGAAGCATTGGGCGCTATTGTCTTTCACAATGAAGAAAAGCGGAGACAACTAAATGACTGTTTGAAAGAACATATTCGAAATCGGATTATGGAACTTACAGCTCATTATGAGTCGAATCGTACAGCTGTTTTAGTCTATGATATTCCCTTACTTATAGAAGGTGAATGGTATACCATGATGGATGAGGTGTGGCTCGTTTATGTAAACGAACCAACTCAAATAGAACGTTTGATGAGTCGTAATGGATTTTCTAAAGAGGATGCCTTAGCTCGTATTCAGAGTCAAATGCGGCTCGACGATAAACGATCTTTTGCAGATGTAATTATTGATAATAATGGTACGCCTCAGGAGTTGACAGCACAATTAGATACTATTTGGAGTGGGCGTTTAGAGCATCTTTTACAAAAACCTCTATAATTCCAGTAGATGTGTCAAAATTGGTATATAAAAAATAGTATTAAATGGTATAATAAGCCCATGAAATTTAGTATTATAGTATCCTAGCATTTGGTTATAGCTAGGTTATGGTAAATATATAGTAAATATATAGTAAATATATAGTAATTATATGTAGAAAGGGGGATATATGAAACGTGCAACGGCAACGGCGCTGTCTTGCGTCGTACTTGGGTGGTTTTATTTTACACATCTAGATGATCCTTTGGCGCGTCAAACCGCGTATCCCTTTAACTATAGAGAGGTAGTCATGGCTGCTGCTGAGAAAGAGCAAGTACCTCCGTCCTTGGTGGCTAGTGTTATCTTGGCTGAAAGTAAATACAAGAACACTGCTGAGTCTGAAACGGGTGCTCTTGGGTTGATGCAACTCATGCCTGATACGGCTCGTTGGGTAGCGCAACAAGTTGGCCATGGCAATTATACAGATCGCCAATTAAAAGAACCTACCACTAATATTGAGTTAGGCACTTGGTACTTAGGTCATTTATTGAAGGAGTTCAATGGTGACGAAGTACAAGCATTAGCTGCTTATAATGCAGGTCGTGGCCATGTGGAGTCTTGGCTTCATGAGAATAAATGGAATGGTATGGCTGATACAATTCCGTTTCCTGAGACACGTAGCTATGTAAAGGCTGTTTTACAGTATCAAGAAAGATATGAGGCATTATATGGAAACGATCATTGAAGCTTGTAAAGGCTTAGACTATTCATGGTTGCCTCAAAGTATTGAAGGTTTTACTTTAGTTACATCTAGTGATAGTGACTATACAGAGCTCTCTAATCGTATTGAAGGTGGAGAAGAGGTTTTACGAGTACCTATTTTTCATTATCAAAACGACTTAGGTTGGCGTTGGTCTGCATTATATGATAAAGAGGTAGAGGATTATACGGTACATATTGAGATGCCTTTGTTCTCCTTTGTGGACATTTCCTTTGTAAGAGCTGATTTAGAATCCTTTTGGAACGGTCTTAAGGAGCGATGTGTTAAGGGCTTAACCAATATGTTAATCGAACCATCTAATAATTTTACCTTTACCTATCGTCGCAGAGGGATTCCTACGTGGGACTTCTCTGAGGTTATGCCTGAAGAGTTAGAAGGCTTTGTTCGAGATATTGACCCTGCTCATGGGATTCGCATGATTAATGGTTCTTTTATCATTGGCGAATACCGTAAAATGGATGAATGTACAGGTTTATTATTGTATTATAATGAGTTGCGCGATGAATATTTTGCAGAACTCCGTTATAAAAGCTATCCAGAAATCGATCACCATTTAGATGCTAAAAATCTAGATGACTTAGCTGATGTGTTGCGTGAACATTTAGGACCTATATTAAAAGGCTTAAATGACCGTATTGATTAATTAGGATAGCTTTGACTATGCTATTATTGTAGTCATTTTAGGGTTTTATAAAATGACTTATGTGGTATTGATTTTTTAAATGCCCATTAGAAAGCGTAGAATTTGTATATACACAGCAAATGTGATATACTATATATGACTTTTATATAAATCTTTTAAAAGAGTGGGCTTATGTCCACTCTTTCATTTATGATTAGCTTAATTTTAAGGTGAATGAATCAAGAGATATATACAAGATGTAGTAATGAAGGAGGCGATGGCTATGAAGAGAGAAGCAGTAGAGGAATTTGTATCCTCTGTAGTTGAAGGTATAATAGCCGGCACCGATATGGAACTCGTTGATGTAGACTATGTGCGCGAACGCGATTGGTATTTGCGTGTCTATCTCGACAAACCAGGTGGTGTAGATTTGGATGATTGTCAGTTGGTGAGCGAAAAATTAAGTGCTGTCCTCGACGAAAAGGATCCAATTACGGAAAACTATTTATTGGAAGTATCTTCTCCAGGCCTTGATCGAGTTCTTAAGAAAGATAAGGATTTGATTCGCTATAATGGCCGTGACGTAGATATTCAGTTATTTAAACCTGTTAATGGCAGTAAACAATTTACTGGTGCTTTACAAGGTTTTACGGATACAACTATCGACTTTACTATTAATGGTGAAAGCATGACATTTGAACGTTCTGCTATTGCACAAATTCGATTACATCTTGATTTTTAATATATGGAGGCATACGAGTGAGTCAAGAATTAATTCAAGCGGTAATGGTGCTTACAAAGCAAAAAGGTTTTGCTCCTGAGGTTATCTTTGAATCCTTAGAGGCTGCATTATTGCAAGCATATCGCAAAGAACCAACATCTAATCCAGATGCGTACGTTGTGATTGACCGCGAAACAGGCGTTTATAAAGTAATGGCAAAAAAACAAGTAGTAGAAACTGTGGAATTTCCTGAAACAGAAATTAGCTTGCTTGATGCTCGCAAAAAAGATAAACGTTTTGAGATTGGTGACGTAGTAGAAGTAGATGTAACTCCTGCCAACTTTGGTCGTAGCGCTGCCCATACTGCAAAACAAATGCTCATTCAACGTTTGAAAGAGGCTGAGCGCAGCGTAGTATACGAAGAATACTATAGCCGTGAAGGTGATATTATCACTGGCGTCATTACTCGCGTAGAAGGCAAAAACGTATTTATTGATCTTGGTAAAACAGAAGCAATTTTGCCGCCAACAGAGCAAATTGCGACTGAAACATATCGTGAAGGGGACCGCATTAAATGCTATATCGTAGAGGTTAAGAAAACTACGAAAGGTCCTCAAATCATGATTTCCCGTACACATCCAGGCTTATTAAAACGTCTCTTTGAATTAGAAGTGCCAGAAATCTTTGAAGGCGTTGTGGAGCTTAAATCTGTAGCTCGTGAGCCAGGTATGCGCTCTAAAATCGCTGTATATAGCCGCGATGAAAATGTTGATCCTGTAGGTGCTTGTGTAGGTCCTAAAGGTCAACGTGTACAACATATCGTTGATGAATTGCATGATGAAAAAATCGACATTGTTAAATGGGATGAAGATCCAGCAATTTACATTGCTAACTCCTTAAGCCCTGCAAAGGTTATATCTGTAGATGTAAGCGAAGAAGAAAAATCTTCTTACGTAGTAGTACCTGACTACCAATTATCGTTAGCAATTGGTAAAGCTGGTCAAAATGCTCGTTTAGCTGCGAAGCTAACAAACTGGAAAATTGATATTAAAAGCGAAACTCAAGCTGCTGAAGAACCTTTCACAGGTTTTGGTAATGCTGAGGATGGTGAATAGTCATGAAACCGAAATCCCAACCTATGCGAACTTGTGTAGGATGTGGTGAGCCTAAGGCTAAACGTGAATTGATTCGCGTAGCTTTGAGCCCAGACGGTAACATCAGTATTGATCGCACTGGTAAAGCACCAGGACGTGGAGCCTATCTATGTGAATCCATGTCGTGCTTTGAGCAAGCCTATAAGGCAAAACGATTAGAACGGTCATTAAAGCATAGTGTATCGAAAGAGATATACGAAGCATTACAACGTGATTTACAAGAGAATGAGTAATCACTGATATACATGAATGAAGATAAAATTTTGAATCTCTTAGGTCTAGCACAACGAGCAGGTAAAGTTATTTCTGGTGATTTCATCGTAGAAAAGGCTATAAAGAGAAAGGAACCGAAATTGGTACTTCTCGCTGGTGACTGTGCAGCCAACAATGAAAAGAAATATACTCAATTAGCAGAGACACATCAGATTCCACTTCATAGTATTGCCAATAAAGAGGCGTTAGGAACGGCCATTGGTAAAGAAGTAAGGGTAGTAGTTGCCGTACTAGATGATGGATTTGCAAAGGCAATATTAAAAGAGATTGATCGATAATAAGGGGGTATGTAGATGTCCAAAAAGCGCGTCCATGAAATCGCCAAAGAGTTCGGCGTAGAAAGTAAGCAGGTTATTTCTATTTTGCAACAACATAATGTAAATGTTACGAAAGCAGTTAATTCTGTAGATGATTCCGGTTATGAAATTGTAAAAAAACAATTGAGTAAGAAATCTGAAGCACCTAAAGTAGCACAAAAAACAGAACAAAAAGTAGAACAAAAATCTGCTCCAACTGCAGCTCATAAACAAGAAGCTGCGCCACATAAACAACAACATCCAAATCGTTCTAACGAACAGAAAAAGGATAATCGTAAACAAGGTGGTCAAAAACAAGACGATCAATCTAAACAAAACGACCACAAAAAAGGCAATGTACGTCACGTACAAATTTCTGAGCCTACACGTAAATCCGATGGTAACCAACATGGTGGTGACCGCGCTAATAACCGCCCTAATAATAATAATAACCGCAATAATGACAACCGCAATAATAACGGTCGTCCTAATGATGCGCGTAATAACGACAATCGCAATAACGATAACCGTAATAGCGACAACCGCAACAACGATAATCGCAACAACGATAACCGCAATTCTAATAACAATGATCGCCGTAACAAGAAAAATAAAAAAGGTGGTAACAATCGCCCTCAATCCTTGTTATCTACATCTATGCAAAAGAAAAAGAATCGCGTAAAACATCGTAATGAACAGTACTTACAACAAAAAGCTGAGGCTGAACGTAAGGCTGAAGCAGCGATTGCCACAGAAATTGAATTGTCTGGTTCTTTAACTGTTAAAGAACTAGCTGAAAAAATGGGTCGAGAAGTATCTGAAATTATCAAAAAATTGATGCTTTTAGGTGTAATGGCAAGCATTAACCAAGAGGTTGATGTTGATACAGCTACAATCGTAGCTGAAGAATTTGGTGTAACTGTAACTGAAGTAGAACCTGAAGAGGATCCTACTGATATCATCGAAATTGAAGATGCACCAGAAACATTAAAACCTCGTCCACCAGTAGTTACTATCATGGGTCACGTTGACCATGGTAAAACATCTTTATTGGACGTAATTCGTCAAACTAACGTAACAGCTGGCGAAGCTGGCGGTATCACTCAACACATCGGTGCATACCAAGTTCGTTATAATGATAATAAAATTACATTCCTTGATACTCCAGGCCATGAAGCGTTTACTGCTATGCGCCTACGCGGTGCGAAGTCCACGGATATTGCAGTTCTCGTAGTAGCTGCTGACGACGGTGTAATGCCACAAACTATCGAGGCTATTAACCATGCTAAATCTGCGGACGTACCTATTATCGTAGCCATCAATAAAATGGATAAACCAGGTGCTAACCCGGATCATGTTAAACAACAATTGTCTGAACATGGCCTTTTACCAGAAGAATGGGGCGGCGATGTAATCATGGTTCCAGTTTCTGCTAAACAAAAACAAGGTATCGACGACTTGCTCGAAAATATCTTGCTCGTTGCAGAAGTTATGGAATTAAAAGCTAACCCTAACCGCAAAGCTTATGGCGTAGTTATCGAGGCTCAACTTGATAAAGGCCGTGGTGCTGTATGTACTGTATTAGTACAAAAAGGCTCCCTTCGCGTAGGTGATACAGTTCTTGCTGGTACTGCATACGGGAAAGTTCGTGCTATGACAAATGAACGTGGCGAAAAAGTAAAAGTAGCTCGTCCATCTATGCCAGTAGAAATCTTGGGCTTCTCTGAAGTGCCACAAGCTGGTGAAATCATCAATGGTATGGATGATAACGAAGCACGTGCAATCGCTGAAAAACGTATTGCAAAACAACGCGTTCAAGAGTTACAAGCAACTCACAAAGTTACATTGGATGATATTTTCAACCAAATTCAACAAGGTGAGTTAAAAGACCTTAACATCATCATTAAAGCTGACGTTCAAGGTTCTGTAGAAGCATTGCGTCAATCTTTAGAAGGTATTAAAAACCCTGAAGTTCGTATTGTTATTGTTCATGCTGCAGTAGGTGCTATTAACGAATCCGATATCATGTTGGCTTCCGCATCTAATGCAATTGTAATGGGCTTCAACGTACGTCCAGATGCTAATGTTCGCCGCGCTGCGGAAAATGAAAAAGTTGACCTTCGTACATATCGAGTAATCTATGATGCTATCAACGACGTTGAGTCTGCGATGCGTGGTATGTTAGCACCTCAATTTAAAGAGGTTGTCGTTGGTCGTGCAGAGGTGCGTCAAGTTATCTCTACACCTAAAGCTATCGTTGCAGGTTCTTATGTAACTGAAGGTCGCATTACTAACGATTCTGAAGTACGTTTAATCCGTGATGGTATTGTCGTATTTGAAGGTAAAGTTGATTCTTTACGTCGTTTCAAAGATGAAGTAAAAGAAGTTAAAACATCCTTCGAATGTGGTATCTCCTTAGAAGGCTACCGCGACATCAAGGAAGGCGATGTAATCGAAGCATACTTGATGGAAGAAATTGCACCTCAAATTTAGGAGGTTTATATGAGTGACGTTCGTGTCAGAAAATTACAAGAATTTATCAAACAAGAAGTAAGTCAAATGTTGATGCGTGGATTGAAAGATCCTCGCATCGGCTTCACTACAATTACGGATGTTCATGTAACAGGTGATTTACGAGAAGCTACGATTTATGTTTCCTTGTTTGGTTCCGATAAGGAAAAAGAAGATACCCTTATCGCATTAAAGCATGCAGCTGGCCATATTCGTACCGAGCTTGGCAAAGTACTTAAATTGCGCCATATTCCTTCTATCACATTTGATAAGGATACGTCTTTAGACTATAGCATGCATATCGAATCCCTTTTGAATGAAATCAAAAAGGACGAAGAAACAAATTAACACAAAGGATACAGAACATGAGTAAGATTACTATTAATCAATTACATATGGCTCTGTGTGAAGCTAATTCTATTATGCTAACCGTCCATGTTAGACCTGATGGCGATGCTATCGGCTCCATGGTGGCCTTTTACGAAGCCCTTATAGGACAAGGTAAAACTGTATATATGGTAGTGGATGATGTAGTTCCTGAGAAGTACTCATTCTTACGATATACGGACCACATCCATGATGTAGCGTACTTTGAAACTAACCCAGTTGATATTGATATGCTTATGGTTTTGGATGCTAGCACGTATGAGCGAATTGGCAAAGTAGGTGCACTCTGGAGTGCACCTATTTTTAATATAGACCACCATATTTCTAATACGGAATTTGCTGATCATCTATATTTGAAGCCAGAATTTGCTGCTACAGGTGAAATTGTTACGGACTTATGCACGAAATGGAATTGGCCTATCACTGAGTCGATGGGCACTGCATTATATATGGCGATTGCCACAGATTGTGGGTTCTTTAAATTTAGTAACACCACAGCTAATACACTTGAAATGGCTGCTAAATGTGTAGCCGCAGGGGCTAGACCAAATGTTATTTCTGAAACGA
>ERZ772910.1705-NODE-1705-length-10842-cov-5.173542_pt1 | contig 10842 bp, 10 predicted proteins | sample MGYA00511357_ERZ772910 | MGnify/ENA primary metagenome ERZ772910 (study PRJEB29015, sample SAMEA2738096) | human oral metagenome | biome: human oral; feature: human-associated habitat; material: saliva | place: China | collected 2193 ...
TTGACGATACTGCCCACACCATCCTCCTACAGACAACTCGTGCCAACAAAATCTTCATTGATGAATTAAATGGCACCATCACCATATCTTCTGCCGAAGAAGTAAATGTCAACACAAAGAATGTCAACATCAACGCATCAGAGAATATGAATGTAAATGTGGGTAAGAACTTTACAATGCAGGTGGGAGAAGATTCTAATGTTACAATAGATGGTAATAGCTCCATCGGAGTTGATGGTAATGCTACTGTACAAGTTCAAGAAAACCTATCTACAAAAGTGGTTGGCGATGTTACCCACCGCATTGAAGGTTCTATGAATCAGGAAATAGTAAATGAATCGTATTTGCTTTCTCATGGGAATCTGAGTATAGAAAGTGATGACATTATTAAGATAAAATCTATAAAAAAGATGAATCTTACCAGTAAAGATAAAGTTTACATAGCAAAAGATTAAATAGTGATGAAGAGTTTTTGTTTTTCCATTTTATTTTTTTTATTGAGTATGACAATGTTTTCTTGTAATGAAATGAGAAATAGTACAAGGACAGAATTTCCTTGGGAGGCTTGCGGTGCAGCACCAAAAAACTATCCTGTAGAAACTAAAGATGTTTGGGTTGAATTTGGTAAGAACGGGTATGAGCAGAATGTGATGGAGAGCAATATGCACGAGGGAATAGGTTACCCGAGTGCTGGTAGAGGTGTGTTAGAAAGCGACCCTGGATTAGGAATGCCTACTCATGTTCGTGCTATATGGCTTTCATTTACAGAACAAAAGTTCTATAAAATTGACACACAGATTCCAGACACGGTACAGAAACGTATATTGCAATTATTCAGGCAAGGTTTCATGACTTCAGATCACGGCTCCTCCACTTTCTATCATACGACCTATCGTAATTTCGTCATAAATTTCCTTCCCCATGGTAATGTCTGGCTTTCCTTGTTCGGCATAGGTAATAGTAGCATCGTCGTATGTGACAGCTTGAAGGGAAAGGAAATCAATATGTCATTAAAGGAGTTTAATGAAGATGCATATAATGCCTTTGGCTCTTTGGATAATTATTGTAAGGTTGCGCTAAAAGATTATGAGGGAGTTAGCGAAAACCTAAAAGAACATGGTGTACCCGATGAAAGCTTATGGAATAGCTATAAAGAACGCTTCAGATATGACTTTGAATTTAACTTTGAGGACAAACACACAAAGCCTGGTGGTTTTTTATACTATGAATATACAAATGGAGAATTTGGTAAACTTACAGATGGTTATAACTTTACCATGCGAAGTCGACCAAAGAATATAGCGTTTGATTGGAATGTCGGAGATGTCTATTATGATACAGAATTTTACTTTAATGAAGACGAGGTTCTTGATGTGTTCAAGACGGCGTATAGTGGTAATCGGGACAAGAAAGGAATTATGGTTATCAATATAAGTAAGTATAATAATCGGTTTGATATCTATTTGTCGGTAAATGGAAAGAAATACGCATTAAAGAAGACACAGATACTGGTATATAAGAAAAAGCCTGGCGATGAAGCACGTTTATTCTATGACAATAGCCCTAAAGAAGATATAAGGATGTTTATAGGAGAATAAAGATATGAAAGAATATAAAGCGACGAGAAAGTGTTTAGTAAAACCAGAAAAAGAAGATAACAACAAGAATTATAAATATATAGATGTTGTTATAGGAGTCTTTTTTGATGGTACAAACAATAACAAGTATAACATTGCATATGGTAAAGATAAAAGCCACGCAAAAGAAGTAAAAGAATGGCAAGAAAAAGAAACTCATGACAGTTATACCTCAGACTATACAAATATAAAGTATCTTTGGGAAACCTATTCTCGGAACCTATCTAAATATATTGATAGAGTTTATATAGAAGGTGTAGGAACCTATGAACCCGAGGAGAATGGATTATCTTCAGGGAAAGATGATAGTAGCATGGCTGGAGCAACAGGTCGTGATGGTTTTAGCAACACAGGAATAGATGCAAAATTAAAAAGAGCACAGGCCCTGATAAAAGCCAGTATCGACGCAATGGTTAGTAAAAAAAGTGATTCAAGGATTAAATCATTGACTTTAGACTTCTTTGGATTTAGTCGCGGAGCTACAACGGCTCGTTGTTTTATCAATAGAATATGGAATCTTTATTTTTATTACAACTTGAGAACAAACATATATGGCAAGCCTATATATAAACCAAGCTTCCACTTCTTTGGAATTCCATATGGAGTACAGATAAATGTTCGTTTCTTAGGTTTATTTGATACAGTCTCTTCATATGGCTTAAATCATAAAAATGATGTAGACTTCCTTGGATTAAAGATACCAACAGGTTTTGTACGTAAGACTGTACATTTAGTTGCTGCAGATGAATATCGTTCTAACTTTTCTTTAACTAACATAGCCTCTGCAGGCGAAAAAGGAACTGAAATTATACTTCCTGGAGCCCATAGCGATATAGGTGGCGGATATGCTCAAGAAGAACACGAGTATTTATATATGGGCTATATGCCATCAGGGTATGAACTAACTTATCGCCCAGTATTCAGAGGATACATGACATTCGAACGGTTACATAATGATAAATGGATAGATGATTACCTATATAATTATGCTTCTGACCAATATTGGCGTAGAAACCATTCTAAAGCATATAATTCTCCTCCTCCATTTCGAAGAGTTAGGAATGATTATGCACGAATACCACTTAAGATAATGTATAATTTAGCAAAAAATCAGATACCATTATTTAATCAACGCCTTATAGGATATCTTACAAATTTAACAGATCCAAGACTGATTGAACTGGGACAAAAGTTAGAGACTATGGCAAATAATGGCAAAAACATCTATAAAATAGGTGCAGAATCAGGTATTTATTATAATGCCGACCCTAAGGGACCTATGAGAAAGCTCATTTTAAGTATTAGAGCTAAATATCTCCACCTTTCTGCTCATAATAAAACGGTAATGGGCTTTATTCGACCACATACAGCTCCATTTAATCATAAACGTGATATTATCCAAGGATAAATATTGTAATTGGATGAATAAAATACATGACATATAGATTTAATAATGATAGTTAATAAAAATTCTTATCAATTATTCTCTGAGATGTTATTTCCAAATGGAAACAAATCAAGCTACCAAGATATTGTTACAATCTTTTATACTGGAAACTTAATTAAAACATCTTCTTTAGAAATAAATAAGAAGGGACAAAATCTGATAGATGGAGATTCCTCGCAAGAGTTCGACTTTATAATGTCATGGTTAGGTAATGCGCTCTATCCTATAACAGTACGCATGGATGATTTGGGAGAAGCGAAAGGGATTGAGAATATTGACGAGGTGAGGGAGCGATATACCACTGAGGGACAGAAAATCATAGATTACTATGAGCAGGATTCGCTGGTAGCTGACTATGTCAAAGGATGTATTAAAAAAGTACAAGACGAGAAAGAAGTACTGCAGTGTATTTCGCAGAGTAATATCTATCAACTTGCAACACTGTTCATGGCGATTACTGAGCGTGAGTACAGATTGGTTGATTTCCCTTTCATAGGAGATGTAATAACCTTTTGCCTTTCAATAGAGGACGAAGACGAACAAGAAATACTGTTGAGCATTCCAGAGATAAAGACAGAACGAAAGATTCTTTCGCATGTAGGGAAAGCATACGTACATAAAACAGGAAAAGGAACGTTCGACCATATCCAGATTATGTTAGAGGTTGAAATAGAAGACGAGGGATATTACACGCGAAAACTTGAATTAAAACAAATCAGTGAAGAAGAATGGAAGACGAATATGTAGTAAACAGAGCTATATGTAGCTGTCAGTTTGGAACAGCACCCGGCTTTCTAAAGGTTACGGACAATGATGCCGTGTGCATGAACGGTAAGTTGGTTGCAACAGACAAGACGCTTGGTAACGTGTTTGAAGGTGTAGGTTTTGCCATGTGTAACAAATCTTACCCATCAAAGCCTTGTACACCAGTTGTTACAGGTTGGGTAGGAGCATACGACGGGGTGAGTATCAATGGCTCGTCATCTCCTTTACTTGGAACTTGTAAGGGGACTTGTGCCTTGGGAATGAAAGATTGTATTACTTTCCAAACTACAGGACAGATTGCTATACCAAACATCATGCAAATAAAACAAGCCGCCCTCTGCCTTCAATCAGATATTAACCCATTGGGGAGAAATATGATTGAAACCTAAATAAAACCTAAGCTATTACGAGGTGAGTCAAGGAAGTTATTACAAGAACCGCTTCAAGGCTATCCCTGCAACAATAAAGGCACTACCAAGTCCAAAGGTGCGTATGCCATTAGCAGAGACACAGATGGCAACCGTGCTTAGCAATGCTGACCCACAGGGCAAGGGTCGTGTTCGTGTACGTATGAACTGGCAAACAGATGGTATGCAGACAGGTTGGGTGCGTGTGATGACACCAGATGGCGGTAGCAGTAAGGACGTAAGGAGCAACCGCGGTTTTGTATTTATCCCAGAGGTAGGTGACCAAGTCCTCCTCGGATTCCGTCATGGCGACCCTGCAAGACCTTACGTTATGGGTAGCTTGTTTAATGGAACAACTGGTGGTGGCGGTGGCCAAGGCAACAACTGCAAGAGTCTTACCACACGAAGCGGTAGCTCCCTCAAGCTTGATGACTCCGATGGTAGTGTTACCTTACATGATAAGGGGGGAGTAAGCATGAATTTTGATGGTGGCGGAAATGCCACTACCAATGCAAAATCCTCTAATTTTGTCAATGCAGGAACCAACAATGTCATTAATGTTGGCAATGGAAGTTCTGTGATATCTTCGGACTCAGACGGTAATATAACGTTAAAAGGAAACACTGCTATTACTTTGGTTGTAGGAGAAAATCAAATAAAGGTTTGCACGAGCGGTATCTTTATTAATGGTAAACAGCAGATTAGCATCGGAACGGATGAAATGATGTCCTTAGAGGCCAAGCAGGATATGACTATGTCAAGCCAAACCAATCTAAATATGTCTGATTCTACAACCGCCAGCCTTGGCAGCAATGATATATCGATTACAGGAGGAAGTAAAGTCGTTGTAGATGGCCCAGATGTTAATATAAATAGCTAAAGGGGAATAGGTGTTTTATGGAAATCAACGAAGAAGAGTATTTCAGAAGATATAAAGAAGGAGAGACATTTGTCTATGACCTTACCGCAGAAGGACATTCCAAGGCTATGGTCATTGATAGTGACTTCAAGATGACGAGTCGGCATGAACTTACGTTCCTTGAAGTAGACAAGGAACAGCAATGGTGGCGTTTCCGCCTGCGTGAGTTATCAAATAAGTTAGTGAAATATGATGACGCCACTGTGGCTCAGATTATTGAGGCAACAAATGAGATTAGTGCTATCTATGAAGAATTGGACTTCTGGGTCAGCGACCACGGTATCCTTCGCAAGATAAACAATAGGGAGCAAGTATATTCCAAGTGGGAGAAAGTCCGTGAGTACCTTACCTATAAATATCCGATGAGTTCGTATGAGATTATCCTTGCAAAGGAAAAGGAACTTGCCAATGAGCCATTGTTTATGAACAATATTCGCTATATGCACTTCATGTATGCTTATTTTCTTCAGTTCGGAAAATATATGAGCGAAGAACACTTTAAGCATCGTGACATAGACCGCTTCGGCTCTTGCATCCCGATAGAACTTGCTTGTACGTACAAAACAAGTAAGGGTGTTATGTTTGATGGTAAGACCGACCGCCACTTTAAGGGCAGCATGATCTACGATGGAGAGTCTGTTGATAAGATTCTTAAGAACGTTGATGCAAAAGGCTCGAATATGGACTATCAGATGCGTGCAGACTATCATAATGACGGCGAGATATTGGAAGAAGCCAATCTCAGTCTGAGTGAGACAGTCGGCAAGGATTATTCGTTGTACACCCACCTACATCTAAAACTTCACGAAGATGGCGAATGAACAATATCTCACAGAAGCTCATTATCTGACTTGCTCCAAGGGGGCAAAGCCTGTACGTGTGAGTGTAGACAGCCAGAAGAGTATTAAGTTCAGCGGCTCCTTGGTAGCAACAAGCAAGGATCTTCAGACGAAGTCCAACTTTATCTGTCTCGGTGCAGTAGCCTTTGGAGCTGGCGCAGCTGTGGGCGTTGTAGCAACCCTTTCAGCTTGTGCTCTTATTCCAGGTCCCGGATGGGTCGTTGCAGCCATTATTGCAGCCATTATTATAGCTGCATTGCTTTTGGCAGGTGGGAAATGTGCCTGCGCAGCAGCTACAAGATTCTGGCTCCCAGGAACGACCTCTCAGCGTTCTAAACTAAATGGAGCTCCTTTGTTGATACTTTCTTCCCAAATGAGTTGTCCTGCTGAAGGCGGATGTATTACAGCTCAGGCTACGTTATGGGAAGCATGGGGACGGCAGACTCTTACGAACCTTGGACATATAGCTAACTTTGCCTTTGGCTTCCTTGTTGGACGAGGTGCTTCCGCTATGGTTGTAGAAGCTGGCGCAGCAGCAAGTGTATCCGCAGCAGGGCAGACAGGTTCTCAGGTAGCAGGTACATTTATCAGAAGTTTGGGGAAGAATTTCCTTAACACAGCCAAGCAGAATCTTGTCCAGCAGTTCACTGGTTGGAAGCAGGGAGGACTTTTCTGCCGATTTATGAAAGGCTTCGGTCTTTATGGTCAAGCCAAAGAACACTATGACATTTGGACAGATGATGAAAAGAGCACTTGGGAGAAAATCAAGGCAAGTGGTATATCGCTTATCCTTGACGTCTTTGCAGCTAAAGGTGCTACAACAGTCTGTTTCCCTGCTGGAACGAAGGTACATACACAGTGGGGACTGGCGGATATAGAGAAACTGGAAGTTGGTGTACCTGTTTTAACCTACAATGAGGAAACAGGTGAGCAGGAGTACAAGAAGGTAAAGAAGGTCATGCGTCGTATGACACGCCGTATGTGTGCCTTGGAACTTTCTAATGGTACGACAATTGAAGTAACACCCGAACACCGCTTCTTCAGTAATGGCGAATGGACTCCAATTGAAGAACTTAATGTTAATGACACTCTTCAACTGAAAGATAATTCTATCGTTGTCATTGAGAATAAGATTATTTTCCCTACCTTTGTAGAGGTCTATAATCTGGAGATAGAGGACAATGAAAACTATTATGTCACAGAAGAGGGTGTGCTGGTGCATAATGGGTGTGAAGGGAGCAATACAGGAGATAAAGAAAAGACTACAGGTGGAGCATATAAAGATTTAGATTATGATCCAGAGTTACATCAAAGACATCATATGCCAAGTCAAAAGTCTGGAAATAAAGGAACCACAGGTGGTGCAATAACCATTGAAATAGAAGACCATAAACTAACAGCAAGTTTTAATAATAAACCTGGTAGTTCTGATTATCGTAAATTGCAAGAAGAACTAGTTAAGCAGGGTAAATTTGGAGAAGCCCTACAAATGGATATAGATGACATAACCACAAAGTTCCCTGGCAAATATGATGATGCTATAAAACAATTAAAAGAATGGTATAAATCAATTGGTAAAATATAATTTAAAAATTAATACACAATGGAATATACAATACACCCCTTAATAGGAGTTAATCAGTTTACTTTTAAAGAATACAGAAACATTCTATCTTCTATGTCCAGTACGAAGACCAAGAATACTTATGAAGAAAGCAGTGGAAGTAATAAATTCATTGTAGACGATTATGGAGACTTTCTGGCATATTACAATTATGAGGATAAAAAATTATTTTATATGACATTTGTACCATTGCCAACCGTGAAGCTTATATTTGATGGCAAAGATTTATTTAGTATGAGCTCGCGAGAGATATACGAGTTCCTATCTACATACGATTCAAATTTGTTTATTGAAGATTACGTTGGTTTTGGTTCTACACTTTTAGGAATAGATATATATACTCCAGGATTTACAGAAGATGCTGATGTAAAATGCGAAGGAATAAGTGTTGCTGTGAAAGGATATTTTGATTGCATTTATAAAGGGAATAAACTTGATGTTACTTTATTGACAAATGTTAAAAACTAACAGGAATTGCAGTTCTGTGTAATAACCAAGTAAGAAATTACATTTAGCAGATAAAACTATTAAGATAAATACATATGTACTTATTACTGATACACTTATTTGTTTATTAAGAACCTTTTTGTTTAAATTCTTAAAGTTGTTGAATAATTATAGAATGATTAAACGTTAATGCCATTCTTCATCTGAAGGATAGTTCTATCGTTGTCATTGACAATAAGATTATTTTCCCTACCTTTGTTGAGGTCTATAATCTGGAGATTGAGGACAATGAGAACTATTATGTCACAGAAGAGGGAGTGCTGGTGCATAATGGGTGTGACGGAAACAAAGCAAAAGATGATGGGCATAATGGAGCTGACTCTGCTTCGAGTGATGAACCTTTTGACCATACTAAATATAAACTTAAGGAAGGAGAGAGACTTGGGGATTTTGGCGAGGATGTAGCAGCTGATATGTATAAGAGTAAAGGATATGATGAGTTCTATGCTGTTCAGAATAAATCAGGCAATGGTGTAGATATTGTCGCCAGAAACTCTGAAAATGGAAATATCGTCAAGGCTGAAGTAAAGACAACAAAGCAAGATAGGCTTTGGAATGACGGAAATCCTCGTGAAATACCTATGAGTAAAGCCCAAAAAGAAATGGGTGGAGAAAATTATACTAACGACAGGTTAAATCGAGCTGCAAAAGCAGAAGATGGATATACTGACGGAGTTAGTTCTCAGCAGGCAAAAGAAGCTCTTAAGATGCAAGAAAAAGCAGAACTCTCTGGTGCGGAAGTCAAAACAGAAAAGGTTGATATCTATGTAGACAAAGATGGAAATCTACGTGATAATCCAATAATTAGAGAATGGTAAAACATATATATTTAAATTATGAAAACAATTCAGATGTTAGTAGACTATACAAAGTCTAAGAAGAAATACCAGTTAGAGAAGAAAGATAATTTCTATATAGAACCTATTAAAGATGTAGAAAGATATATAAAAAATGAAGATTCTGTAGTTGGTGTAGGTTTAGCTTTAGACTTTATGTCCTCATGGTTTCATTATAATTATATATATTCTTTTTTAACAATCAGTGATAGTGATACAGAGAACTCAAATTTCTTAGCAAAAGCAACAATTCTTGGAATAGAAGCCAACAATTGGTATTTCTTTTTGGGTAAAAACCACGAAAAATACCATCGATCAATACTTTTCCAAGATGCAATTAAGCATCTTGCTCAGGCTTTACTTTTAGGCTGGGACTCATTAGCCATAAGCTATGGTAATCTTCTGCTCAATATGCTTTATGGGAAACAATATAAAGGTTGGCATCCTGCCTATAAGCATCCTTGGTTTATGCTTGAGATTTTTTGTAGATGGCAAGGAATAAAATTGGATTATAGCCGTCTGAACTTCCCCGAGGATATGGAAGTATATTCACAGGTACTTCAGCATTGGGATACGAATGATAATGTACTATTATCCAAACTTGTGAATGAAATGGTTGATTTCCATATTTCAGAATCTGATGAGGATGAGCATGAGGATTATGTCCCAGATTTCTCCTCATCGGACTATTTCATCTATCCTATAGAGATTCTTTTATGGCTGAATGTTCGTGAAAGAATGGGACTTACTGAATATTTTGCGGAAAACGACTTATTAAAGATGCCTATTAACAATTGGCATACACAACAAGTAGATATACCTATAATAGAGCTTGTTGAACATGCAAAAATAAAGTTACAGTCAGAATATCCAGATACACATTTTGAATTGTAAGATATTATAATAAAAGCTATCTGGTATTTATAGCAGTTCACAATATTTTTCAAGCTTCCGACAACAACCTCTCCGTACCCAAACTCAACGGAGATACATCTACTGACACTTTCTTCCCAGATAATCTGCCCTGCTCAAGGAGGAGTGATTACTGCTGAGCCTACATTCTGGTCTGCTTGGGGCACACTGGCTCTAACGAATCTCGGTCATATATCTAACTTTGCCTTTGGCTTTCTTGTTGGACGAGGTGGTGCCTTAATGGTGGCAGAAGCGGGTACTGCAGCTGCAGGTGCATCGTCAGCAGGACAGGCTGTGACAACCTTTGCCCGCACGTTCGGCAAGAGTTTTCTCAATACTGCTAAGGAGAACTTCGTTCAGCAGTTCACTGGTTGGAATCAGGGAGGCATGTTCTGTCGTTTCATGAAAGGCTTTGGTCTTTATGGTGAGGTCAAAGCTCATTATGACATCTGGACAGATGATGAGAAGAGCACTTGGGAGAAAGTTAAGGAAAGCGGTATGTCGCTCATCCTTGACGTCTTTGCTGCCAAGGGTGCTACAACAGTCTGTTTCCCTGCAGGCACAAAGGTTCATACACAGTGGGGACTTGCGGATATAGAAAAACTGGAGATTGGTGTGCCTGTGCTCACATACAATGAGGAAACGGGTGAGAAGGAATACAAGAAGGTTAAAAAAGTCATGCGTCGTATGACACGCCGTATGTGTGCTTTGGAACTTTCTAATGGTACAACAATTGAAGTAACACCCGAACACCGCTTCTTCAGCAATGGCGAATGGACTCCAATTGAGGAACTGAATGTTAATGACACTCTTCAACTGAAAGATAACTCTATCGTTGTTATTGAGAATAAGATTATTTTCCCTACCTTTGTAGAGGTCTATAATCTGGAGATTGAGGACAATGAAAACTATTATGTCACAGAAGAGGGAGTGCTGGTGCATAATGGGT
>ERZ772910.1711-NODE-1711-length-10815-cov-3.008643_pt1 | contig 10815 bp, 9 predicted proteins | sample MGYA00511357_ERZ772910 | MGnify/ENA primary metagenome ERZ772910 (study PRJEB29015, sample SAMEA2738096) | human oral metagenome | biome: human oral; feature: human-associated habitat; material: saliva | place: China | collected 2193 ...
GTTGTTCAATCCAAGTATTTTGTGGAATATCAATCACGTAATCATCCACTAACTCTGCACCTGCAGGTTTTGCAAATACAGTCACAAATTTTGCATTAGGGTACATTTGACGAATCGCACGCGCTGTATTACCCGTATCAACTAAATCGTCTACCACGATAAACCCTTCGCCACCATTTGGTACCTGAGCGGCATGAAGAACTTGTAATTCACCCTGATTGTTATGATCGTGATAACTTGCGATACAAACAGTCTCAATATGGCGAATACCTAACTCACGAGCCAAAACAGCTGCTGGAAATAAACCACCACGGCTCACCGCAATAATACCTTTCCATTGAGAAGCCGGAAGTAAACGTTCAGATAATTTACGGGCATGCATTTGGAACATATCCCAAGTCACCACATATTTTTCGCTCATAATTGCACCTTAGAAATTTATCGATAAATAAAAATTGCGTAAGGATAACCCGAAATGGCGTTTTATGCTATTATTTCATGAAATTTTTCAGTAAAAAGGAGTGACTATGTCTGAAATTACAACACTTAAACCCGCATTACTGTGGAAATGGTTCGATCAAATCTGTGCAATCCCTCACCCTTCTCATCATGAAGATGCGTTAGCTAACTTTATTGTAAATTGGGCGAAAGAAAAGAATTTTTTTGTTGAACGCGATGAAGTAGGGAATGTCCTCATTCGTAAACCCGCTACGAAAGGAATGGAAAATCATACGCCTGTTGTTCTACAAGCGCACTTAGATATGGTTCCACAGGCTAATGAAGGCAATCCACATGATTTTACCAAAGATCCGATTCAACCTTATATTGACGGGGAATGGGTGAAAGCACGAGGCACAACATTAGGATCTGACAATGGTATCGGTTTAGCCTCTACTTTAGCGGTGTTAGAAAGTGATGATTTAGCGCATCCACCTCTTGAAGTGCTTTTAACAATGACAGAAGAAACCGGCATGGATGGCGCGAAAGGTTTGCGTCATAACTGGTTACAATCTGAGATTTTAATCAATACAGATACCGAAGAAATTGGCGAAATTTACATTGGTTGTGCGGGCGGCATTAACGCAAACTTTGAAATTCCAGTTCAATATGAAACCAATACGTTTGAGCACGGCGCACAAATCACCCTTAAAGGTTTACGTGGCGGCCACTCTGGCGGCGATATCCATACAGGGCGTGCAAATGCAATCAAAGTGTTAGCACGAGTATTAGCAAAACTCTCTCAAAATGAACCGCACTTTGCTCTCTCTGAAATTCGTGGTGGCTCAATTCGTAATGCAATTCCTCGAGAAGCTGTAGCCGTATTAGCCTTTAATGGTGATGTAAAAGCCATAGAAAGTGCGGTAGAAAATCTATCGCTTGTTCTTAAAGAAGAATTAGCAATTGCAGAACCTAATTTCACACTTTTTGTAGAATCAGCAGAAAAAGCCCCTGCCGTATTCACCGCACAAAGTACTCAAACGGTAATTAACGCACTCAACGTATTGCCAAACGGCGTAATCCGCAATAGTGATGTAGTTAAAAATGTTGTAGAAAGTTCATTAAGCGTTGGCGTATTGAAAACAGAAGGTAATGTTGTAAAAAGCACCATTTTAGTTCGTTCATTAATTGAAAGCGGTAAATATTACGTGACTGAAATGCTTAGCTCACTTGCAATCTTAGCAAATGCAAAAGTTGAGTTTTCTGCGCCTTATCCGGGCTGGCAACCGGTAAATGACTCAACTATCTTAGACGTTACTCGCAAACATTATGCTGAAGTGCTAGGCGAGCAACCTATAGTGAAAGTCATTCACGCAGGATTAGAATGTGGTCTTTTAAAAGAACATTATCCACACATTGAAATGATTTCTATCGGGCCAACAATTCGAAATGCTCACTCACCAGATGAGAAAGTGGAAATTGCAACGGTGCAAACCTATTGGGATTTATTGACAAGAGTATTAGCGGACATTCCAGCAAAGTAATCGAGTATTAATCGAAAAGGGCGGTCAAAATTAAAAACGGTTTTGACCGCTTTTATTTTTATAGACAATAGAAATGATAAAAATGAAATATATAGAATTGGCGGAGGGGAATGGGAGTCGAACCCACCCAAGAACGCTGGCGTCCTCAACAGGATTTGAAATCCTGCCACCTCACCGGAGATGACGCCCCTCCGTGGTTGAAATTGCAGTTACTTTAGCGTAAATTAATCGGCAATTCAACGTTATTTTAAACGGATTCAAAAATGACCGCACTTTTTCAACAACTTCCTTCCGTTGATAAAATTCTCAAAACCTCTCAAGGGTTACAACTCATTACTGAATTTGGCCACTCTGCAGTCGTGGAAACATGTCGAGAATTATTAACACAAGCTCGTCAATTTATTCAAAAAAATAATCAACTTCCTGAATATTTTTCTAATTTTGACCGCACTTTTGTAGAAATTCATTCTCGCCTACAAAAACAAAACCAAGTACAAATCAAAGCGGTGCATAATCTAACTGGTACGGTGTTGCACACAAATCTTGGGCGGGCACTTTGGTCTGAAGCAGCACAACAGGCAGCCCTTTCTGCGATGCAAAAAAATGTTTCGCTTGAATATGATTTAGATGAAGGTAAGCGTAGTCATCGCGATAATTACATCAGTGAATTATTATGCAAACTCACTGGCGCTGAAGCAGCCTGTATAGTGAATAACAACGCCGCTGCGGTATTGTTAATGCTGGCAACCTTTGCTCAAGGTAAAGAAGTAATTATTTCTCGTGGCGAATTAATTGAAATCGGCGGTGCATTTCGTATTCCAGATATTATGGAACAAGCTGGATGTCATTTAGTGGAAGTGGGCACCACTAATCGTACTCACCTGAAAGATTATCGTAATGCTATCACTGAAAATACGGCTTTTTTAATGAAAGTGCATAGCAGCAATTATCAAATTTGTGGTTTTACCTCTTCAGTTTCAGAAGAAGAGCTTGCGGAACTAGGCCGAGAAATAAATGTACCTGTAATAACTGATTTAGGCAGCGGCGCATTAGTTGATTTAAGCCAATATGGCTTACCAAAAGAACCTACCGTACAAGAAAAAGTCGCACAAGGTGTGGATTTGGTCTCTTTCTCTGGAGATAAATTACTTGGTAGCGTGCAAGCAGGCATTATTGTAGGTAAAAAAGAATGGATCAAACAATTACAAGCACATCCTCTCAAGCGTGTATTACGTTGCGATAAAGTCATTTTAGCAGGCTTAGAAGCCACATTACGTTTATATTTAAATCCTGAAAAATTAACTGAAAAGTTACCAACTCTGCGCTTACTCACACAGCCATTAGAACAACTCAAAATAAATGCTACGCGTCTTAAAGAGCGGTTAGAATCTCGCTTAAATTCACAATTTGATATTCAAATTGAAGATAGCCAAGCACAAATCGGTAGTGGCTCACAACCAATGGAAAGAATCCCTTCCATGGCTGTTACTATTGTAGAAAAAACAAACGTAAAACTTTCCGCACTTTCAGCTCGTTTTAAACAACTTTCTCAACCTATTATTGGGCGAATGGAAAACGGAAAAATTTGGCTAGACTTACGTAGCCTCGCAGATATTGAAACATTATTAAATACATTGGATGAACTATGATTATTGTTACTTCAGGTCACGTTGATCACGGCAAAACAGCATTATTAAAAGCATTAACTGGCACAAGTACCGCGCATTTACCAGAAGAAAAAAAACGCGGTATGACCATTGATTTGGGGTATGCCTATCTGCCGTTAGAAAACAAAGTGCTTGGTTTTATTGATGTACCTGGGCACGAGAAATTCTTGTCAAACATGCTGGCGGGCTTAGGTGGTGTGCATTATGCAATGTTAATTATCGCTGCGGATGAAGGCGTTGCAGCGCAAACGAAAGAACATTTAGCGATATTACGCCAACTTCAATTCCATGAAATTATTGTTGTCATCACAAAAGCAGATCGTACAAATTCAGAGCAAATAGAATCGTTAATCCAAACAATTAAACAAGATTACAGTTTTTTACGCGATGCCAACTATTTCATTACCTCAGCAGAAACGGGGCAAGGAATTAATGAATTACGTCATTACTTAGCTAATCTACCTGAATTATCTGATACCCAGAAACCTTTCCGTTACGCAATAGACCGAGTATTCAGCGTAAAAGGGGCGGGTACTGTCGTGACAGGCACAGCCTTTTCAGGAACAGTGAAAGTAAACGATGAACTTTACCTTTCCACAGGACAGAAAGTTCGTATAAAAGCGATTCACGCACAAAATACATCAAGCGAACAAGGTATTGCGGGGCAACGTTTAGCGTTAAATTTAAATGCTGATTTAGACCGCACGCCAATGAAACGAGGCGATTGGTTATTGCAGGATGAACCTCTCCCACCAACAGATCGCATCAATGTACAAATTTTGGCTGAAGTACCATTAAATGAAAGCCAACCTGTGCATATTTATCACGGCGCGAGTCGCACTACGGGTAAGCTCACCTTACTACAAGGAAAAAATGCCGCAAAAAATGACCGCACTTTGGCTGAAATCATATTAGATTCACCATTATTCTTGGCTTTCGGAGACAAACTTATTTTACGCAGTGGCGATACAAAAACCTTAATTGCCGGCGCACGAGTATTGGAAATAAACTCGCCAAAACGTCATAAACGAACTGAAGTGCGGTTAAATTTCTTAGCAAATTTAGCATTGGCAGAGAATGCTTCGCAACGCATTGCACTTACCCTTATGCATAATGCGACAACAGCACGCCAATTAATGTGGACGGAACAACTGACTTCCTTGCAATTAGATAAAGCACTCTCTGAGCGGGACGCCGTACGTTATCAAGATTGGTGTTTTAATACTAATTACGTACAAGAAAAAACACAGCAAATTTTAACCGCACTTAATACCTATCACGAGCAACATAATGATCAACTTGGTGTAAGCAAAGCCAGATTATATCGAATGGCGACATTGAATCAGCCAGAAAATCTAATTCATCATTTTATCGATGAAATGCTTGATGATGGACGATTACAACAAACGCGTGGATGGATTCATCTACCAGAGCACAAAATTCAGTTTAATACTGAAGAAAAATCACGTTGGACAGATGTATTAAACGAGTTTGAAAAAGCAAACGGTCAAGCGATTTGGGTGCGCGATATGGCAAATGCACTCTCTATTGATGAATCAATTATGCGTAATTTTATGTATAAAGCGGGGAAACTGGGTTACCTCACGCCAATCGTGAAAGATAGATTTTTCTTAACAGAAACCATCTATGCTTATGCAAGACTCATCAAACAAATCGCAGAAGAACAAGGTAAAGTATCAGTAAATGAAGTACGTGATAAATTGAATTTCGGGCGCAAACTTACGGTTCAACTGATGGAATATTTCGACCGAATGGGTTTTTTGCGTCGCAAAGGCAATGACCATATTCTACGCGATAAGAATGTTTTTGATTTATGATTTATGATTTAAAAAGGAAAAAAGTATGAAAAAAACGCTTGTTGCTGCATTAATTAGTTCTGTCATATTACTCACAAGCTGCCAAGATAAAGATACTGAAACAAAAATAAAACAACTAAATCAAACAGTAGCGCAACTCACTACTGAAAATGTCAAATTAAAAGAGCAAATAGAAAAAACAGTCCCAGCAATTTTTGTGGAAAATGAAGAAATATTTAATCAATCTGAAATTATTAAACATCCTAAATCGAAAGAAGATTACCAGCCTGAAGAAACCAAAATTGAGTATTCAATTTCAACAATAAAAACCAATATTGATTGGCTTAATGATCTATTATGGAAAAAATTGACTGAAAACGAAGAAATGAAAAATATTTCTCGCGAACAATTTGTAGCACGCTATCAAACTGCTTTTGAGGAAGACAAAAAAGAAGTAAAAGAAACGCCATCTTTTGGTATTTCTCATTCTATGTGGACAGATTTTATTGCACAAAAAGAAAAACTTGCAACTTTTGCTATTAGTTTTTATGACTATGAAGGTGGTGCTCATGGGATAGAAGGTAATCGCTATTTCACTATTGATCTAACTACACGCCATATTTTGACATTAAATGATTTATTTAATGAAAAAGATTTACCGAAAGTAAAAACACTTTTATGGGAGCAATATAATAATAGCAATAAGGAATATGAACCTGTTATTGGAGCCGATAGTTTTAGTTTATCAAACAATATTTACTTAGATTCAAGAGGTGTACATTTTATTTACGATGTCTATGAAATAGCCCCTTACGTAGCAGGAGAGCAGGATTTGTTTCTCTATTTTGGGCAACTAGAAGAATTATTTAGACCTGAATTTAAGCGAAATAACTATGTAAAATTTCTTTAAGAAAACAAACAAAAAGTGCGGTGAAAATTCACCGCACTTTTTTATTACCGTCTTGTTTTCAAAAGTTTTTCAGTCAATTCATAAGCTCGAAGTTTTGCTAACTCTTTAGAAAGTTTCGCAACCAATAAATCATGATCTACATCTGATGCATGAGATACAATGTTTTCTTCAGCTTTACGTTTTGCTTCGCGAATACGATCAGCATCCAATTCACTACCACGGATAGCAACATCTGCTAGTACCGTAACAATATTTGGTTGAACCTCTAAAAAACCACCGGAAACATAGATAACTTCTTCATTTCCATCTTGAAGGGTAAATTTAACAATCCCTGGCTTAATTGCCGTTAGCAATGGAGTGTGTCCAGGGAGAATTCCTAATTCCCCCTCAACACCTGTTGCTTGGATTTGTTTTACTTCACCTTCAAAGATTTTTCGCTCTGCGCTTACTATTGTTAAATTAAATGTCGCCATTTTTGTTCTCCTTCAAATGACTTGAAGTGATTACATATTTTTGGCTTTTTCTAGCGCTTCGTCGATTGAACCTACCATATAGAACGCTTGTTCTGGGATATGGTCGTAATCACCGCTTAAAATACCTTTAAAGCCGCGAATGGTTTCTTTTAATGGAACATATTTACCCGGAGTACCGTTAAATACTTCAGCAACGAAGAATGGTTGTGATAAGAAACGTTCAATTTTACGTGCACGTGCTACCACTAATTTATCTTCTTCAGATAATTCGTCCATACCAAGAATTGCGATAATATCTTTCAATTCTTTATAACGTTGTAAAATACCTTGTACACCACGAGCAATATCATAATGTTCTTGACCAACAACAAGAGGATCTAATTGGCGTGAAGTTGAATCTAATGGATCAACCGCTGGATAGATACCTAAAGATGCAATTTGACGACTTAATACAACGGTTGAGTCTAAATGCGCAAAAGTTGTTGCTGGTGATGGGTCAGTTAAATCATCTGCAGGTACATATACCGCTTGTACAGAGGTGATAGACCCTTTCTTGGTAGAGGTAATACGTTCTTGCATAGCCCCCATCTCAGTAGCCAAAGTAGGTTGGTATCCTACTGCTGAAGGCATACGCCCTAATAGAGCAGATACCTCAGACCCCGCTTGGGTAAAGCGGAATATATTGTCCACGAAGAAAAGTACATCTTTTCCTTCTCCATCGCCAGCACCATCACGGAAATATTCGGCAATGGTAAGCCCAGAAAGGGCTACACGAGCACGAGCTCCAGGGGGCTCGTTCATCTGTCCAAATACAAAGGTCGCTTTGGATTCCTTGAGAGCTTCTCTGTCTACTTTACTCAAGTCCCAACCTCCTTCTTCCATAGAGTGCATGAACTCTTCTCCATACTTAATGATACCAGACTCAAGCATTTCTCTCATAAGGTCATTTCCCTCACGAGTACGCTCACCTACACCAGCAAATACAGAGAGACCTCCGTGCCCTTTAGCAATGTTATTGATAAGCTCTTGGATAAGTACTGTTTTCCCAACTCCAGCACCTCCAAAAAGTCCAATTTTTCCTCCTTTTGCATAAGGCTCAATAAGGTCAATTACCTTAATACCTGTAAAAAGTACTTCTGTTACAGTGGATAAGTCCTCGAACTTAGGAGCTTGGCGGTGGATAGGGAGCCCATGTTGTCCTTCCTTAGGCAAGTTGCCTAACCCATCGATTCCATCACCGATGACATTGAACAAGCGACCAAAGACATCATGTCCGATAGGCATCTGGATAGGGCGACCAGTAGCCGTTACTTCCATACCTCGGCTAAGTCCTTCTGTAGCATCCATTGAGATAGCACGAACAGTATCTTCTCCTATGTGAGATTGTACTTCCAGAACCAAGGTGTGTCCGTCCTTACCTACAATCTCTAATGAATCATAAATTTTAGGCATTTCCTTTTCAGAAGGAAACATAACATCTACCACAGGACCGATTACCTGTGCTATTTTACCTTTGTATTGAGCCATATTTTTTATTTAAAAAAAGCGCATTATTTTGAGCGCAAAGATATTTAATTTATTTGGAAATAACAAGAAATATCCACCCTTTTTTAGAATAAATCTCACAAAAGCATTTACTATTTTGATTATCAAACGAATAGGGGAGGGTTATTATTTTTTCAAAAAAGTTTGTTTGTCAGAAGAAAAAATAGTACTTTTGCGCCCAAATTACATAACAGAGGTCGAGAACCTCATTAATTGTCTTAATATGCCTGTAAAAATTAGATTACAAAGACATGGTAAAAAGGGTAAACCTTTTTATTGGGTAGTAGCTGCTGATGTGCGAGCTCCCCGCGATGGTAAGTTCCTCCAAAAGATAGGAACTTATAATCCTAACACTAACCCTGCTCAGATAGAGATTGATATTGATGAAGCTGTTAAGTGGCTTCACTTCGGTGCACAACCTACTGAGACAGCACGTCGTATCCTTTCTTACAAAGGGGTATTGCTAAAATACCACTTGCAAGGAGGGGTGAAAAAAGGTGCCCTTACTCAAGAACAAGCCGATGCGAAATTCGCTGCTTGGCTTAGTGAAAAAGAGCAAAAAATTAGCCAAAAGAAAGATGCTCTTCAAAAAGGTAAAGCATCGGCCAAACAAGAAAGCGTAAAAGCAGAACAAGCTTATAGCCAAAAACGTAAAGAGGCTATTGCTGCTAAAGCTCAAGCTACAGAAGCTCCTGCTGAATCTTCTTCTGAAGAAACCGCTAACGAAACAGAAGCTTAATGAGGAGGGAAGATTGCTTCTTTGTAGGAACAATTGTCTCCAAATTCAGCTTCAAGGGGGAAGTCCTTGTCAAGACCGACACGGATGATCTCTCCTTATTTGAAAATATGGAATCAGTCTTTGTCGAACTAGGCAAGGAACTGGTTCCTTTTTTCATAGAAAAATGTAATCTGCATAAGTCCGACCTACTACGTATCAAGTTCGAGGAGGTCGATACTGAGCGCGATGCTGAAGCGCTCCTAAAGCATCACTTATTCCTGCCCTTAACCCTTTTGCCTAAGCTTACAGGAAATAAGTTTTATTATCATGAGGTGATTGGTTTTCAAGTGTTTGATGTGAATTATGGGGCTATAGGTACCATCACTCATATCAATGATAATTCCTCTCAACCTCTTTTTGAAATAATGCATGAGGGTAAGGAAATCCTTATTCCCCTACATGACAACTTCCTCAAAGAGGTCAATCGCAAAGAGAAGAAGATCATAGTGGAAACCCCTGAAGGACTTATCGACTTATATATGCAAGAATAACCAATTAATTTATATTCCTTATGAAACTTTCTTCTATCCTAAAGCTATGTTGTTTCTTTCTTTTGGTGAGTTGCCATAGTTCTAAAATGGCACAACAGCAAAAAGCAACTCATAAAAGTAGCAAAATGGTTGTCAAAAAGCAAAAAACAACATCTGAAAAAGACAAATCAGTAGCGGAGACTTCTTCTGCAGTATCTACTATGGCAACTACAGGAGTAGCTTCCTATTATCACAACAAATTCAATGGACGTAAGACTGCCAGTGGAGAGGTGTTCAGCAACAACAAACTCACAGCAGCACATCGTACCTATCCTTTTGGTACTTATCTGAAAGTGACCAATGTGGCCAACGGGAAATCAGTAGTGGTAAAAGTCAACGACCGAGGCCCCTTTACCAAAGGAAAAGAGTTAGACCTCTCTCGTAAAGCCTTTATGGATATTACAGACAATCCTAACAAAGGAAATCTACAAGTAAATATAGAGGTGGTAACCCCATGAGAGCGACACTCTATACTATTTTATACTTTTTTATCAGAGAAAATATTATTGTAGCTTCTGCAGTAACAGCTTTAGCTCTTTCTACCTTTTATATTTTTCATCAACCAATAGCCTATCCTTATTTGTTATCTTTATGGGCAGGGGCTATCTTGTCCTATTCTTTTGCTAAGGAAGGCATCTTCAAGTATCGGGATCCCTTATGGTGGAGCTGTGTTCTTATAGTGGGGTATTGTTTCTTTTTGCTCAACTTACAGGGGAAGATACTACTATTCCTCTCTGGGATGTTGAGTATCCTATACAATGCTCCTTTTCTTAGTCAAAATCTTCGGAGTATTCCCTTTCTCAAAATAGCTATTGTTGCCTTCTGTTGGGTACTATCTGGGGTTTTTCTGCCTTTGTCAGAGAGTGCTATATCCTTTTTCTCTTGGCAAGTATGGCTGCTTTCCTTACAATATTTTCTATGGATATGTGTACTGATTCTCCCTTTCGATATTCGTGATAGGGTAGAGGATTGTGCTTATCTGCACACATTCCCTACAGTCTTAGGAGTGAGAAAGACTAAAATTATAGGGATAATCACTATGCTATGTTATCTTCTACTTTCCTTTTATCATACTTCCCTTCCATTACGACTGATACAGATAGGGATAGCTTG
>ERZ772910.1718-NODE-1718-length-10786-cov-2.930948_pt1 | contig 10786 bp, 10 predicted proteins | sample MGYA00511357_ERZ772910 | MGnify/ENA primary metagenome ERZ772910 (study PRJEB29015, sample SAMEA2738096) | human oral metagenome | biome: human oral; feature: human-associated habitat; material: saliva | place: China | collected 2193 ...
AATCTGCAAGCACGATACATTACAGAATGGTTAAAAGAGGACAATCGTTATAAGGCTGGCAAGCGAACTGTTATTATTTTATGTGATGAACACTTATTGCAGACTGTTATCCATTGTATTCCTGACGAAGTAAAGACATTGAATATAACAACTGGTTTTCCTTTAAAGCAAACACCTATTGCTTCCATGGTAATGCAACTCTTAGCATTACAATTAGAAGGTTACTCTCAATCGGAGCAGGGTTATAGGCTACGTTATCTTAGTAGGGTGTTACGACATCCGTATGGTAAATATCTAATTTCAGAAGCAGAGAGATTGATAGAAAAGATAAAGGAGGAAAAAGAGTTTTATGTTAACGTGAATGAAATTTCACAACTAACTTATCATCAAAGTGATAAGCAACATTTACCAGAACTTGTCCATTGGCTATCTGATACTATCCGTAGCATTGGAATGAATGGTGCAGCAGTAAATAAAGATCCTCTTTTCCAGGAGTCAGTGTTTAGAATGTACACCTTACTCACACGCCTATACGACTTAATGTCAAGTGGGGATCTTGAGGCTGATAAGATAATTTTCCGAAGATTATTAAATCAACTCATTACCACAACAAGCATTCCTTTTCATGGGGAACCAGCTCAAGGCGTACAAGTCATGGGCGTTCTAGAAACTCGTAATCTCGACTTTGACCATGTCCTTGTTCTCTCATGCAATGAAGGTAATATGCCTAAGGGAGTTGATGATGCCTCGTTTATTCCTCACTTGATTCGCAAGGCTTATGGACTAACGACCATTGATAACAAGGTGTCTATCTATAGTTATTATTTCCATGGTTTGATTCAAAGAGCAAAAGATGTAACCTTCTTGTATAATAATTCCACACAAGGTAGTCAAACTGGAGAGATGAGTCGCTTTATGTTACAACTAATGGTGGAGTGGAATCATCCAATTCATCGACTTGCATTAAAGGCTGGTCAAGAACCGATGAGGATTGATACAGAGATTGTATATAAGGATGATGCTGTCATGAATAAGTTGGATGAGATTGGTCGTTTCTCCCCTACTGCCATTAATACTTACATTCGTTGTTCTTTAAAGTTCTACTTTAAATATATTGTAGGAATAAGTGAATTAGAAGATGTTGAAGAGGATGACATTGATGGACGTTTATTTGGTAACATCTTCCATTGTGCAGCTCAGTTGATGTATGAAAAGTTACTACCAAGAGACATCATTACAGCTAAGAACATTGATGATCTATTAAAGACAGGTAAGAGTTCACAGTCAATTACATCAGGTAACTCACAATTAACTTTGGAGGATATTGTTGATGAAGCCTTTGCCACGACACTCTTTAATAAAGAAGCGGGAACAAGAACCTATCCCAAGCTAAATGGTTTACAGCTCATAAACCGCGAAGTCATCGTGAAATATTTACGTCAGTTATTACGAATCGACCAACGCTCTGCACCTTTAAGAGTACTTGCACATGAGTTTGATGTGAATAGAAGTATAACTATCAAGGTGGGCGATACTGAAAAGGAGTTAAGAGTCGGCGGGCGTGTTGATCGACTAGATGAGGTCTTTTCAGATAGTGATAAGGCACAATTACGTGTCGTAGATTATAAAACTGGTGGTAGAGTTGCAGCACCACTGAAATCTATTGACGAGGTATTTGATCCAAAGAATGTAGCATTTAAGAAGAGTGACTATACAATGCAAGCTATGTTTTATAGCTTAATTGAAGCAGAGCATGATGATAAGCTTAATCCTTTGCATCATGCGGTTAGCCCTGCATTACTCTTTATTCAACACGCTGGTGGTGATGATTATTCACCAATATTGTCAATGGAAGGGAAAGAAATAACAGATGTTACGGAATATAAGGAATCTTTCTTTGAACATCTCATTCAACAATTAGAGGATCTCTTTAATCGCAATATTGCTTTTAGCCCTACTGAAGATCTTAATGCTTGTTCCTATTGTCCCTATAAACAAATGTGTGGTAGATAATGGTTTAATTATAAGTATAATTCAATTCTTATTGTTTTGATTTAATTTTACATGAACAAACATCCTCAGCTTTTTAAGTTTTTTACAAACATATTGAAAAAATGAGGATGTTTGTTTCTTCTTTTAATGTAAGATTTATAGTTTAGGTTGATGTTCTTACTTGTACTTATTACCCTTATTAACAGGGAGTAAGGCTCGTTGATTGAATTAAATAGTTATTTTTGCAATTTATATCAACTTTATAAGAAAAAAGTTTTTAATTATTTGGACGTTTCAAACTAAATTTATACCTTTGTCACAGATACAACTTAATATACAAATAATATTTGTTATAGTCTTTTATAGACAAAGCGTTCTTTTACAACTGAGTTTAAATAAACGAATCTACAATTAAGTAATTGCAATAATATAAGTAATGTCATTGTTGTAATCTCCCTTTATAAGAAAGAGAGGTTAGCATGATAAAGTATAATGACTTTGGAGAACATAATGAGTCTCCATGCTGTAGAATAACAAACCTGACGAACTTCTATAATTTTAGTTCCCAGCAAGTTTAAGTTAAAGTACGATTAGCGTTTAAGTTAATGTACGATTGACGTTTAAGTTAATGTACAACTCACGCTAAGGTTAAAGTACAATAACGTTTAAGTCAAAGTACTAAATTCTTCTGAACAAGAGCCTTTTACAGCTCAGAAGTGAAGAAGGATTTATGATAAGATTTTTGTAGTATTAACGGGGTGTGCACCTATGTGTTATACCTCATATATTAATTTTTAAAAATCGTACTTATGATTTACTTAAAAGTTAAAAGATCAGTCCATCGGGTTGGTCCTAACAAAGGTCAGAAAGCCTTTAGTGCAGTACCTAAGGCTCCTAACAAGTTCTCTTCAACATGGCTTATTGAGCGTATCGTTCGAGAGACTTCTTTGAGCGAAGGCGATGTGCATAACGTGTTAATAACGTTACGAAACATTGTCAAAGAGGTTGTACAACTAGGCGGATCACTTGATTTAGGGGACATCTTCTCCCTTCGAACGGTTATTCACTCCAAGATGGAAAACAATGAGAAAGACGTAAGCGTCGCCTCATTGAAAAAGCCTCGCATTGTTGTGACATGGAAACACTCTGTGAGTAAGGCTTTAAAGAATCTACAAGTGGAAGTGGATAATCCTCTACGAAAGAAGGAGAAGCCGACTAAACCTAAGTCTGACAAGAAAGAGGAGGAGAACGGTCCGGTTGCTAATTCCTAAGCCATTCATGATGTGAATGTTGCTTTACTCTAATCGAATGGGAGGTAAACACTACGTGTAGTTGTTTACCTCCTGTTTTTATTTATAATATATGTAGAATCAATATCTTGGGCACAGCATAATCGGCAAGATATAATAGCATGAAACGGGAATTCCGTTATGCTTTCCTGGATTCCATTTAGGCATCTTCTTTATTACACGAAGTACTTTCGTATCAAGCTCATGGTTAGTGCTTCTGTAAATACTAAAATCAGACAATCTGCCATCTGACTTTACAATAAACTTTACCATCACTCTTCCATATACTCCTTCTCTAATTGTCCGTTTGGAAAAACGAAGGTGAGATATTAACCAAGTATTAACGTTACCTTTAAAGCTTGGCATCTCTTCAACAACTGTGTAGACCTTCTTTTCATTTTCTACGAAATCATTTTGAAAGCTACTGAATGCTTGAGTTATAATCGTATCCGTCACTAAAAACAGAAATAATATGAATATAAATCTCTTCATTTGACTTCTTCTTTATTAGGTTTGGATGATATGTTATTTGAGAATCGGTAAGAATTCTATCAGTATAAACTACTACGAAAGTAAAGATTTCTAAGAGAATAAGAAGTTATAATCGCTTTAATTCTTCAAGATTCTTTTCTTCTTTTTCAAACTTTTGTTTACCAATACTATAAGTGAAACGCAACATGATCTTCCGACTTTCTCCATATCCCCAAGACGATAGACTCAAGCTATCTTTTATTCCATAGCTATCCCAACACTCTGTATGTAACAGGTCTGTCATCAATAGTGAGAGGCGGAAACGATTATTATTCCATGATTTATTTAAGTCTAAATCAATACCACCTGTTGACTTATTCACTTCATAACTTCCTCCTTGACGTTTTGAATAGTATCGTCCTGAAAGCTCTAGGTCGATACCTAAAGGTAAATGAAAATTATTGTTTGCAGATAAGAAACATGATGGACGTTTATATTCTTGCTTATAATTCTCGTAATTCAACTTATTATCAAAATAGTAAAATCCAAATTTATTTTTACCTACTCCCAACTGTCCCATTTGTTTGTTAGTTTTGTAGAACGAACATTAGCAATTATAACATAAAAAAAGACACTACTTCAATAGCAGTGCCTTTATTTTTGCAATTTATTTTACTATACCACGCTGAATGGTTATTTTTCTAAATAATTATATCATAATTAATTAACATTTCAAGCACTAAAAATTATTTATTTCAAATCTGTTATTTCAAAACTGGCCAGAAATCTTTATTAGCTTCAATCAAGTCATCCAAAATAGCTTTTGCAACTTTTGCACTTGGCACAGTTCTTGACAATGTAATTGCCTGCCATAATTTTTGGTATGAACCTTCAATCCATGCTTCTACTGTTAATTTTTCAACAGAAACTTGTTGTTCCATTAAACCTTTTTGGAATTGAGGAATTTTACCTTGAACAATTTTTTCAGGTCCATTTGAACCTACTAAACAAGGCACTTCTACCATTGCAGTTGGATCAAAGTTTGACAATGCTCCATCGTTTTCTACGATTAAAAGCATTCTTTCTTTTGTATCATAAGCAATTGCTCTTGCCAAATCAACTATGTATGAAGCATGATCGTCTACATGAAGTTTACTATCTTTTGCAGTTCCTTTTTCAGCGATTGTTCTACATTCACCAAATACAAATTTTTCCTCAGTCACCTATATCTCCTCTATCTCTACTAGATCTCCTGTCGTCATGGGATAATCAGACAGTTGTTTCCCTTCATCAATCAACAAACCTTTATTGACAATTCTTAGTTGATATTTTTTTCGCTTCTTATCCGGATTAAAAATGGCATCCACTTCTCGGATTAATCGACGCACTTCAATCCGACGTGGAATACGAATATCCACATCTCTTTCTTTCAGGCGTAGGGTAATATTGATATGTTGCTCCACTTCTTACATGCCTCCTGTATCTGATTTATCTTTTTCCTCACAAGTTGTCTTGATAGATTTACTAAAAGTTTAATCCATCCCCTCTACCATCACGCGATAACTCATCACAGCGGTTGCTCCAAAAAGCAAGAAAATTAATGCTATATAGAATATCTCTGGAAGAAAGTCACTTAATCCACTTTTTTCTACCTGACCTATATTTGTTTGAAATTTAGCTATTTTTTTTGAATTTGGTTGAAACAACTGCTCTTCGGAAGTTTTTTTAACTGGCTCCTGTATAGCAGAAAACAGTTGGCCCCTTTCTGTGATCAACTGTTCCTCTTGATGTTGCTGCATGTCTTGCAACTTCTTTTGAGTCGCTTCGTTAAAAAGCTCCTTGATTTGTTCAGATTGTAATCCAAATTTTAATCCCTCTTTCTTCTCAAGTCGGGAGTCATCAATCTGGAGACTATTATCTTTCAAATCATCTGCAGCAGCCATTGAGACTGCTGCACATGCTACTAAGGTAAGAAGTAAAAGAATTATTTTTTTCATTTCCTATTCTTTCTCAGTTTGAAATACTTGAGGCCAAAAGCTTCTTTCTTTGATAAAAATATTCATAACAAGTAATCCAGCTACGACAATCGTCATTGCAACAAATGCTAAAATGTTTGCTGGTTGCCCATCAAAATATCCTGAGAGTAAAGCTTCTAATATTGATAAAGCATTGAGATTTTTGATAAAGGCTGGGAAGCCTGTTAGACTGGCCGTCGTCCCAATTGCATTCGACAGATAGACAAAGCTAATCATCATAAAGAAGGCAAGGCCCATTCCAATTACTCGGAAATGTTTGAGCAATAAATACTGTCCTTGAATCAGTACTAACGCAGCCAAAACAATCAGCAAGACCCATGACGGTTGGTATTCACGGCCAACATGAAGCTGTGCACTCGATACAATACCAACTACTAGACCAACTACTACAGCCAAAATAGAGAGTAGCCCAACTGTCATAATATCCGTATCATGTAGCTTATCTAGTTTGAACTTATCTTTAACTTTGCGAATAACATTTTGAGTTGCAAACAGGTAGGCTGTAAAGAGACTAATAATTTCCAATAGTAAAATCCATGTAAACGGACGGTAAACATTGACAGTCGCTTTTACTGAAGTAGAACTTTGAGCAACAGGGTTGGATAAGAAGTTGAGCAATACTTCGTTTGGTACCCCATTTTCATAGGCATTATTCAAAACCTTCACGAAGGATTCTACAAAGTTTCCATTATTAGTCAATTCTTCATTAAACTGTGTCATCAAAGATTCTGCGTCCTGTGATAACTTTTCTGTGCTACTTTGAGCATTTGACAATTCGCGGTTAAAATTGCTCAAAACTTCATTAACAGATTCAGCTGCCTTGATATTACTTTGAGAAGAAGCCTTCACGCCAGATGTCTCTCCCAAAAGAGCTGTATACTCAGCACTTAGAGCTGACAAATCTGAGTCCGTCTTCCCAGAAACAGAAGCACTATCTGATTGTTTCGTTACCAGATCATCTAACTTACTTCGTAATTGCTTATACAAATCATACTGATTCTGGATTTTTGCATCTAAGTCCTTATTAGTTTTTAAGACCTCATCTCGATTTCGTTCTAGTTCGGGTTTTAAGTTCACTAGATTATTCAAGGCTTGATCTACCTTTTTCTTGGTACCATCAATACTCGTGCCACTCGCACTAGTAGAATCAGCGAGGCTATCTTCGTATTTCTTTAGATTTGAGGTGATTGCCTCAAGCCAAATATTACTCAAGGCCTCACTCAGGTCACTATTGCGCAAATTTTTTACAGCCTTATAGGCACTGAGCAGAGAGTTTACTTGGTCATAAGAAGAAGCGATTTTCTGAACCTTTTGTCCATAAGACACTGCTGCTTGCTGAACACGTAACACATCTATCGGCGCACTGACTGCTTGAACATCATTCAAGGAAATATCAACAGTCTTTGGATCCGCTTTTGGTGTTGGGCTTGAAGTTCCAGTTGAACCTGAAGTTGAAGCTGCCTCTGCAACACTATAGGCTACTTTGAAAGTCCCACCAGTCTTCAAATCAATCTCGTCTCCTAAGGCAACCGGTGTGCCATCATAGGTGACCGAATGAACTGTCACTCCTGTTCCAGCCGTCCAAGAAATCTTGGCCTTGGTGCCAGTTCGACCAACTCCACTTGTACTTGTAACGGCCTGGCTTTCTAAGTTGTTCAGATCCGTCAAAGTTGTCCCATCATTTGGAGTCGCAATGTTCTTGACTTCATGATAATCTACTTTAGGTATCGTGATAGGACTAATACCAAAACTAGTAAACTTATGTCCGCTAAAGTCCTCTTGTGGTAGTTCTTCAATGGCAAGTTTCAGCTGAGCTTCTATTGATTTTTCAACAGTGTCTAGGTCCTTATTCCCAGCCGTATTTAAAAATTGATCAAGAGTAATAGTGCTCTTCTTGGCGACACCATAATAAGCCGCCAACTTCTCTTCAATAAAGGTTTTAATGTTCTTTTTATGTTCATCAAACTTGTCGCGTTCCAACTTCAAGTTGGTCTCTAAACCTGCAATCTCTTGACTGATATTCCCCGTTAGTTCCTGATAAGACTGACCTAGATACGCTGAGCCCGTTGGAGCTGGTAAACCACCACTATAGCCCAACTGTGAATTTAAAGTACCTTGGTTCCCTAAAACTTCCTCATAGATCTTAACCTGTGAATGTACTTCATCCTTGCTCATTGAAATCATCTGGCTTAAAATATCCGCAGTTGACTTTTCTTGTTTGCGTTGTTCCAGCAAAGCTTCAAAGTTCTTACCATAGTTGATTTGTGAGGCATCCAGATGTTCAAAAACCTGTGAATAACTTTCCAAAACTTTTTTCAAAGCTTGGTTAGCATCAACCGAAGAACTTGACATACTAAAAAGAGTTGGAAAGAGATTTTTGGAATTCGTCGCTGTTCCTAACAGATTCGTACGGTAAGTCCCAATGTTGGTTGCTTGTAGTTGCGAACTAGCCTGAACATTTTTCTGTGCAGTATAGAGATTACTCAAAATACTAGCCATATACATATCCACTAGTTGACTATTGAGATTTGCCACGATATCCTTAGCTAGTTTATTTGCATCGTTTTCTACTTGCAAATTTCCTTGCGCATTCACCTTATAATTAATGGTCGTCTTATCAACATTGATACTGTTAATATCGAGTATTTTTTCAGAAAAGTCACTAGGAATTGTTAAAACGAGTTGGTATTTCCCACTTTCTAATCCAGAATCTGCAGCTCCACGAGGAACAACAGACCAGTTTTGTGAATTATCACGCTCGATATTTTTTACATAACTAGCACCTAGGTTATACTCTTTTGTATCAACATAGACAGGCTTATCTTCATTTACAATAGCCACATTTAGTTTGGTCTGTTGACTTGCTTTTACATTCTTTTCATTATTGATTGTTGTATTTTTTTGGACAGATATATTCAAAACAATCATGGATGCAAGCAAAAACAAGACCAACAAGCTGTTTCCTATATACTTATAAACTCTATTCTTTCCCATTTCTCTTTTTATTTATTATCTCTACTACTTACCATAAAAAATAGGAAGGCTCCCGCCTTCCTAAAGCCACTTATAACAAATTAATTAATTAATTTGTGCCGCAATATCTTGGTCAGTTTGTTCAACGATATCCGCCACTTTAAGCAACTGTGCATTGATCTCATCAAGCAAAGTCGCAAACTCTTCAATTTTTGGAGACAATGCTGTAAACTGTTGGTCAAAGCTATCAAAAGCTGAACCTTTCCAGTTACTTCTGATAGTTTCTTGTTCGTTGCTTAATGTACGAAGAACTTGTCTTACTTCTTCGGCACCACTAGTGTATTTTTGAGCGGATGTACGTAGATCTTCTGGTGTTAATTGAATTAAAGCCATGTGAATCTCCTTTAGTTATTTTAATAATACAACCTCAATGTACCATAAAGTTTGACTGAATTCAAGTTTTTTTGCGCATCTTTTTTTGTTTTATTTGATTTTTAGCTCTACGCTCCCTTTTAAATTCAAATCATTCTATAAATACAAACGGAATCTTTTTACCAATTCTATCCTTATTTCAGTTGACAGAAAGCCCTTCCTATTGTATAATGTAAGTGTCGAGTTGAGAGGGCTTTCCTCCAACTAAGAACAACATATTAACAAAAGGAGAACTCTTATGGAAAACTTTGCTATGATGGACAACCAATTTGTTGCCTTGACTGATGAAGAAATGATGATGATCGACGGTGGATGGTCATTCTACGGTGTCCCTGTTGATGTATTCACAGTTTCTTTGGCTATCTTGGGTGGATCACTACTTTCAGGTTTCTTTGTAGGGCTTTTTAGCTAATTTAGTATCTTAAATAGAAAAGGTGAATTTCATGAACAAAGATTTTAAATCATTGGATCAAAAATTTATGCCTCTTACTGAAGCTGAATTGGTTGAAGTAGAAGGTGGTTGGGTCGGCGGTGACCTTGTTCGTGCCGTATTTGATATCGGTCGTGAAGTTGGTCGCACTGTACGTGGACTTGCTATCCGTGCATACGGTCGCATCAGAGGTAGAATTGGATCAGGTGCTGGTTCTAGCAACCGTGGTGGTGCTAACAACGGTGGCGCTGCTAGCCCAGACGTTTTTAACTAATAGTTTGTCTTTCGACAGAGAGCCTCTTGTTCGTCTTGATTGGGACAAGAGGCTTTTTCATGTGAAAGCGGGCCCAAGCCTATCTCGGATCAATATCTTTAAAACGATTGATACCATTGGAAAAATAAGCCACATTAGTGTATGATAGAACTAGTTACTTTCGTCTTTTCTCCTCTTTCTGAGTTTGTTTTTCTGGAGAAAGCTAGTATAGAGGGAGTTTCCTAACTCCCCAAAACCTTTATGAAGACTTTCCCTTCATAAGGCATCCATACTTTTGTGAATAAAGGAGTTTGTATGAGATTTACAAAGCGTCATTATAGAGCTCAAGTTGACGCAAGAGATTGTGGTGTGGCAGCCCTTGCCATGATTTATGGTTACTATGGCTCCTACTACTCTTTGGCCAGCTTGCGTGAAATGGCCAAGACAACCTTACGAGGAACGACCGCTTTTGGACTGGTAAAGGTCTCTGAAGAATTAGGCTTTGAAACACGAGCCCTGAAAGCGGATATGTCTTTATTTGATATGAAAGGGGTCATCTACCCCTTTATCGCTCATGTCATCAAGGATAAAAAGTTACTTCATTACTATGTCGTGACGGGACATGACAAACATTCTGTTCATATTGCCGACCCCGATCCGGCTGTTAAAATGACCAAACTTTCCAAGGAACAGTTTGCCCAAGAATGGACAGGGGTCTCTATTTTCATTGCCCCTGCACCCGAATACAAGCCTCATAAGGAACAGAAAAATGGCCTCTGGTCTTTTGTGCCCATCTTGATGAGACAAAAAGGCTTGATTGCCAATATCGTTATCGCAACTCTATTGGTTACGATTATCAATATCGTGGGCTCTTACTATATGCAGGGGATTATTGATACCTATGTCCCCA
>ERZ772910.1719-NODE-1719-length-10783-cov-5.807606_pt1 | contig 10783 bp, 9 predicted proteins | sample MGYA00511357_ERZ772910 | MGnify/ENA primary metagenome ERZ772910 (study PRJEB29015, sample SAMEA2738096) | human oral metagenome | biome: human oral; feature: human-associated habitat; material: saliva | place: China | collected 2193 ...
TCATTGAACAATGCCGAAGGAATGAAGTATGGCTCAATCATATCCAAGAACTTAAAGAACGACTCAATAAATTCCATCGTTCTACTCAAGACACACTCGTGCTAAAAGGACTGAATGATGGTATGAAAGAGCGTCTTCACCATATTCTTAATGAATCAAAACAACATCCTGTGGCAGAAGTTTATTCTGATTTCATTGCTGTTAAGCATCAATACGAGAACATTTTCACACAGGATGGCTTGAAGATTATTCGTAACTATATATCTGATAGTATCAAACAACTAAAAGAGTTTGAAGGCTATGAGATAATGACTAAGGCACTGTCGGACGAATTGCAATCGATAGAAAACGACATTGACAACCGCGACCGCATAGTACTCCTTCGCTTGTTACAGACGATTGATAATCGTATCAATCAAATAAAACATCTGAAGACACTACAAAAACTGATGCAAGATTATACTGCTGTACACGAGAATGTTGTGCAGGAGAATGAGGAAAGACGCTTGAAAAAGTTTAACTCAAAACTCTTTGCTGACATCGACTCTGCTACACGTGACATCACTGACCAAATAGCAGAGGTGTCAGACGAGTTCTTCAAGAGTTTTGCCATGACAGATAAAGAAGTCTGCAAAGAGATATTCCACTTTACTGCAGCCAACAGTCAGCAAGTACGAGTCTTGATTTTGCTCCTTGCAATGCCACGAGTAAAGCGCACACTCTTACCAGGAATGTTAGGTATCTATGGCAACTTAAATCCTGTTGTCAGTCGTCTTTATCATAGTAAGATCGGTGATAACAATGCAATTCTTACTGCCTATTGCAAAGAGAATCCATCCAGTATCGTCTATTATATTTTAAAATTATCAGAATAAGAGTAACAACTGATAATCAATATATTAACAATAGTTGCATTCGTTTATTTTATCTAAAAAACGAGATGCAACTATTTTGTTTATAACATTTCTTCTACCTTTGTAGCAACATATTACTATTGTATTTTAATTAAACCATTTTATAAATTTAAAACTCTACCAAAATGACAAAGAAGACCTTAGTTGTTGGTTTGCTGGCAATGTTCTCAGTAACCACTTTCGCACAGACAGCGGCAAAGAAGATTAAAGACGTCCGTACACAACCAGACCTCTATTATCTTCAGGATGGACAGCAAGCAAGTTCACTCGAACTTCTTCCAGCACCTCCACAGCCAGGTAGTATTCAGTTCCTTTATGACGAAGCGCAGTACCAATGGGGTAAGATGCAGCGCAATACTCCTCGTGGTGATCAGGCAGTAGCTGATGCACGTGTAGGTGGCGACGGTGTTCCAAACGCTTTCTCTGAGGCTTTCGGTATTAAGATTAGCAAGGAGACAACTCCAGAGATTTATAAACTTGTTTTGAATATGCGTGAAGATGCAGGCGATTTGGCTACACGTAGCGCTAAGGATCACTACATGCGTGTTCGTCCATTTGCTTTCTATCACGAGATGACTTGCAACCCAGAGCAGCAGCAAGAGTTGTCAACTAATGGCTCTTATCCATCAGGTCACACAGCAATCGGCTGGGCTACCGCCCTTGTTCTGTCAGAGATTAACATTGACCGTCAGAATGAAATCCTTGAGCGTGGCTATCAAATGGGACAGAGCCGTGTAATCTGTGGTTACCACTGGCAGAGCGATGTCGATGCTGCTCGTGTCATTAGTGCAGCCGTTGTAGCACGTCTCCATGCAGAACCAGCTTTCCAAGAGCAGTTGGCAAAGGCAAAGAAAGAGTTTGCTAAGCTGAAGAAGGAAGGCAAGATTGCTAAGAGTACATTTAAGACAGCAAACTAAGTCTTACGAAATATAAGGTGTCATAGGAGTTAAGCCAGTAGGTTTACATTAACTTTTTAGTTGATGGCTTAACTCCTCTTTGCCTCTTTCTTATAGCTCTAACTCTTAGTTAGAAACCTAATTTATAGAAGATTGATAATAAAAATACCTTTATGAAAAGAATTATCCTTATTACTACCTGTGCATTGATGACTTGTGCAAGTGCCTTTGCTCAGGAAGAAGAAGAACCAAAGTTGGTAATAAAACCAACAGGTCGTATCCTTATGGATGCAGGTGTTATGCACTCAACAGATGAGACACTTGATAACCAGCTCAATGATGGTGTTGCTATTCCAGACGTACGTATGGGCGTAAGTGCCACATATGGTAAGTGGAAAGCAAAGGTTGACGTTGGTTATGCACGTCAAAGTCTTTCATTAAAAGACATTAGTCTCGATTATAATTTCAACAAAGAGAACTTGATTCGTATGGGTTACTTCGTACACCAGTTTGGTTTACAGAGTGGTACATCATCAAGTTTCAAGATTTCAATGGAAGAGCCATTGGCTAACCAGGCATTCTTCAACAGCCGTCTGATTGGTGCGATGTATGTTCATGCTGGCGAGAAGTTCCATGCTACTGCATCAGTATTTGCTGAGAATGACGCGATGAAGATGTCAACCGACAAGCTCGGCAACGAGGCATGGGGTGCAATGACACGATTGGTATGGCGCCCATTGACTGAGCGTGGTAAGATTTTCCACATTGGTATCAGTGGTGCCTATGAGTCTCCACGTTACAACAAGACAGCTACTCTCAGCCATAAGTCATACACCTTGAGAGCTCCTTTCCCAACACGTATAGCAAATGTTGCAGCTCAAGAAGCTACCATCTCTGACGCTAAAGCACTGTGGAAATTCTCTCCAGAAATGAACCTTGCGGTTGGTAACTTTGGTCTTGAAGCTCAGTACTTCTACGTAGGTATCAAGCGTGACAACGCCATGCCAAACTACAGTGCATGGGGTGCTTATAGCAATGTACGCTACTTGCTCAAGGGTCAAGGTTATACTTATACCAAGGCAGATGCGGGTATTGCCACCCCAGACCCAGGTTCTTTGGAGCTTGTTGCGGCCTATAACTACTCAACCTTAACGGACAAAGACGCCAATATCTACGGTGGTAAGGTAAACGATTGGTCGTTGACTTTCAACTATTACCTCAATAAGTACATGATTTGGCGAGTACGTGGTTCTATCACACGGGCCACTGACAACGCTGCATTCAACAATAATACGTTCTCTATCTTAGAGACTCGTCTACAGATAAAGTTCTAAAACTCTGATAATTCACAACCTATTGTCGCACACTATGGGTTGTGGATTATGACTTAATAAAGTATTACTACAATGAGAAAAATCAATTCTTTCGTCCTCCTTCTGATACTGGCTCTACTCTGCCCAGTATTGGCTCAGGCACAGCTTCAGCGTTCTGACGCTTTCAAAGGGAAATATAAACTAAAAGAGGTTGTCATCCTCTCTCGTCATAACATCCGTTCACCGCTTTCAACCAATGGTTCTGCACTGAGCAAGATGACTCCACACGAGTGGACAAACTGGTCATCAGCTTCCAGCGAACTGACACTCAGAGGTGGTGTGTTAGAGACTGAGATGGGACAGTTCTTCCGCAAGTGGACCATCGAGACAGGGCTGTTCAAAGACAATTATGTACCTTCTATTGATGAGGTAAACGTGTATGCTAACTCCATGCAACGCTGTATCGCTACGGCACAATACTTCTCAAGTGGGTTCATGCCAGTGGCTGGCTTACGCGTAAACCACCGTTATGTACCTTCAAAGATGGACCCAATCTTCTTCCCACGTCTTACTAAGAGTACACCTGCCTTCCGCTCTGAAGCAATGAAGCAAATCAACGCCATGGGTGGAAAAGAGGGTCTTGTTGGTATCAACAAGGGATTGAAAGACAGCTACGACCTCATTGCCAAGGTCTTAGACATGAAGCAAAGCGAGTATTATAAGAAAGGAGAAGTAAAGGACTTCACCACCAACGACACCCAAATCACGCTCGAACTCAATCAGGAACCAGGCATGAAAGGTTCGTTGAAGAATGCTAACTCGGCCTCTGATGCGTTTATCCTTCAATACTATGAGGAGCCTGATGGCGTGAAGGCAGCCTTTGGTCATAAGCTCACAACGGACGATTGGACTAAGATTGCTAAGGTGAAAGATGTTTATGGAGACGTTCTTTTCACAGCACCTATCGTAGCTGTCAACGTTGCTCACCCTCTTCTACAGTATATGTATGATGAGTTAAACGACAAAGACCGTAAGTTTACCTTCCTCTGTGGCCACGACTCAAACATTGCCAGCGTCGATGCTGCCCTTGGAGTAGAGGAGTATTCACTCCCAAACTCTATCGAGAAGAAGACACCTATCGGTTCAAAGCTTGTTATAGAGAAATGGGTTGATGCTACAGGAAAGGCTTTTATAGCCGTAAACCTCGTTTATCAGAGCACTGACCAGCTCAAACAGATGTCTTTACTCGACCTCCAACACGCTCCACAGATTTTCTCTTTGAAGCTGAAAGGGCTCAATCAGAATGCTGACGGACTATATACTTTCGAGGATGTCAACGCACGTTTCCTTCAGGCTATTCGCGCATACGATGATATTAAATAAGTGGACGAGTTGACAAGTGGACAAGTAGACGAGTTGCTTGTGAGAAAGATAGAAAAAGGAATTGAGAATTTAACAAGCAACTTTCCTACTCTTAAACTCGTCTATCAATCAGCTTACATCCCATCTTCTACTTCGCTATTGTTGCTCCGCACGCCTTGTGCTGTTGGTTAGCACCACTCGTGCGAAGCCTTAGCACCACATGTGCGGAGCCTCAACACCTATCCTATTAAGGACAGAATAATGAAGAAGTGAACAAGTTTACTGTATAAAAAAGACAAAATAACAAAGTAAACAAGTAGATAGGTGAACCAGTTGCTTGTGTAAAAGATAAAAAAAGACATAATAACAAAGGACGTGAACAAGTTACTTATTAAATTATCACGTTACCTTTGTTACTATGTCTATTACCATGATACACCATCTTTTATTACAAGCAATTGGTTAACTTGTCTACTCCTTCACTTGTCTACTCGCCTACCATATCTATACATCGTATACCCATCTGTTCCTTTCCCATCCCCGACATATCTAAAAGAAGAGGGAAAGGCACCCTTGACAATAAGCTCTGTAGCATACTCATAACCATAGCTGTCAGCATCAACGCATATTGCATGCAAAGGATAATAAACATTCTTCTTATCCTTAGCATAATTCTCCATCCCATTGGTAGTTTTTTTATTCACATAGAAGGTCGCTATATCGACATCTTCCATAGGCTTAACATACTTGATAAGGACGGCAGAATCGCCTAAGGCAGCATAGATTTTATCATTATGCCGCCAATAAAAACCTATACGTTCGTTTTCTTTCAGTTGCTTCCAATGTCCTCTTTCCTTATAATCATCATAAGGTTTGCAGGCTACAAGAAGCAATAGAATGATAAAGATATACCCTATTTTCATTCCCTTATAAACCTTTTGCCTCTTACAATTCATCTTTTATTACAAGCAACTGGTAAACTTGTCTACTTGTTCACTTGTTTACTAACCAAGATACTCATCGTCACGAACGAGTATTTTTTCAATCTTACCAACATACATCGTATGAAGGTCGCCATTAGGATAAGCCTGTTCAAAAATCTCCTTATCAATAAAACTACTTTCCTTTAGGTCTGCAGCATACTCTTTCTTACAAACAAGAACTAACTTAGCCTCCTTAAAATAAACACTATTATCAGCAAAAACCTTTGTCAATCCAGCCTTCTCTATCTTATTCTCATCACGTCCTGAAACAGAACCAAGATAAGCCATTTGCTTCTTAAAAGAGGCATCCATCACGCAAAGCGTAAAGTAATCTTCCTTGTCTACAAAGGTTTTTGTATAGCGACTGGCACGTATATAGGCAACAACTGTTGGGTCGTTATGGCCCCACATACAGCCAATATGTCCCCAACTAATTGTCATCGTGTTACACCCATCCTGCTCATTACCAGCAGATAACAACATCCATTCCTTTCCTAAAAGGTTGAACGGATTAAACTTTAAATCCTTGTAACTAACTTCTTTCATCCTAAATCATCTTTATATATACACATTAAACATTTATCAAATACAAAAGTAACATTTTTATCCGTTCTAACAAAGCACACAAGTGAAAAGATGACAAAGGAACGAGTTACATGTAAAGAAGACAAAGTAACATAAGAACACATTTAATGCATACAAGTTAACAAGTGAATAAATTACTTGTAAAGACGACAAAGTAACATAAGAACACTCTTTATTGCATACAAATTAAGAAGTGGATAAGTTACTCATTATGTTATTATTCCTCCATCGTTCCTATGTTACTGTGTCTTTCTCTGAGCAAACTGTTCTCTTGTCAAACTACTATGTTACCCTGTCTTTCTCACAAGCAATTCGTTCACTCGTCTACATGTTCACTCGTCTACTTCAACAATATCTGTAGTTTTTCCAACATAATATTTGTCAGTTTTTCACAAAATTCGTACCTTTGCAGTGATATTCTATCAATCATTCGTTTTAATTCGGGTGATTTATTATGATTAGTGGAAATATATTTAGTATAAATTGATAAAAAGGTAGACAACAGTGGATTCAGTATATAACAAATTAATAGCATTAGGTATTCGCCCATCCATACAGCGTGTAGCAATCATGAAGTATCTCGCTACTCACCACACCCACCCTACAGTGGAGGAGGTTTTCCTTGCATTGAAGAAACAACTTCCAACGGTGAGCCGTACAACTGTTTATAACACATTGAGAATGTTGTCAGAGCACGGAGCAGCATCAATGATTACTATTGATGACCATCGCGTATGCTACGACGGTATTACCGAGCCACATGCACACTTCTTCTGCAAGCGTTGTGAGAAGGTTTATGACTTTGAGGCAATGGAAATGCCACGCTATACTGGCGAAATTGGCAAGGGTTTTAGAATTGATGACACACAGCTTTACTATAAAGGTATCTGCCCTCACTGCCTTGAGACAATGAACGAGAAAGAGGAACTGAACTAAAATCCCCGTCTCAAAATACACTAAGCGTGGTGTAACCAATGGTAAAACCATGAATAAGGTTGGTAAGTGGAGCTGAGTTATAGAAGAAATGACAGGGCTATCCATACCCATTTATAATACAAAAACATTATAAAAAGACATTAATCATAAAGATTTATCAACGTTACTTGTGACTATAGCTACAAAGAAAAGAGAGCCTAAAACAAGGCATTATCAGCAAAGTTTCACTACAAGCTCAACGGAGATAAATAAAGAAAAATAAACTGTGACTTTATTATAGTTCTCAGTAAAGTTAATGCGGATGCACTATTGTGCATCCGTTATTTGTTTCAAGAGGTCTCAACTGACAACGAAAGACGCTGAAAAAACTATACAAAATTCATCTCTAAAGCGCACCTTTTTACTCAAAAAAAGAGCCATTCGCTTGCAGTTGTAACTATCACTAAATCAAATGGTTCCACAACAGCGCAGTAAGAGGTGCCTAATTAGCGTTCAAAAGGGCGTTAATAAGACTTCAAAAGGGCATCTTTTAGAAGCCTAAAGGGCGTTAATTCAACTCCAAATAAGCACCAACAAAAACCGAAGATGTGATTTTTTTCTTTACAATCCAAGAATCTTATATGAGGAAAAGGAAATACTCTACTCCATCCTTCCTAACTGATTTGTCTTAAATTTAGCAGTAAAAGCAAAAGAAAAGAGGCAATATCAAAATAAACTTGATATCGCCTCTTACCTTCTCAGTGGTTAAAAGCAACAGCACACTAAAGAGATTATCTTAACAGACACCTTTCTATGCTGTCGTATCACTTAAACATTAGTCACTCCACACCTTAGACTGGAAGACTTCCCAGAGTGGAATTTCAGGTTTAGCGCCTACCTCGTCGTCCTCTGGATCGCCTTCGATAGGTTTAAACATATCACCATCACTGCCATTATTACCAGAGTTATCAATATTTGAGAAAGGAGACAACATAATCTCATCTGCTAATACAGAACTCTCTATAGTAGTAGGCTTTATATATTCTTTTTTCATGACCTTAATTACTTAACGAATACCTTTTTGTTATTTACAATATAAACACCAGCTGGCAAAGTGTTCAATTGAGAATCATTCTCAGCCACCTTCTGTCCTTGGAGGTTGTATACAGGAGTCTTAACAGCGCTGCCATCTGCAGCAACTCCAATACCTTCAATACCAGTTACAACTCCTGTCACATCCTCATCATCAACAAAGATAGAGAGACCCTTAGCAGGAGCAGCACTGTTAACTTCTATCCAGCTTCTGAAACCCTTAACATTAAGAGCTTTGTTTGTATAATACCACTTTCCGTCTTTTGCACCAATTACATAAGATTGAGCTGGAATAAAGCCAGTTTTACTAACAAATGAGCCACAGAACTGAACAGTTCCATTCACTGTAGACGAAGCCTTTGCAGCCTCCTTGAATGTCTCAGAAGGAGTAAGATTAGCAGGTACTACGTTATTGATTGTATAATAAGGTGCCTGAACTGTCAATGAACCATGAGGCTGCAAATTCTTTGTGTACGAACCTGTTGTAACATTGGCAGCACGTGTAGTCTTCATGATGTAAAGCGTATTCGCCTTCAAAACAACATCATTATCATTAGAGAGATCTACTGACTCAAATTTAAGACGAAGAGTCTTTACCGCATCTTGACCAACGAAAGTAGACAACTTAGCCTGATCACCGAAAGCAGTCTTAAATTGAGCAGCAGTAAGATTTACAGGAAGTGTGATAGATGCCCACTGCCCTGGAGTAAGCTTACGCTTAAGAATAAGTGTGTAAGCATTTGTTGTAAGCAATCCCTGCTGATTAAGATATCCAAGAGAAGTCTGATCCTCATCCAAAATCATATCATTATCACCACAATACTTCAACTGGAAGTTGTCGAAAACAGTCCAGTCAAGTGGCCTATTAGAATCCTCAACCTTAATACCAACATTTAACTTAGCACCATCAGCTGGTACATAAACAAGGATAGAGTTATTATACTTACCCGTTTCAAAAAGCTTTGCTGCCTTCACATATGGACTTTCTGTTCCAGCAATAGCTTTAGTAGAATTATAAGTCTCTGTCAAGTCAGTTTTGTTATATGTAAATTCATTACCAAAAGTATTTAACATAGCAGAAACGTTTGAACGACCATCTGTTGTGTTATCAACATTAGCAAATAGACTCGCTTTCATACCACTTCCAGTACCAGGGCTAAAGAAACCATCACATGAAACCTTATACCAACCCTTCTTAAGAGTAGTTACTTCCTGACTGACAGTACCATTTGCATTCGTATTATTACCAAGATTTCTTATAGAAGCATTCCAGTAGCTACCATAATCTCTTGTATACTGGTCTGGCCAACCATTAAATTGACCCACACCAACATAATAGGTATTTGGCAGTTCTTGTTTGAAACTGTGAATCGCAGCAATTTTAGAAAAAAGAAAACCTGATACAACCCATTTATCTATACCACTATGACTTCTTACAAAATCAGGATCAGACATCAAGAAGGTTGCATCAGCTGGAGCCTCAGCAGAAGCAAACTGACCTCTAAAAGCTTCTTTCAAGTCTTTAAGTGTTACAAGTTTCCACTCGCCATTTGTATTACCAACAGTTGAAGGATCTGTTGTAGGATAGTCATACAAAACACGATTAGAGTTTGAAGCACCAGACTTTACAACAAGATAACGCTTACCCTTTACAATTGCTGGTTGAACTTTTCCAGATGGAACAGTACTATTATCACAGCACAGTGTATAAGTCCTATTTGTTGTACTATAACTACTTGCCTTTTTGATAATCCAGTTTACATTTGCATTCTCCAGCTTACGATCACAGAATACACGATCCCAACTTGGCTGCTTGTCAGGATTATTGTCAGCAGAACTAACATAAGGGAAACCCAAAAAGTTTCCATCTGTAGTTTTCAACGCACCCTGAATAGTATAGGTATCAGTTCCTACACTATTCAACTCCACCGACAAACCAACATTGTAGGCATTAATAGAGGTACCCCAAACATCACCTACGTTCAAATACTTACCAGTACCAACATTGTACAAATAAACTTTGTTCATGTCTGGATTTGAATTCCCAATGACCGTTGAGATATCATTACCAACCCAATGGAAATTAGCATCCTGACCTTGTGCCTTTACATTTATAGAAATGGAAGACAACAGAACTGTCAGAACAAGCATTAAAAACACTCCTGATTTTCTACTCATAATTAAAGTTACATTTATAATAAGTTAATATTTAGTATTATCTGTTATTTGTTTTTTAGTTGGTGTTAATAGGAAACTTGTATCGTTCTATTAATTATAATCCAATAGCAATAGGTGTTTAATGAAGATTAAAACTTACACAACATCTTTATATTCAACATATTTATCTATTTTATCTATCAAATAGAACTTATGAAATATAAATACACCTATAGACCGCATTATTGAGTGCAAAGATAATAATTAATTTGTAATTATAAAACTTTTTCCAATATTTTTGTTAAATGTAGCTTATTCTGTCAACAAATACTATAATGGTATATAGTTAACAGCCATGCGCATTCTGTTCCATAATACACAATATTACTCTACACCTTATTATATGCAAAGAGTTTGCAGATTAATAAATAAAAAACATCCTTATAATCGGAGAAATAATGACACAATAAACAGACCAACTAATGATACTTTGCATGAAAGAAAGTGCATTGTCTTTCATATAATAAAAAGTTTGGTAGTTTCAGTTGTTATTTGTATCTTTGCAG
>ERZ772910.1721-NODE-1721-length-10770-cov-6.514606_pt1 | contig 10770 bp, 6 predicted proteins | sample MGYA00511357_ERZ772910 | MGnify/ENA primary metagenome ERZ772910 (study PRJEB29015, sample SAMEA2738096) | human oral metagenome | biome: human oral; feature: human-associated habitat; material: saliva | place: China | collected 2193 ...
CGTACAAGAACCTGCCCGACGGCGACTACACGCTGACGCTCTCCGCGCACAACGATGGCCCCTCGCAGGCCGAGCAGTCGATCTCGTACAACTTCAGCATCGACACGGCCGCGCCCGAGGTCGCCAACCTGGAGTACACGGAGGAGGGCGGCAACGCCCGCCTGCTCGTCACGGTCACCGACAACAAGCCCCTGGCCGGCATCGACCTGCACGACCCGGCCGACGGCCTGTGGTTCTACCGCCACGTCTTCTCTGACACCGACGGTGTCAAGGGCGACGACGGCAGGTACCGCTACGAGTTCGAGATCCCCATGTCCGAGCTCTCCCAAGCCTGGACCGACCAGGGCGGCTCCGGCGAGGTTATCGCCCACCCGTACCTGCTCGCCTGGGACTACGGCCTGAACCACTCCGAACCCAAGACGGTCGACCTGCCCACCGGCAACGAGGGCGTCAAGCTGCCCTGCACCAACCCCGTCGGCGGTCACTGGGCCAAGGATGCCGTGGGCTGGTGGTACGTGTGTGCCAACGGCACCGACTACCTGACGTCAGGGTGGTTCACGATCAACGGCTCCGACTACCAGTTCGGACCATCCGGCTACATGATGACCGGCTTCCTCAAGCGCGCCGATGGAACGTGGGTGTACGCCGACTCCGAGGGCGCTCTCGTGGGCGGCTGGGTGCGCGATGGTGGCTCCTGGTACTACCTGGATCCCGCCACGAAGACCATGGCCACCGGCTGGTTCTTCGACCGCGGTTCCTGGTACTACCTGGGCGACTCGGGCGACATGCACACCGGCTGGGTGCAGGTCGGCGGCTCGTGGTACTACCTGAACTCCTCGGGTTCGATGCGCACCGGCTGGCTGAACCTGGACGGCGCCTGGTACTACCTGGGACCTGACGGCGCCATGTTCACCGGCACGCACACGATCAACGGACGCGTCTACACCTTCGATGAGTCGGGAGTCTGGCAGCGCTAAGCCTGTCTGTCACTTCCGATTCACGAGGCCTGGGCCCGGGAACGCTCCCCGCGAGAGTTCCCGGGCCCTCCCGTATGCGCGCCCAGGCCTCGGGTGGGTGGGCCGCATGAGGCGAGCGAAGCGCACGTTTGCCTGTATTGGACAAGGCGAACAATTGGTCAGATGAAGTAGCCCAAACACGGCTTGTCATGCGTGTTCCTGCGATATGGTGAATGTGGTGGCCGACATAGTCCAGTGTCTCTGTGCGATGAGTCGGCTCCTCACAAACGCATAGGAGTGCACCATGTCAATGAAGAAATCAGCTGTCCTCCTGGCGTGTGTCGGCGCGTGCGCGCTCGCGGTCGCGAGTCCCTCGTCGCTCGCTTCGCCGATACTCGCCTCCCAACCCGCCGCTTCCCCGGCACTGACCGCACGGGCAGCCACGGCCTCGTCCCTGCCGGTGGGCGACGCCGATACCGCGCTGACCTCGAAGAATGGGGAGAGCGCGCTTGCCGAACCCGTGCGAGCGGGCAGTGAGCAGGACCCGAACCTCGTCACCGGCATCGTTGTCCGCCTGGAGGCGGGGGCTGACCGCGAGGCCACCCTGGCCTCCGTGAACGAGGCCGTGGCCGGGGCCTTCCCGGAGGCCTCGCTCCAGGTGGAGCGCGAGTACCACCATGCCCTACAGGGCGTCGCGCTCAAGGCCCCCGCCGGATCGCTGGATGCCATCCGCGCGGTTCCCGGCGTCGCAGCGGCGTTCATCGAGCGCGAGATGCGTGTGCGCGACACGGTGGGCGCCGATGCCGCAGGTGGCGTCCGAACGTCGAGGATCGCCAGCCAGGACCCCGACAACCTCAGCTCCCAGGTCATGATGCGCACCGACCGGGTCGCACAGAAGGGGGAGGGGACAGTCATCGCAATCATCGACACCGGAGTCGACATGACTCACCCCGCCTTTAGCGGTGCCCTGAGCGGGACTCCAGCCCTCGACGCAGACAAGGTGGCCGCCTTACTTCCCCAACTGGGGGACGGCAAGGATGGTACGTACGTTTCCGAGAAGTTCCCCTTCGCCTACGACTACGCTGATAGAGACGCGGACGCTTCGCCGTCCCCCGACGAGTCTGGCACCCACGGGACGCACGTCGCGGGCATTGCCGCGGGCAACGCCGACAAGATTATGGGCACCGCCCCCGACGCGCAGGTGATCGTCGCGAAGGTCTCGCGAAGCCAGAGCGGCGAGTACCCCGACTCGGCGCTGCTTGCCGCCCTGGATGACATGGCCGTGCTACGCCCCGACGTCGTAAACCTGTCGCTCGGGCAGACGGGCGGTATGGATAGCGAGGCCGACTCGGTGTACGCGAGCGTCTACAAGAACCTGCGAGACGCCGGGGTGAGCGTGAACGCCGCCGCGGGCAACGAGTATTCCGCCGGGTACGGCAATCTCTCGGGCAAGAACGAGCCCTACGCCTCGGACCCAGACACCTCGGTCCTGTGCGAGCCTGCCTCCTACCCCTCGGTCGTGGCCGTGGCCTCGGTGGAAAATGGCACGTCATACTCGGCGTTTTCAGCAGCCGGTCGTGACGTCGCCTACCAGAGCGCGCGCGGCTTCGAGGGTGAGAGCGTCGCGAGTCTTGGCGACTTGGTCCCCGGAGACTACGAGTACGTGGAGGCGGGTTTCGGTTCGACCGAGGACGCGGCCGCCCTGGCGGCGACATACCCGGAGGGACTGGCCGACAAGATCGTGATGGTCTCCCGTGGAACCCTGGATTTCCAGGAGAAATTCGACAACATTGCGCCGCTCAAACCCGCGGCGATCCTCGTGTATGACAATGAGCCCGGCGACGCGCTCCTCATCATGAACCTGTCAACCCTCGACGTGCCCGCCGCCTTCATTTCCCAGGCGAGTGCGCAGGCCATGCTGGCCGCCGCCGACCATCACCTCACCCTCGTCGAGGGCAAGGTCCTGGAGCCCACCAGCTCCTACTGGATGAATGACTTTTCCTCGTGGGGAGTGTCTCCCGACCTGCGGCTCAAGCCTGAGATCGCCGCGCCCGGCGGCAACATCCTCTCCTCAGTCCCCGGCGGCGACTACGAACACTCGTCCGGCACGTCCATGGCGACCCCGCAGATGGCGGGCATTTCCGCGATTGTCCTCCAGCGCGTCCAGTCCGATCCGCTCTTCGCCTCGATGAGTGCGCGCGAGAAGGTTGACGTCGTCCAGAACCTCATCATGGGCACCGCGCGCCCCTTGACCGACCCGGAGCAAGCCACCGGCGCCTACTACTCTCCTCGCAAGCAGGGCGCTGGCCTGGTCAACGCCCACGCGGCCACGACCTCGTCCGTGTACCCGACCGTGAAGGGTGCTCCCGAGCCCTCCCGTCCCAAGGCGGACCTGGGGGATGGGACTGATGGCTGGCACTTCGACGTCGTTCTCCACAATCTGGGTTCTGCCCCCGCGACCTACGAGCTCGGCTCCCAGGCCCTGTCTGAGATCGTCGACGGAGGCTTCTTTACTGAGCACTCCTCGGATTGGCGAGGCCGTGGCGTGGACATTACGTTCAGCGGCGCCGCCTCGTCGGCGGGGGAGGGCGCGAGCGTGACCGTCCCCGCGAAGGGCGAGGTCACCGTCGGCGTTGACGTGACGCCCGGCGCCGACTTCGCGGCCCACGCCGCCGAGAACACCCCCTCGGGCACCTTCCTCGACGGCTTCGTGCGCTTTACCTCGCGTACCGAGGGTCAGCCCGACCTGTCCGTGCCCTTCCTGGGCTTCTACGGGTCCTGGGGTAAGCCAGCGATCTTCGACGCGCTCGCCTCGGACGGCAAGGGGCACATGCGGGCCTCGGGACTCTACGATGGAGAAACAGGCACCCTACTCGGATTCAACCCCCTGGTGCGGGTCAGCGAGCGACCCGAGCGCCCCGACGCCTACGGATACGTGCTCTCCAGGGCCGAGGCCTCGGGCGCGTCCCACGTCCTCGAACCGCGCACGGGCACACTGCGCGGCGTGCATACCCTGCGAACCGTGTATACGAACGAGGCCGGGGCAACCATCGCGTCCTTCGAGCGCCACCAGAACTGGAAGTCCGTGTTTGACGCCCTCACCACACAGGTCTCGTGGGCCGAGCGCGAACACGAAGCCACGTCCTTAGACCTGCGCTCCGAGGCATACAAGGATCTGCCGGACGGGGAGTACACGCTGACGATATCGGCGACCAACGACGGCCCCTCGCCCACCGAGCAATCCATCTCTTACAAGTTCCGCATCGACACGACCGCTCCCGTCATCGAGGATGTGCGCTACTCCGGCGAGGGTGAGGACACGACCCTCACCTTCACGATCGTTGACTCCTCGCCGATGGCCGCCTTCGACCTGCACGACCCGATCGATGGCCTGTGGTTCTACCGGCACATCCTCTCCGACGGCGACCAGATCGCTGACGCGGACGGCAAGTACCGCTACGAGGTCGAGGTCCCGCTGTCCGAGATATCGCGCGCGTGGACGGATCAAGGCGGGAAAGGGCCCGTCGTGTCCAACCCCTACGTGCTCGCCTGGGACTACGGCCTGAACTACTCGTCGGCGGTCACCGTCAATCTGCCGACCGGGAACCCGAGCATTCCCACGCCCTGCACCGACCCCGCCGGCGGTCACTGGGTGACAGAGAACGGTGGATGGCGCTACGTGTGCGCCGACGGGGTGTCCTTCCTGACGTCGGGCTGGTTCACGATCAACGGCTCCGACTATCAGTTCGATTCCTCCGGCTCCATGATGACCGGATTCCTCAAGCGCGTTGATGGCCAGTGGGTCTACGCGGACGCCTCCGGAGCCCTGGTGGGCGGCTGGGTGCGCGACGCCGCGTACGGAGGGCCGCACTGGTACTACCTGGACCCCGTCACCAAGCTGATGCGCACGGGCTGGCTGTTTGATCGCGGTTCGTGGTACTACCTGGGTGATTCGGGCGACATGCACACCGGCTGGGTCAAGGTCGACGGTATCTGGTATTACCTCGCCCCGTCGGGCGCGATGCACACCGGCTGGCTGAACCTGGACGGCGCCTGGTACTACCTGGGGCCTGACGGTGGCATGTTCACCGGCACGCACACGATCAACGGACGCGTCTACACCTTCGATGAGTCGGGAGTCTGGCAGCGCTAAGCCTGTCTGTCACTTCCGATTCACGAGGCCTGGGCCCGGGAACGCTCCCCGCGAGAGTTCCCGGGCCCTCCCGTATGCGCGCCCCGGCCTCGTTCCCCTCTCCTCATCGCGGGCACTCCAGCGAGCCGACGCGCGACTGAGGTATGTTGGGCGAGGCGGCCAACATAACGCAGGGATCCAAGGCCCGAGGTAGCCGCCCAGAATGACGGAGGAGCACCCCATGTCCATGAAGAAACCCGCTGCCCTGATGGCAGGCGTCGGCACGTGCGCGCTCGCGGTCGCGAGCTGTTCCTCCCCGGCCCCCGCCCCCCAGTCCGACCCGGTTGTCGATTCGTCGCCCTCAGCCGTCCAGTCAGGCGCTCAGTCGGGCACGCAGTCGGGCCCCGGGTCTGCTGCCCCGACCCTGCCCGTGGGCGACGTAGACACCGCGCTGACGTCCAGGGACGGGCAGAGCGGCCCGGGCGCGCAGAGCGGCCCGGCCGACTCCTCCGGCGACGTGGAAGCCACCGGCCCCGCCGTCTTCGTCGTCGTCCTTGAGGAGGGGGCCGACCGCGCGGCGACCCTCGCCTCGATCAATAAGGCCGTGGCCGCCGCCTTCCCGGGCGAGTCCGTCGAGGTTGAGCGCGAATACGTAAACGCCCTTCAGGGGTGGTCGCTGCGTGCTCCCGCCGGGGCGCTGGAGGCGATTCGGGGCGCGAACGGCGTAGAGTCCGCGTACCTCGATGGCGAGATGCGGGTGCAGTAAAGCCCCCGCGCGACGAGGCCGTGGTCGGGTTATCCGATCGTGGCCTCGCTTGTTGTCTGGCGTCTGGTCGTGCCAGCCGGCCCGCACGGATATCCGTCGCACGAAGAAACAAGACTAGGAGTTGTACATGCCGAACTTACCGGCTGTATAGCAGCAAAAAGGCGTTTGTCAGATACGTTCTTGTGCTACGGTTATCCCGGAGCTGACAGGGGCGCGCCGCTGCGTTCCCACGTGGTCACCCATAACCATAGAGGAGCACATCATGTCATTGAAGAAGTCGTCTATCGTCCTGTCGTGCGTCGCGGGGTGCGCGCTCGCGGTCGCAAGTCCCTCGGTCGCCATGGCCTCGCCCGCGGCTCAGGTGGGAGCGACGCAGGCGGCGGGCGTCCAGGCGGCCATGGTTGGAAGTTGGTACCGACCCTCTGAGAGTGTCGAGGTTGTCGTGCGCCTTGAGGAGGGCGCCGACCGTGCGACTGTTCTTGCGTCGATTAGGGAAGCCGTGGCCGAGTTCTTCCCCGGCGAGCCCGTCACGGTCGAGTACGAGTACGGGTACGTCGTGCAGGGTTTCGGGCTGAGCGTGCCCGCCGGGTCTATCGACGTGATCAGGGGCGTCAGTGGCGTCCAGTCGGCCTACTACGTGCGCTCGAATCGCCTGTGGTAGGCCCGTCCTAGTGTGAGCGCCATTGACGAGGCCGTGGCCGGGTGTTCCGGTCACGGCCTCGTTTGTTGTGTGGGTGCCCGCAGTGGTGAGGCTTGTGGCGTGCGTGCCATGGCCTCGGCCCTCGTTGTGTGCACGCGACGCTGGGAATCGGAACGTGGGTGACTGGCGAAGGAAGCGTACGTAGATCTAGTTGCTTCAAATTAAGATAAAATTAGAAGTAATTTGATGGTCGTGTGAACGGAGTAGCCATGAAGACTCCTGTCCCTCCGCCCTATCGTCTTGGCGAGCTGCGTGAACGAGTTATCGCCAGTTTGGCGGACGCAGATGATGAGCGGCGTCTCCCTATCATCGGCGTGCTAGCGGGTGGGCTGGATGATCCAGAGTATCGACCGTGGGAGTACTACTGTCGCGCTGAGCCGGTGCCGGAGGGTCTGACGCGTGAGGAGTGGTGGTACGCGGTACGCGCTGCGCGCGCCTCGACAGCCCGGCCCACTCCCTTCGTTATGAAGGACGGAACGCGCCTGACGTTTAATCTCCCGGATCGCTTCTTGCAGTTGAATGAGGAGATTACGGCGCAGGCGCGCGGTCAGGTGGAGCTGCCGGGCGAAGTGGCGACGCAAGGGGTGAGAGACAGATACCTGATCAACTCTCTCTACGAAGAAGCGATCACCTCCTCCCAGATGGAGGGGGCGTCGACCACGCGACGCGATGCGAAAAAGATGCTCAGGGAAAAGAAGGATCCACGCACTCGCTCGGAGCGGATGATCCTGAACAATTTCCTCGCCCTGGAATTTGTGCGTGCTCACCTGGGTGAGGAGCTCACTCCTGCATTCATCTGCGAGGTCCACCGCATTGTGACGGATGGGACGCTCGACGAAGCGGAGGATGCAGGGCGCCTGCAGCGCCAGGGTGAAGAGCGAATTCGTATCTATGGGAGTGAAGGCCAGGATCAGCTGCTGCATGTTCCGCCGCCAGCCGAGGAGCTGCCCGAACGCCTCAAGCGCCTGTGCGACTTCGCCAATGGCGTGGGCGAGTATGCGACGCAATATGTTCCGCCCCTCGTGAGGGCGCTCGTTGTTCATTTCATGATGGGCTACGACCATTACTTCGTCGATGGAAACGGGCGCACGGCTCGCGTCATTGCTCAGTGGGTCATGCTTCGCGAGGGATTCTTCCTGATGGACTTCGTGCCAGTCTCGAGGCTCCTGCGCAAAGCGCCCGAGCAGTATGCGCGCTCGTTCCGTGAGGTGGAGCAGGATGAGGGTGACCTCACCTACTTCCTGATCTGGCATGCGCAGATCATTCTTCGTGGAATCCGTGAACTGCACGGCTACCTGGCAAGGAAATCCCGGGAGATGGACCAGGTGAAGCAGCTTCTGAGGTCTACCGATCTCAATAATCGCCAAATTGGAGTGATCGAGGAGGCGCTGCGTGATCCCTCGATCACCGTAACCGCGGCGGCGCATGCGGATAAGTTCAGGGTCACGTCGCAGACGGCGCATGCCGATCTGCGCGGCCTTGAGGATGAGGGATACCTGATGCGTGTCAAGCGTGGCCGAAGTTTCGAGTGGTATCCGGTCCCGGATCTTCAACGCCGGGTTCAGGGTGCCGAGGCGTGGAGATGAGCTTAATTGCTTCGTGCGCGTGAGAAGAATAGGATATTTATATGGACATTCATGAACGAGTTTTGGAAGCACTCGAGGGTGCCTGGCAGCGTCATCTCGCTGGTGATGATAGTTTTCCGGAGATCGATGATGAACTCCAGCAGGCAGTGGAGATTGTCTATGCGAGTAAATCGCTTCCAGCACAGCAGATGCTTTTTGCTCTCGCTGCCGGTGTGGAGCTAGAGCCTGAACGTGATCCTGCGTCGTTGCAGTCACAGTCAGGAGTGGATGGAGTAGACCGGCGCGGACAAGGGGCTGACGTCGCCCGCGCGCTCAATCGTTTTTTCCGGGATAAGGAATTGACATGGAAAGTTTCGCAAGATCCGGGTGTGTCGAATCCGTGGCGTGAGGCGCGCATCGATGAAACATGGCTGATGCGCAGGAAAGGATCAGCGAGAGAATGGGCTCGCGCTTTTCTGACGTTCGTGGCGGTATTTGAGGCATATGATCGGCGCTGTGAAGCACATGTAGTCGTCGACTATATTGCGATGCGCGTGGTTCAGCAGGCAGTGGAGCAGCGTATCGAATATCCAAAATTTGGAGTATCGCCAGCGAATGCGATGAAGATTACGAAAGAGTTTCTGGAGAAATGCGATAATCCACCCGATGGGCTTGAAGCTGCTGTCACTGCAGCAGTTCGAGTGGTGTCACATTGTTTAGAACACCCTATGATTGTCAATCGAGGAGACATTAACTCGCCGGATCGAATCGATATAGAAGTTCAATCCGAAAATGATGAAACAAATCGACATGGTGTTGAGGTAACGGATAGTTATCTCACGGAGAATAAGTTGCGTAATGAAGTGATCGAGGCGATGCGGCAGAGGGGATTGCGTCATGCGGTCGTCGTCTCGAGAGGTATTTTGACCGCTGAACTGGATGGAGTATCGAAGGTTGTCGATCATGCGCGTCAGAACCTTGACTTTCATATCGACCTTGTAACGGTTGAGGCTATTGAGCATTGGCTGAGCTTTCCGGGATATGGAAAGCCGCTTGGCGGAGAATATCTGAACGAGTTGGGCGCTGAACTTGATCGGCTCTCCACTCCCTCAATGCGTCGCTGTTGGCTCGATGTGCTGAATCGCTATTGTCAACAGTCACTGAGGGATTGAGGATCATCGCTACTCGTGCCCTAGTGGGAACGTGAGTAGTGAGTGCCCTGCCCGCTATCGGTTGAGCGCGGCGTCAATCGCTTTCGCTGCAGCAAGAGCGAGGCGTGGGGGCACAGCATTGCCGATTTGGCGGAATTGCGCACTCCTCGGCCCGCACCAAGTCATTCCACGAGGAAATGTTTGGATTGCTGCTGCCTCTTCCACAGTCAAACGTCGTAGGAACGGAGGAATTTCCGACGTGACAGCAGTAGAACCACGCGACCACAATTCCTTGTGATAGCCCTGAACCCAGGGTGTGACATACGGCTCCTCGAGTGATCGTTGATCGATGATCGGAGTCTTGTTTCCTCCCATTGATGCCGGAAGCGTCATTGATGGTACTTCAAGATTGAGCGGCCTGCCTGCACCGTTGAAGAGCATGCCGGCGAAAGGTGAGCGGCGTAGGACCGGGGACTTTGCCGTCGTAATTTGGGCGGAGCACAGCGAGTCGTTTCCTGGCGTGCCGTACTTCGGTAGCTGACTCAGTGCATCCCTCACAGAAAAATGATGCGAAGGAGTCGTCGGGATTAAGGGGGCCGGCGTTCCACAGTCGTGACGAATCCCGAGAAGGAACATGCGCTCTCTCGCCTGAGGTACGCCGAAGTCAGCGGCATTGACCAACGTTAAGAGAGTTGAGTACCCAAGACCCTGCGCGCGATCAATGAGCGCTGTGCGAACTTCTGCCCATCGCGCATTCTGGTAGAGGGCCTTGACGTTCTCCATCACAAACGCGCGTGGATTGACACGCTCCACCATGTCGAGAAAATGAAAGACGTGCTTGGAGCGTTCGTCGTTCGGGTCCATCTTTCCGGCTACGCTGAATCCTTGGCAGGGTGGGCCGCCGATGACAAGGTCAGCCATGTGTCGTGTAGGCAGCTCTTCCTCTGCAATGGCGAGGACATCCCCAATGTGAATGGAATGATTAGCAGTGGCCAGGTGAGGATGTGTTGCTGAGAGCTGTTCGTATGCGAGTTCATGGGTGCGCATAGCGAGCGGATCAAGCTCGCTCACCCAGAGGGGGACGAAACCGGCCAGCATAAAACCGATATCGAGACCGCCGGCACCGGCATACAACGAGATGAATGTTCCGCGCGGTTGTGTGATCGGCGAGATATCCGAGTAGTCGCCCATGATCCCGCGAAGCCGCGTGCTTATGCCATCCTGGCTGGTTGCACAGGGGGTGCTGGGCATCTGGGTGTCGATCATGATGACAGTCTAAGCGAGTCCACCCTCATCTGTGTTCAGATCTTGCGTGAGCCCCGCAACGTGTGCGTACTAGCCGTGACGCAGGTCGGATGCCACCGCGGCATGTGCAAAGAGGTGCGAATCCGGCGCACATCCCCAGCCTCAGGGTCGAGGCCTGGAAAGCTAGCGCTTAGATCAGGTCCTTCTTCTCCATGTACTTCATGGCCAGCCAGCCAAACGGGATGCGCCCGTAGA
>ERZ772910.1724-NODE-1724-length-10766-cov-3.830548_pt1 | contig 10766 bp, 11 predicted proteins | sample MGYA00511357_ERZ772910 | MGnify/ENA primary metagenome ERZ772910 (study PRJEB29015, sample SAMEA2738096) | human oral metagenome | biome: human oral; feature: human-associated habitat; material: saliva | place: China | collected 2193 ...
ATTCATCGAATTAGCGTTCTCCACATCGCATGTTAAGAATGTTCCAATACCATAGCTGTCTTGCATTCTGCCGTCAACATACTTGTGAATTTCAATTGCTCGTTTAATGTTCAATCCATTACTAAACACCACTTGTTTGGTTTGAGGATTGATTCCCAATTGTTTGTATTTAGAAATAATCTTCTCAACTTGCTCTTCTTCCACGCCACTGTCTACACGCAAACCCGTAAACATCATAGCCATACGCTTCGAAAGGTTGTTGAAGAACACCCTATCGCCAAAGCAATCGTAAAGATAAATACCATTATCTCCGTCGTAAACGTCGCTAAATTTGCGCATCACATTAAAGTTACATTCAAATACTCCGCTCACATTTTCTTCAAATTCGATGATTTGATGACTCATTGTTCCAATGGGAGTGAGTTGATGTTTCATAGCAAAGTAGACATTACTTGTGCCCACTAATCTACCCGTCCACGCATGAAAGCCGTCGGCATCGGTAGTACCTTTCTCTTCATACACCTCTTTCAACACACGAACCACCATGTCGTGATGTGCAAACGACAAGCGTCTTCGGGTGCCCATGTCGCTCAACACCAAGCCGTTCGACAAAATTTCAACAGCCTTTTCACGAGCTCTTTGCTCTTCTCTTTGCGCATCATAACGCTCAATGTCGCCCAAAAGGGTGTGCATCAATTCCGAAACAATGGTTAAGATAGGCATCTCCCACATAATGGTAGAATACCACTTGCCTCGGATAGAGATAGCAAGATGTCCTTCTTCGTCTTGATTTATCATCACTTCATTAGGGTTAAAGCGATAACCTCGCAAGAAAGTAAAGAACCACTTAGGCAGATAATACATCTTTTCTTGCATGAAATGTATTTCCTCTTCGGTAATAACCACGTTCGGCATCAAGTTGATTTGCTCTTGAACCAGTTGGTCGAAACCTTTTGGATACACTGTTTTATTTCTGTCGAAGAAGGTATATTCTACTTCAGCACGAGGGTATTTCTGAAGTACATAATACTGACAACTGAAGGTATAGGCATCGTTGTCGGTGAAGTGTTGAATGATTTGATTCATAATCAGTTTCTTGAATGAGTGAAGAAAGCAATGCTTTTACATCATCTCTTATCTTTAGTATCAGATCTTTTTTAAAAACTTCATCCCCATCCTTTTTATATTCAGTAAAAACAGGAGAACCATTTAACTCAAAAACTCTTCTAAATACATCAAGTCCCGCCAAAATACCTTCTCCCTTGGAATATAAAGAAATTTCCGCCAGTCTATCATCCTTATAAATTGCATTTGTACTTACATCTTCTGAAGTAATATCCTCTTTTAATGCTAATTTGATTGAATTATCCATTTGAAATTTATCTATTTTTCTCAAACTCATCTTCTTTTATCCTTTGCTCTATAATATTTTTATTTTCTTTTATTTTATTTTCTATTTCAAAAACTTCTTTTTCAATATTTTTAAATGCATTATCTGCTGTCACATTATTATAATTAGAGACGTTATTTTCAACATTAATCGAATGGGCTGCTCTTTTTCCAAACACAACACTTTCTAATAACGAGTTGCTTGCAAGCCTGTTTTGCCCATGAACACCCGTACAGGCAACTTCACCAACAGCATACAAATTTTTCATTGAAGTTTTTGAATCCATATTAACCTTGATTCCTCCCATTGTATAATGCTGAGCAGGAACTACCGGAACTTTATCTTTCAATACATTTATATCTTTTTTTATTAATTGTTTATAAATATTTGGAAATCTTTTTTCAATATCTAATTTTATTGTGCTAAAATCCAACCATTCATATTCAGATTTGTCTTTTTTCATTTCTTCCAGTATTGCTCTCGTAACTTCATCCCTAGGTTTTAACTCATCTGTAAATCTTTGCAATTTCTGATTTAAAAGTACCGCTCCTTCCCCTCTTACTGATTCCGAAATCAAAAATTTCCTTTCATTATCTTTTGTATAAAATGTCGTTGGATGTATTTGAACATATGAAATATCCTTTAATTCTATATTATGTCTGATAGCTGCCGCTATTCCATCTCCTCTTATATGAGAAAAATTTGTAGTATTCTTATATATTCCGCCTATCCCTCCTGTTGCTAAAACTGTGAATTTAGATTTTATGGAAAATATCTCTTTATTTTTGACTACAATACCAAAACAATTATTATTTTCTTCAATTATATCTAAAAATTCGCAATTTTCTATTATTTTTATGTTCTTTTTTTCCAAAACTTTTTTTATAAGGCTTTCCATTATATATTTACCAGTTCGATCTTCACAATATAAAATTCTAAATTTTCTATGTCCTCCTTCTCTTGTATAAAAAAGACCTTTTTTATCACCTGTAAATTTTACTCCCATTTCAATCAAAGTCTTTACAGCTTCTTCTGATTCATCAACTAATATTTCGACTGCTTTTCTGTCATTTTTATAATGACCTGCAATTAAAGTATCTTCAATATAGTCTTCTCTATCCTCTTTTCCCCTGCAAACAGATATTCCACCCTGTGCAAGATAAGAATTGCTGTCTCTAAGCTTCTTTTTTGTTATTAAGCATATATTTATACTGTCATCTAATGTCAAAGCACAAATCAATGCTGCAACTCCAGAACCAATTATAACCACATCGTAATTTTCAGCTTTCATTTCAATCCCCTGCCAATTCTAACATTCTTTCCAAAGGAATTAGAGCTTTTTTAGCTATTTCATCATCAACTTTCAGTTCATCTCCACCTTCTGTCAAAATTTTTTCAATTTTCTCTAAGGTATTTTTCTTCATACTTCTGCATATCAAAGTATCTGCAAAATGCAATTTTTTATTAGGAGCTTTCTTATATATTTCAAATCTAATTCCTCTTTCAGTTACAATTATAAATTCATCTCCCTCTTTTAAAGTCTCGGCGATTATCCCGCTTGTACTCCCGATATAGTCTGCTAATTTTAAAATTTCTTCCTTGCATTCTGGATGAGCCAAAACTTTTGCATTGGGATATTCTTCTTTTAATTTCTTTACATTTTCCAAATGCACTAAATTATGTACACAACAATAACCTTCATTTAAAATAATATTTTTATTTTTTATTTGTTTTGCTATATATGAAGCCAAATTTCCATCAGGAACTATGAATATATTTTTTTCTTTTAATTTGCTTACAATTTTAAGTGCATTAGATGAAGTTATACATACATCACAATAAGCTTTAATTTCTGCTGTTGAATTTATATAACAAACCACTGCTAAATCATCATATTTTTCTCTCATTTCTTTTATTTTTTTTATAGTTATCATGTGTGCCATAGGACAATCGGCATAAACATCAACCATATGTACTGTTTTCTCTGGATTTAAAATTTTTATGCTTTCTCCCATAAAATATACTCCAGCCATTATTATTGTCTTATTTTTTAATTTTGTTGCTGTCTTTGCTAAGTAAAAAGAATCTCCAACATAATCAGCAATCTTTTGAACTTCTCCATCTACATAATAATGAGCTAAAATAGCAACATCTTTTTCCTTTTGTAGTTCTTTTATTCTGTCTTTCATTATTCCTCCCAAAATACTTTATAGTAAAATTTTCTGAGACAATTATAACACTAAAGTTTTTCATTGACAAGACAATAAAGTTTACAATAAGAATTTTTTTTTTAAATTTATAGTAAATTTTTTAATTTTTTCAATAAAAAAAGGACTGTAGCAAAATTAAAACTTCAATCCTAAAGTAAAAAATAAGTGAGGTACGAATGGAAATTTTAGATAAAAAATTTACTCAGTAACGAACTATTTTTTACTTTTGCGACTTTACAACAGTCCTTTTTTAGATTTTATTTACCCTTTTAACATTTTATAAAAACTTAATAATAATTTTATTCCATAGAAAATTATTATAGCTCCACAAACTATATTTATAACTCTTAAAACTTTATCATTGAATTTATCTCTAAAGAATGAAACAAATAGAGTAACTCCTGTAAACCAAGCAAAAGAGGCTGAAACTACACCTAGAATGAAATAAGTTGCATCACTTGCGACTAAATTAACTCTGAATGCTCCCAACATCATAGTTCCATCTATGATTGCTTGAGGATTAAACCAAGTTACAACACAGGCAGTTGTTATTACCTTTGCCAATGAAATATTTGTATCTGTTTCTTTAAATGAACTTTTACTTCTAATAAGTCCTTGACCAATATAGATAACAATAAGGCTTCCTATCAGTAAAATTATTAATTTTAACCATTCCAACTTATCTATTAATAGACCTATTCCGAAGAAACAAGCAAAAGCTAAAGTAATATCAAAAAATACTACAATTAAAGCTATCAGCAATGCTCTTCCTCTTTTCTGACTAATTGCTGAGTTGATAACAAATAAATTTTGAACTCCTATGGGTGCAACATAGGCCAAGCCCATTAAGAAACCTTGTAAATACATATCTATTTTATCCCTCCATAATTATTTATCATTCATATGAGCAATAATAAGTGTTATATCATTTGAGGTAACTCCACTGATTCTTGTAGCTTCTCCAATAGAAAGAGGTCTGACTTCATTAAGTCCTGCTCTAGCAATATTAGATATTCCCTTTATATCATCATAGTTTATATTTTTGTCTATATACATATGTTCTAACTTTTTAAATTTTTCTATTTGTTTATTTTCTCTTTCTATAAAAATTTCATATTTAATCATAGTTTCAATTTGATTTTTTACAAAATCTTCATAGTCATTTAAGTTTAGAAAATTCTTTAAATCATCATAATTCACATCTTTTATCTTTAAAATTTCTGAGGCTTTAACACCTTTTACAAATTTTTCTTCTACCCCTAAACTTTCTAAAAAGTTATTTGCATCATTCATACTAACAGAAATATTTTTTAAATTATTAATCTCCGTATACACATTATTTATAGAATTTTCTAAAAATTCTATTTTATCTTTATCTACAATTCCAACTTCTTTAATCTTGTCAAAAAGTCTCATGAAAGCATTATCGTATCTTAAAGTAAGTCTGTATTCAGCTCTTGATGGCAATACTCTATATGGTTCTGGAGTTTTCTTATGTATTAAATCATCTATAAGAACTCCAATATATGCTTCACTTCTATCTATAATTACAGGTTCTTCTCCATTTATTTTCTTAGCTGCATTCACTCCTGCGATAAATCCTTGAGCTGCTGCTTCTTCATAGCCAGAAGTTCCATTTATTTGTCCTGAAAAGAATAAACCTGAAATTTTCTTATTTTCTAAACTTGGATAAAGTTGACTTGCTGGTGCATAGTCATACTCAACTGCATATCCATGTCTCATTATCTTAGCATTTTCTAGTCCCTTAATAGTTCTTAAAATCTTCTCTTGAACAAAGGCTGGCATGGCTGTTGTAAGCCCATTTACATAGATTTCATCTGAATTTTCAGATTCCATTTCCAAAAATATTTGATGTTTTGCCTTTTCTGGAAAATTTAAAACTTTTCTGTCTATCGATGGACAGTGTCTAGGGCCATGAGTATTTACCATTCCACTAACTATTGGTGAGTATTTCATCATTTCTCTAACAACTTCAATAGTTTCTTCTGAAGTATATGTAAGCCAAGTAGGAACAGTATTATTCTTTTCTTTCTTAGTAAAAATTGAGAAATATCTTGGATGTTCTTCCCCTTTTAACTCTTCTAATTGAGAAAAATCAATAGTTTTCTTATCCAATCTTGGAGGTGTGGCTGTCTGATATCTTTCTATTTTTATCCCTAATTCTCTTAAACTATCAGATAATTTTTCAGCTGATGTCTCTCCCTGTCTACCTGCTGAATAAGTTACATCTCCTATAACTATTTTTCCTTTTAAAAAAGTTCCTGTTGCTAAAACTATAGCCTTAGTATTGTAGATTAAGCCTAATCTTGTTTTAACTCCTATAACTTTCTTTTCATAAGATAAATTTTGTCTATCTTTAATATCTTCAACAAGAATTTCTTCTACACAATCTTGAATTAAACTGATATTTTCATTCTTTTCAAGCTTTTCTCTCATTTTTTTTCTATATTTATATTTATCAGCCTGCCCTCTTGTGATTCTTGCAGCTGGTCCTTTACTTGTATTTAAATCTTTTAATTGAAGATTAAATTCATCTATATGTCTTCCCATTTCTCCACCAAGAACATCTATTTCTGTTACAAGGTTACTCTTTCCTGGTCCTCCTATTGAGGGATTACAAGACATCATTGAAATTGTATCTAAATATAGAGTTATAAGAGCTACTTTATTTCCAAGTCTTGCACTTGCTAGTGCTGCTTCCACTCCAGCATGCCCTGCTCCTACAACTATAACATCATAATCCTTATCCATTATCTTCATCTTCCTTCTATTCATCCATACTCTAGTTAATAAAAAAAGAAATTAATTTTTATAGGACTACTGCGACGTCCATTATTGTTGAGAGAGCCTTTGTGGAGCTCTCGAAACACTAATGGCAGGCAAGTAGTCCTAATTAGATTTCTTTTTTAATTCTTTATTTTCCTACGCAGAAATTACTAAAAATATGATCTAGCAAATCTTCACTTGAAATTTCTCCTGTAACTTCTGATAAAGAATCTAAAGCATCTTTTATATCTACAGCCATTAAATCCATAGGTAATCCCATGTCAATAGTTTCAATTATATTTAAAAGTGCTTCGTTTGTTTTTTCAAGTGCAGACTTATGTCTAACATTTGTAATAACTAATTTTTGTGAACTATCTTCCACATTTTCATTCATAATATATTTATAGATTTGATCCTCTAAGTTATCAATTCCTATCTTTGAAAGTGCTGATATTTCTATCCACTTATCAATTTTAGGGAATTTAGATAAATCTATTTCTTTTTTGATATCGATTTTATTTAAAATTCCTATAACTTTATCAGTATTGATAATATCATAAATTCTAAAATCTTCTTCATCTATTTCTCTTGAAGTATCTATTACATAAAGAATCAAATCAGCACTATTGATAAGTTCCTTTGATTTTTCTACTCCAATATTTTCAACTATATCATCTGTATTTCTTATTCCCGCTGTATCCACAAGTAATAATGGTATACCATTTATATTGATAACTTCTTCTATTATGTCTCTTGTTGTACCTGGAATATGAGTTACTATGGCTCTATCTTCTCTCAATAAAGAATTTAATATACTTGATTTTCCTACATTTGGCTTACCTATAATAGCAGTTTTTATTCCATCTTTTATAATTTTTCCTTTGTCATAAGATGAAATCAAATCTTTTATCTCAGCTGAAGCTTTCTTTAGATTATCAACTAAATTTTCTGGAACAGGATCATCTATTCCTTCTTCAGGATAATCCAGTACTACATTGATATGTGCAGCTAAATCTAAAACTGATTTTTTTATTGTTGCTATCTTATCTCTTAAGTCTCCTCTAAGCTGATTTAAAGATAAAGACAGAGATTTCTCTGTCTTTCCGTGTATAACATCTATTACGGCTTCGGCCTGTGTTAAGTCTATTCTTCCGTTTAAAAAAGCTCTTTTAGTGAATTCACCAATTTCAGCTATTCTTGCTCCGTTCTTCAATACAACTTGCAATACTTGCTCAGTTACAAGAAATCCCCCATGACAGTTTATTTCAACAATGTCTTCTCTTGTATAAGTATTAGGTGCTTTCATAATACTAACTAAAACTTCATCTACTATATATTCATTATCAATAATATGACCATAATTTATAGAATAGTTTTTTAATTCACTAACTTTTTTACTTTTGGCTCTGAAGATCTTTTCAAGTATATTAAGAGAATCTTGACCAGACATTCTAACTATGCTAATTCCACCCTCTCCCCTAGGAGTAGAAATAGCAGCAATAGTATCTAATAACATACTCTTAACCTCACTTTTCTATCTTTTCTTTTTTATAACTATATATCTCTTTGGATCTCTTCCCTCACTGAAAGTATCCAAATCAGGATATTTGTTAACTACTTCATGTATAACTTTTCTTTCTCTTGGTGGCATAGCATTAAGTCTTACAGTCTTTCCTGTTTTTGAAACTTTTTCTGCCATTCTTTTTGCTAGTACTCTTAAAGTATCATTTCTTTTTTCTTTAAACTTTTCAACATCTATTTCAATTTTACAATTTTTTATCATTGAATTTAAAAGATATTCAAAACTATTTAAAGTTTTACCCTTTTGTCCTATTATTAAGGCATTATCTTTACCAAAGAATTCTACAACATAAACTCTTTCTTTAACTCTTTTGATTTTATATTTTATGTCTAGCTTCATTTTTTCAACAAAGAAAGCAACTTTTTCTAAAATTTCTTTCTCTTGTTCACTGTGATTGACCTTTTCTGTTTTTTCTACTTTTTCAGCTTTCTCAGGCTTTTCAAACTTTTCAGTTTTTACATGCTTCTCTGTCTTTTCTTTTTCATATTTATGTACATGTGGTTTATGCTCTTTATGTTCTTTAACTTCTTTCTTCTCTTCTTGTTTAGTCTTAATTGAAACTTCATATATTCCTGGTTCAGTTCCTAATAGACCAAAGAATTTTTTATGTGGGGCAACTTTTTCTACTATATCAACCGTTTCATTATCAGTAAGTTCTACCCCTAAAATATTTAATGCTCTTTTAAGGGCTTTTTCTTTATCAATAGCTTTAATTTCTATTGTTTTTTCCATACTAAGCTCCTTTTTTCATTATAAAGTATTGTTGAACAACAGCTAAAATACTTGATGTTAACCAATATAGTTGTAATCCTGATGGCATTTTATATGAAATGACTATCATCATTATTGGAAAAACATACATCATATTTTTCATTTGGGCATTATCAGATGTTCCCATTAATTTTTGTTGTAAGAAAGATACAGCTCCATTTAAAACAGGTAGTATATAAAATTGATCTGGCACAGATAATTTTAACCATAAAAATGAAGAATCTTTTGGGATAATTCCATTTCTTAAAACTCCAAATAAAGCAAATAATATAGGAAGTTGAAGTAATAGTGGTAAACATCCTCCTAATGGATTTACTTTGTGTTCTTTGTATAGTTCCATAGTTTTTATATTTAACATCTGTTTGTCATTAGCATATTTTTCTTTTATTTTTTCTATTTCAGGTTGAAGTTTTTTCATCTCTTTCATTGATTTATCTTGCTTTAATGTCAAAGGTAATAACATTATTTTAATCAATATTGTGACTATTATTATTGAAACTCCAAAATTTCCTACATACTTATCAGTAGTATTTAATAAAAAAGTTAAAAATTGTCTTATATAACTCATTCTTTCTCTGTTTCCTCCAAATTTTTATTTTTTCTTTTTGGTACTGGATCATAACCACCTTCATGGAAGGGATGGCATCTTAATATTCTTTTTATTCCTAAATATGTTCCTTTTATTGCTCCATATTCTTGAATTGCCTCTAAAGTGTATTGAGAACAAGTTGGATAATATCTGCATTTGGCTGGGAATAATGGAGAAATAAATTTCTGATAAAATCTTATAAGCAATATAAATATTTTTTTCATTATTCTTCCTATATTATTTTAGAATTTTTAAAAACTCTATTTAAGTCTTTTTCTATATCTTGATATTTTATAGTTTCTATAATTTCTCCAGTTTTTTTCTTAGCTACTATAATTATATCATAGTTAGCGTTAAATTTTTCTATATTTAATCTTATATACTCTCTAAATAGTCTTTTGATTCTATTTCTACAAAAGGCTTTTCCTATTTTTTTGCTTGCAACAAAACCGAATCTTGAATAATCTAACTTATTTTTATTAAAAAAAATAAGAGAGTAATTACCAAAATATTTATTTCCAAGCTTGTATATATTTTGAAACTCTCCATTCTTTTTTAAAGTATTCATCATTTCTCCAAAAATAAAATCTAGGTAAAAACCCAGTGTTTTTATCACTGGGCTTTATGCTGATAGTTTAGCTCTTCCTCTAACTCTTCTTCTTTTTAAAACTTTTCTTCCATTTTTAGTTGACATTCTAGCTCTAAAACCATGATCTTTTTTTCTTTTTCTTTGATTTGGTTGAAATGTTCTTTTCATATATATTCACCTCCAAAAATCTACTGTATTCAGTTTAGAATTTTACAAGTTATTTATGAATTTGTCAAGTATTTATTTAAGATTTAATTAGAAAATTTTAAATTGTTAGTTATGTAATTAGTAATTTATGTTATATGTAGTGAAGTAAAAAAAATTATGACGAGATTAAAATTTAGAATTTATGAAGAGAAAAAAGCACAAAAAAATTTAAGATTATTTTTATCTATATACAAAACTTTAAAATATTATTTCTTCATATATTTTTAAAATAGAAAAAAATATTTGAATTGAAATTAAAAGAAAATTAATTTTATAAAACTATTACTGTTAATATACATGTAAATTTTTATTATATTTCATAGTTTAAAAATTTATAAAAATTTCTAGGAATATTGGAATGGATCAACATTAAAAAACTACACATGTTGTGATTAAAAAAGTAGTCATATTCAATCAAAAAAAACAAAGTAAAGATGCTTGGCACTTTAAAATATCGCGAATATATTACACAGATAATAAGAAATACAGAATCTAGGATACAAGAAAGTGAATATATTTCAAAGCTAAATAACGATGGAAACCAAATTGAAAACGCAATAGAATTAATCTTTAACTTGATAGATGCAATTTTATATGTTATTTCAGCTTTTGTTGGACTAATTATATTGCATTGGGGAATT
>ERZ772910.1726-NODE-1726-length-10757-cov-3.702766_pt1 | contig 10757 bp, 7 predicted proteins | sample MGYA00511357_ERZ772910 | MGnify/ENA primary metagenome ERZ772910 (study PRJEB29015, sample SAMEA2738096) | human oral metagenome | biome: human oral; feature: human-associated habitat; material: saliva | place: China | collected 2193 ...
CGTCCTGAAAACTTTTATCCATTAAGTGTTTCAGGAACTATTACAGAAGTTAGTAATAGTGGTTTTGTGGTAATCAAGACAGAATCACGTATCAATATTGAAGATATCGTTGTACATAGTGATAAGACTTTAGAAGTTTTATCCATCATCCGTAAACCGATGACCAATGATTTAGATCCAATGGATGAAAAGAAGCGGGTTGACCAACTTAAGAGTGCACTTGTAAAGGCAACTGCGAACTATCAATGGGCTCTGGGTGCACGTAATTTCATCTCTCAATTAAAGGGGATGGAGGATATCATCAGTGCCATGGCACAGTGGTTAAACATTACGGATGAAGAAAAGTATGCATTACTTGAAGAAAATCTTCGCTCCAATCTATTAAATAAGATTGAACAGTATATCTATGAATATACAGAGATGACGGACGTAACTAACGAAGCTTCAGCTGCACAAGAAAATGACAATAAAAAAGCCTATCGTGAGATGGCTATCAAGAAACAAATTGAATATCTTCAAAAGGAACTGGATGACATGCATCCAGAGAATGTGACAGATATTCGTAAGATGGAGATGAAGATTCAATCATCTGGCATGAATGAAACTGCACGTCGTGAAGCTGACAAGGTTTTAAGTCGTCTAAAACAAGAAGGTAGTAACTCTCCAGAGTATGGTAATCTTTACAACTATCTAGATTTTTTAACAAGTATCAGTTGGAAGAAAGAACGTACAAAGAAGATTGACTTTCAAGCTGCGGAGAAGATTTTGGATGATGATCACTACGGTCTAAAGAAAGTAAAAGAGCGTATCTTACAACAGATTGCGGTCATGGATCTTAATAAGCGTCAGTCTGGTTCAATTCTTTTATTTGTTGGTGCTCCAGGTACTGGTAAGACAAGTATTGGTCGCTCCATCGCAAATGCGCTCAAACGTAAATATGTACGTGTTGCACTGGGTGGAGTACGTGATGAAGCAGATATTCGTGGTCATCGTCGTACCTATATCGGTGCAATGCCAGGAAGAATTATGGATGGTATTCAGAAAGCTGGCACATCTAATCCGGTAATGGTACTCGATGAAATTGATAAGTTAAGTATGTCTTACAATGGTGATCCTGCAAGTGCACTTTTAGAAGTTCTTGATCCTGAACAGAACAATACCTTTACAGATCACTACATGAATGTTCCGTATGATCTTTCTGATGTACTCTTTATCTGTACCGCAAATACATTGGATTCTATCCCTGAACCTTTACTAAACCGTATGGAAGTGATTGACTTCCAAGGTTATACAGCAAGTGAAAAGTACCAGATTGCGCAAAGACATTTGATTCCAAAAGCAATTGAGAAGATGGGCATTCCAAGTGAACAGTTAGAGTTTAGTGAAGAAGCGGTACGTTCTATTATTGTGGACTATACGATGGAGGGTGGTGTACGTGGACTCAAGAAGAGAATTGATTCTGTATGCCGTGCGATTGCAGTTAAACTTGCAAGAGGTCATCAAGAAAAGATTGTCATTCAGGTAAGTGATTTACCTACACTACTAGATATGAAACCACTTCACCATGAAAAACTCACAGTTCAAAAGAATCCTGGTATCGTAACAGGTCTTGCATGGACTGCAAGTGGCGGAGAGATTCTGTTTATCGAAACCCTATTAACGAAGGGCAGTGGACAGTTGATTGTGACGGGACAACTTGGCGATGTGATGAAGGAATCTGTACGCATTGCATTATCTCTTGTGAAATCGAAATTCCCAGAAGCAGATAAGATTTTAAAGACACATGATATTCATATCCATGTTCCACAGGGTGCTGTTAAAAAAGATGGACCTTCTGCAGGTATCACTTTAACAACTGCTTTGGCTTCACTGATTACCAAGAAGAAGGTGTCTCCATTAATTGCGATGACAGGAGAGGTATCCTTACGTGGTGGTGTGATGCCAATTGGTGGTTTGCCTGAAAAACTGATGGCAGCTGCTAGAGCAGGTGTAAAGACGGTTTATATTCCAAAAGAGAATGAAGATGACTTAAAGGATATCGCACCAGAAGTGAAAGAAAAGTTAACGATCATTCCAGTTGAGCAGGTAGATGAAGTCCTGAAGACAGTTGGTATTCTGGCAAAAACAACAAGAAAACCAAAGCAGAAACAAGCATAATCACTTTGTGATTTGTTACAAAAGTCGGTGAATTGTACCGACTTTTTTTCATTTGCGTGAAACATTCGTGAATTGCTTTGCGTAGAAAGAAATGAATATTTATAATGCATGTAGCTTAAAAAGCAGGAGGTCACGATGAAGTATAGAATTGTATCAGATTCATCTTCTAACGTATTTCACATGGAAGATATTGACTATAGAACAGTTCCTCTAAAGGTCATTATGAATGAGGGAGAGTTCTTCGATGATGAACGCACGAATGTAGAGCGTTTCTTATCCGTACTCAAACATACGAAGGGAAAAACATCCACTTCATGTCCAAATGCCTATGAGTGGGCAAGTTCATTTGATGGTGCCGATACGATTTTTGCGGTAACAGTTACAGGTGGATTATCCGGTTGTTATTCTGCAGCGATGCAGGGTAGATCACTCTTCTTGGAAGAACATCCAGAAGCGAATATCTACGTCATTGACTCATTGTCTGTAGGTCCAGAAATTCTATTGATTATCGAAAAGTTAAAGGAGTTAATTGCGCAGGGATTAAGCTTTAGTGAAATCTGTGATGCGATTAATGAATATAAGAAACATACACACTTATTATTTAATATCGCAAACTTAGACAATTTAGCGCGTAATGGTCGTGTGAGTCCAGCAATTGCGAAGTTATCTGGATTATTGGGTATTCGTTGTGTTGGTAAGGCATCTGATCAAGGCACACTTGAGATTTTGCATAAGTGTCGTGGTGAAAAGAAGGCCACAAATAAGATTTTTGAGGAGATGATTGCACATCGTTATAACGGAAAGAAAGTTCATATTGCTCACTGCAATAATGAATCTATGGCAAATGATTTAAAGAATTTAATTCTACAGTCTTTCCCAGAAGCGAAGGTTGATATGATTCCATGTACAATTGTGTGTTCATACTATGTATCAGACCAGGGTCTGATTGTTGGATTTGAAGATAGTGATTGTTAAACAAAAAGCCGCAATCTTGGTTGATTGTGGCTTTTTATGACTTTTTCTTTTTGTATAATTCTGGGAATAAAAATTCCAACATGATAGGGAAAATACCTTCCCAAGATTCTTCGCTGTGTGTACCATTTACCACAAGATTTGGATAGGTTACACAACCACCTTGGGTAAAGAGGTGATTGATATTTAACAACATATCTAACTCTCTTACAAGGCCTTTCTTTGTGCGTTCTTCATCAGATCCAAAATCAAGATAAATACGAGTTTCTTTAAACTTCTTTTTTTGAATATGATTACATAACACATGATAGTTAAAGATATTGGCAGGAGATACACAACCTGCTTTTGAGAAATAATCGTTATACTCACTGATCATAAACTCGGACATGATTCCACCCATGGAAGAACCAGCGATACCTACATGCTTACGGTCTGTGTGAATGCGATAACGCTTTTGACAGTATGGTAAGAGTTTTTCGATAAACCACTTACCAGTAATCTGTCCACAGGATTGAATTTGAATTCCTGTGAAAGTCTTTTCTGCGGTGAATGGACAGTATTCATCTAATCGCTCATCACCGATGTGATTACAATCTTGACCGATAATGACGATATCTAAATTCTGTTTGTCTAAGTACTTTTTAATACCCCAGCATTTACCATAAGTAGCTGTTTTATTGTAGAAGAGGTTATGACCATCAAACATATATAAAACAGGATACTTCTTTTTACTTGTAGCGTAACTATCTGGAAGATATACCCAGACTTTGCGAGGACTTTGGTGTAAAGGCTCGATTGGTAGTGTGAATTTTTCTATTTTTCCCATAGTGATTTACCCATCCATTTGATTTTACTCTCTGTACCATTTTTGATACGTTCGATATTTGCGTGATGACGATATACTACGAATAGCCATAATACAAAGATTGATAGTGTAATTGATAATGGATTTCCAATCAAGAAACTGATGAGAATACCAGAACCTAAACCAATCATGCTGGATAAGGAAACCATACGACAAAGATAGAGACTTACCAAGAATATAAGTAGTGGTAGGAAGAACTGGTAGAAATATTGGTGATTGATAAATGTAGCGATACCTAAGAAGAAACCGAAGGAGGTCGCAACTGCTTTACCACCCTTAAACTGTGCAAAGATTGGGAAGCAGTGTCCAATACAACAAGCAAGTCCAGCATAAATCATGGCATCCTTTGCGATGTAGCTAGCTAGTAACATTGAGAAGAATGCTTTGAGTGCATCTAGGATAATGACAGTGATACCAACTTTCTTACCTAATACACGACCTGCATTTGTACCACCAAGGTTACCTGAACCCTCTGTACGGATGTCCTTATGGAAGAACACTTTTCCAATGACAAGTGACCATGGAATAGATCCAAATAAATAACTTAATATAATAACGCCAATGAAATTTAGCATAGATTAAATCCCCCTGTTGATATATTACCACATCAGTAATTTAGATATAAAATCAAAATGTTTGAAATAGGCTTTGTTGTGACAAAATCTAGTGTTATGAACGTGTAGATTGTCGTTAGACAAGGATATTAAAGTAGCCTAATTATGATATAATACAAAGGTTATTAGGAGTTTTTGCATGGCGAATAGATATGATGATAACAGTATTCAAATTTTAGAAGGTTTAGAGGCAGTTAGAAAGCGTCCTGGTATGTATATCGGCTCTACCGATACAAGAGGATTGCACCATCTGATTTGGGAAATCGTTGATAATTCCATCGATGAAGCGTTAAACGGTTATGGTAAGAAAATCCAAATTACGTTAGAGGCAGATGGTAGTGTCACTGTTCAGGACGAAGGTCGTGGTATGCCTATCGGTCAACATGCCAGCGGTGTAAATACATTGCAGGTCATTTTTACTGTGCTTCACGCTGGTGGTAAGTTCTCCAGTGAAGGTGGCTATAAGACGGCTGGTGGTTTACATGGTGTAGGTGCGTCAGTCGTAAATGCCTTAAGTGAATGGTTGACAGTAGAAGTTGCACATGATGGGGAACTCGTCCGTATGGAATTTGCGGATGGTGGTAAGAAGATTGGTAAGCTAGAACATCTAGGTAAGACCAATCGTACTGGTTCTACGGTACGTTTCAAACCAGATCCACGTATCTTCTCTACAACTGAATACAAGTATGATGTTGTGTGTGAAAGAGCACGAGAAGAAGCTTTCTTGTTAAGTGGAATTGCGATGGTCGTTAGCGATAAGCGCAATAAGAAAAATGAAACTGAAACATATCTATATGAAGATGGATTAACAGCCTTCTTAGGATACTTACATGAAGATCGCAATGTCTTAATGAACCCAGTGAAGTTTAGTGGAGAAGCCAATGGTATCCAGGTAGAAGTTGCTTTCCAATATACAGATGATTATCAAGAGAATACATATAGCTTCGTTAACCTTGTTCGCACTGGCGATGGTGGTACACATGAAGTTGGTTTTAAGGGTGCTTTTACAAAAGCTATCAATGACTATGCAAGAAAATATGGCCTATTAAAGGCGAAGGATAAAAACCTAGAAGGTGGAGATGTACGTGAGGGTCTTACAACAATCCTTTCCGTATCTGTCCCTGAAGGATTATTACAGTTTGAAGGACAGACCAAGAGTAAGCTTGGAACGCCACAAGCTAAGACTGCAGTAGAAGCAGTTGTCTCTGAGAAGTTATCCTTCTGGTTAGAAGAAAATCGCAATCAATCCGATACATTAGTACGTAAGATGTTAAAGGCATCCCTTGCCCGTATCGCTGCACGTAAGGCTCGAGATGAAATCCGTAAGGGTAAGCGTGTTGGTAAGGGTGAAAAGGTATTATCTGGTAAGTTAGCACCTGCACAGACAAAGGATGCTCGTATAAAGGAATTATTCTTGGTCGAGGGTGATTCTGCCGGAGGTTCCGCAAAACAAGGAAGAGATTCTCATTATCAGGCAATCTTGCCACTACGTGGTAAGGTATTAAACACTGAGAAATGTACACTCGCCGATATTGAAAAGAATGAAGAGTTAAATACATTAATCTATACATTAGGTGCAGGTGTTGGTCCTGACTTTGACTACGAGGAATCGAATTATGGCAAAGTTATCATCATGACCGATGCGGATGATGATGGATCGCATATTCAGATTTTATTATTAACATTCTTCTATCGTTACATGCGTCCACTGTTAGAGCAGGGAATGGTATATATCGCCTTACCTCCACTCTATAAAGTGACAAAGGGTAAGACGACACAATATGTTTATAGCGATCAAGAGTTAGATGCTTTACGTCGTAAACTTGGTAAAGTGGAAATTCAACGCTATAAGGGTTTAGGTGAAATGAACGCTACGCAGTTATGGGAGACAACAATGGATCCATCCCAACGTACACTCATTAAAGTGGGTATCAGTGATGGTGTAAAGGCTGAACGTCGTGTAACTGTACTCATGGGAGATAAAGCAGAATTACGTCGTAAGTGGATTGAAGATAACGTTTCATTTACATTAGAAGATACATTTGACTTGGAGGGCTAATGGTTAAGAAGAAGACAATCGTTGACAATACAAAATATAGACCAGAGCTACTCGAAGATATTATGGGAGCTGGCTTTGGTAGATATGCCAAATACATTATTCAAGAGCGTGCATTACCAGATGCGCGTGATGGTTTAAAGCCAGTACAGCGTAGAATTTTATATGCGATGTACCATGATGGAAATACATGGGACCATGCATACCGTAAGTCTGCTAAGACAGTCGGTCTTGTAATCGGTAACTATCACCCACATGGTGATACTTCTGTATACGATGCGATGGTACGTATGTCCCAAGATTGGAAAGTACGTCTACCACTGATTGACATGCATGGTAATAACGGTTCTATTGATGATGACCCAGCAGCTGCGATGCGTTATACCGAAGCTAGACTTGCAAAGGTTACGCAAGTCATGGAAGAAGACTTGGATAAGAATACCGTCGAAATGGCACCTAACTTTGACGACACAGAACATGAACCAACAGTACTTCCAGTACCATTTCCTGTAATGTTAGTGAATGGTGCGACAGGTATTGCGGCAGGTTATGCGACAAACATGCCACCACATAACTTAAATGAAGTGGTGGATGCGACAATCTATCGTATTCAAAATCCAGAGAGTGCTTTGACAGACGTGATGGATATTTTAACTGGTCCAGACTTTCCAACCGGCGGTATCGTACAGGGTGAAGCTGGTATTCGTGATGCCTTCATAACTGGTAAGGGTAGAATTGTTGTGCGTTCCAAGTGTGAAATTCATGAGGAGAAATCTTGCCAACAAATCATTATCACAGAAATTCCTTATGAAGTTGTCAAAGGACAGCTTGTTAAGAAGATGGATGAAATCCGTGTATCCAAAGATATCGATGGTATTTTAGATGTACGTGATGAATCTGACCGTGAAGGTTTACGTATTGTCGTTGATGTTCGCAAGGATATCGATGCTAATATGATTCTCAATTATTTCTATAAGAATACAGACCTACAGGTCTACTATAACTACAATAACGTCGCAATCATTGATAAGCGTCCTGTTCAGGTAGGTTTACTTGGATTATTGGATGCGTTTATCGCATTCCGTAAGGAAGTCGTATTACGTCGTTCGCGCTATGAGTTAGATAAGATGGAAGCCCGTTGTCATATCATTGAAGGTTTGATGAAGGCTGTTTCAATCTTAGATGAAGTGATTCGTATTATTCGTGCTTCCCAAGATAAGGGTGATGCGAAACGTAACTTGATGAATGAATTTGGCTTTGATGAACCACAGTCTGAAGCTATTGTTTCCTTACGTCTATATCGTTTATCCAATACGGATATCGTTACATTACGTGAAGAGTTTGCGGAACTTGTCAATCAGATTGAAGAGACAAAGGCAATCATTGAAAATGAAAATGTATTGCATTCCGTAATTATCAAGGAATTACGAAATGTGAAGAAAGAGTATGGCCAAGAACGTCGTACACGTATTGAAGCTGAAGTTGAAGAAATCAACTATGATAAGACGGCGATGATTGCAAATGAGCGTGTTGTAGTGACTGTCAGTCGTGATGGTTATCTCAAGCGTGTATCCATGCGTAGCTATAACGCAGTCGGCGACCAAGAAACAGCCATCAAAGATGGAGATGTACTGATTGGTACAACAGAGTGTGATACACTTGATACACTATTACTGTTTACATCCAAAGGTAACTACGCATCTATTCCAGTTTGGCAAATTGAAGAAGGCAAATGGAAAGATGTTGGTATGCATCTAAATAAAGTTGTACGTATCGATGGTGAAGATAAGATTAAGAATGCAATTCTTATCAAGAGTTTCGATACGTATGCATGGATTGTGACAGTCAGTTCTGCTGGTCAAATCAAGAAGACTCCAGTGAATAACTGGCAAGTAGATCGTAATAATAAAGTTATGACTGCGATGAATCTGAGTAAGGATGCAGAGGTGATTCATGCTTTTATCGCTTATAGGAATCAACAAATTTTGATGGTAAGTAAAGATGGTTATTCCTATCGCTTTGCGGTTGAAGATATTCCAGCCACTGGTGTTAAGTCCAAGGGTGTTAAGGCAATGAATCTTGGTAAAGGTGATGCATTAGCATGGGGTTGTGTCATGAATGCAGAAGATCCAGCTGTACTCTATATGACAAATGTTGGACAGATGAAGCGTGTTCATACGGAAGAAATTGTCTTTGGGAATCGACCAATGAAGGGTAACTTAATTTGTAAACGTTTAAAGACAAATCCAAGTATCGTAACACTTGCTAAGGCAGTCAGTGCAGGAGAAGAATTAGTCTTCAAAGATCCTGAAAGACAAGTATTACGTGCTTCTGAAATACCACTCAAACCACGTGAAAGTGGATTTGGATCACCACTCGTACTGAAGGATGGTTGGGATTTATATCGTGGTATTGATGAATGTCGTATTATTGATATACCAACAGACGCCGATAACGAAGTACATGAAGATGTAGAACGTTTAAGTCTATTTGATGAGAAGGAAGGCTAATCATGACAGTATGTAAAGGATGCGGTGCAGTATTACAAACAACTGATTCAAAAATGATTGGTTATAGTCCTAAAGCTGAGGCAGAATATTGTCAAAGATGTTTCCGTTTGATTCACTATGATGATTTAACAATCTCCATGAAGACAGGTATCGATCCAGTTGCGGTTGTTAATCGTATTGCAAGGATGGATGCGCTAATTCTATGGGTGATTGATCTATATGATTTTGAGGCAGGTATTATTAACGGTATTAACCGTAAATTTGCTAATAAAGATATCGTGATGGTTGCGACAAAGAGAGACTTATTACCTGCATCATGTGGAGAAGAGAAAATCGCACATTTTGTCTTTGGACGACTCAAAGATTTGGGTATTCGCATTGAACGGTTAATTCTTGCGTCCAAAGAAGAAAAGATGGGTGTCGAAGAAATCAAAGAATGTGTTGATGAACTCGCAAATGGCAGAAAAATAGTTGTGATAGGAAAAGCTAACTCTGGTAAGAGTACCCTCATCAACAACTTGATGTCTTCACAAGTTCTAACCGCATCTAGATATCCAGGTACTACATTAGAATTCAATGAAATAGAAATTGATGGACATACTTACATTGATACACCTGGTATTGAAATTGATCATAGTATGTTAATGGAAGTTAATGAGGCAGATTTAAAGACTATCATGCCAAGCAAGAGTGTAAAACCACAGGTATTCCAACTGCGTGGTGAGCAAAGCTTCTTTGTAGGAGGCTTAGCACGTCTAGATTTATCAGGTTGTAATCATGCAAGTTGCGTATGGTATTTGAGTGATCGTCTCAACGTTCATCGTACCAATGGCAACTACGCAGATGAAAAATGGAATACACATGTTGGAACATTATTTGTGCCAACAGCCATTGAAACAGAAATGAAGAAATATACAATTCATAAGGACATGCCAAAGGTAGACGTCGTGATTGATGGATTAGGATGGGCATGTGTAAGTGGAGAGGTCAGTACAATTACAGTACATGTACCAAAGAGTGTCAGTGTGACATTCAGAAAGGCAATGTTATGAGTTTAACAACAAAACAAAGAGCGTATCTAAGAGGACTAGCACAGACAGAACGTGCAATCTTCCAGATCGGTAAAGACGGCTTAAGTGATAACCTAGTAGAAACTGTAAACAATGGTTTACGTACAAGAGAACTCATTAAAATCTCAGTGCTTAAGACAGTTACTACAGACCTTAAGGAACTAGCATTCGATTTAAGCATGCATACAAAGTCTGAACTTGTACAAGTCATCGGCAGACAAATCGTTCTCTATAAGAAAGCAAAGGAACCAAAGATCGTTTTACCATGATCGTATATACAGCACCCTTTGATCCAATTACAGATGATGAGCTAGAACAGCTAAAAAACTATCACAAACAAACAGGCAAGCACATTGCGCTTGCGATAGTTGGTGATGGTATTCTAAACTATGACAAGCGTAAGAAGTTATGTATGCGTGCATGTAGTCCGTATCGCTATCTACATGTTGTAGAAATCCAACAGGATGACACATGTATCGCACTGCAATCAGAAACAGAAACTGAAGTGCGAAA
>ERZ772910.1735-NODE-1735-length-10715-cov-6.574859_pt1 | contig 10715 bp, 9 predicted proteins | sample MGYA00511357_ERZ772910 | MGnify/ENA primary metagenome ERZ772910 (study PRJEB29015, sample SAMEA2738096) | human oral metagenome | biome: human oral; feature: human-associated habitat; material: saliva | place: China | collected 2193 ...
GCACTGGCTGATCGCATCGCCACACGCCTCGGCATCGACCCCACCACTTCGACCCAGGACACATGACATGACCCCCACCTTCGAGGACAGCGCGCGCAATTTCCTGTCGCTTCTCAACAAGCTGCCCCCCACGCCAGCAATCACCTTCCGAGGCTTCGTCGACCCCTCCGTCACGCAGGCCCGCGTGGTTACCTCGCCCGCACTGACGGCGACCTCACGCAGCATCGCAATCGCCACGAACAACCTGCGCGCCCCTCTCGTCGCGGTGATCGTGGGCGCGAACGGGCGCGACCTGGCACCCCTCATGGCGGGCGCACCGACGTTCAACCTCGAGGAAGTCACCTACCTGCCCGGGACCTACTTCTGCCAGCACCCTGCCGTGGAGTTCGCGGGCGTTACGATCCAAGTCTTCGAGGAGATGTGCGTGAGCGAGGATGGCACGAGCCTTGACATCGCCCGTCCCCTCGGCTCGTGGGACCCGATCCTCGGGGTCCTGGAACCCGCCCTGCGCGAGGCCCGCGCCCAGTGCCTCGCCCTACCCGAGGGGGCCTCGGACCGATTCATGGTCCCCGTCGAGTAAGACCCGCTCGCCGCCCGCGCGGCGGCAGACACTAAGGAACGCTCATGACCACCACGTTCATTACCAACGCCGGGGCTGCGATCGTCTCACGCAAGATCGTCGAGCGGACGGGCAACATCAAGTGGCTGACCCGCGAGGCACCCATCGCCCCGCAGGATACGGGCTGGCGCATCCTGTCCGACCGCGATACCGACGAGTACCTGGCCGATCCGGCCAACATGACGGTGGTCGACTTCAACGAGCTGTGCGCCCTCGAACCGGCCTGCATCGGCATCTACGACCTGCCGGTCGGCTCCGACATCCAGCTGGTCGTCGAGCCCGACGGCCGCCGCCGCTGGTTCGACAACAAGACCGAGCGCGAGATCACCTTCACCTGAGCCCCGGCACCGCGTTCGACAGCTCGTTCGACCGCTCCCCGAGCCACACGAGGGTCGTGTAGGGGATGGCGACCTCCTCCCCCGGCGCGTAGCCCAGGTGTTCGTACAGGTACCAGCGCAGGTTCGCCTGCATGCGCTCGCGCCCGGCCGGGGTGGATCGGATATAGGACGAGCGCGTGGTCCCCAGGGTGAGGATCTGCTCGGGCGTCATGACGTCCTGCCAGGCGACCTGCGTCAGTCGCATGGGCGCAAACCCGCCGCCCGGCGTGGGCGGCCGGTCGGGCCGGTGAACGTCCCCTGAACGCATGATGCGTGTGAGCCTGTGCACCCACGGGATCGACACGTCCATCTGGTTCCACACGATGCCGAGCACGCCGCCCGGCGCGAGGATGCGAGCGGCCTCGACGCCCGCACGCTCGGGGTCAACCCAGTGCCACGATTGGGCAAACACGACGATATCGAACACTGCGTCCGGCAGGGTCGTCTCCTCGGCGACGCCGGCATGCCACGTCACGCCAGGAATGGACGAGGCCTGGGCGCGCATCGCCCCAGAGGGTTCCACCGCGTCCACGACGGCCCCGGCGCGGGCCAGGAGCTCGCTCATTTTGCCGGTACCCGCGCCAATGTCGGCAGCGCGCAGCGAACCATCCCGACCCGATGCATCCACGGCCCGCGCGCGCCGCGCGGCATCGATCAACGCGGCCACGGCCTCGCTCGGGTAGGCGGGGCGCACCGAGGCGTAGGCACCGCCCTCCCCGACGAATGGGTTGACATCCAGCGAAGCGGACGCACCGTCCGACAACGTGGCACAATCCGCGCACCCACGCGCATCCGTCGGCTCATCCACAAGGCCGACCACGGCCTCGTCCCCGGGGGCGCTCACAGAAGCCCGCTGCCCAGTCGACACACGTCGTCGACGTAGTGCACGTACCAGGGCTGGCTGCGCCACTCCTCGTAGGTCAACTCACGCGAGCGCTCACGGGTGCGCTGGTCGTTACCGTGCAGCAGCTCGACCAGGCGCGCGTCGTCCGCAACGAGAGTGATCTCGTAGTTCAGGCCGAAGGAGCGCACATCCATGTTGGACGAGCCGATCGCACACAGGCTGCCGTCCACGATGACGTACTTGGAATGCAACATCCGCGGCTTGCGGTACAGGTGGATGCGAACGCCGGCCTTGAGGAGCGTGCCGTAGTACGAGCGCTGGGCGTGCCCGACCAGGAACTGGTCGAATTGCTCGGAGACGAAGAGCTCGACCTCGACGCCGGACAGGGTGGCGTTGGTCAGAGCGGTGATGAGCGCCTCGTCGGGGATGAAGTAGGGGCTCGTGATCGACACGTGCGTGCGCGCCGAAGAAATCATATGCACGAAGGCCCGCAGATTCGGCGTGCCCTTAAACGCGGGACCCGAGGGGATGATCTGCATCGCCGAGGCCTGGGTATTCTCGCGCTGTTCGTCCGTGGGCGCGATGGGCAGGGTGAGGTCGGCGGGCGTGAGGACTTCCTTGCAGGCGTAGTACCAGTCGACGGCGAAGACCGCCTGGATCTGGGCGACGATGGGCCCGGTGACGGACACGCTCGTGTCGTCGTAGAGCATGCCGGCCTTCGCGTACGAGGGGGTGTCGTAGTCGGGGGCCACGAGGTTGTGGGAGCCTACGTACGCCTCGCGCCCGTCGATGACGAGGATCTTGCGATGGTTGCGCAGGTCGGGTCGGCGGATCTGGCCGCTCAGCGGCGCGAAGGGGAGCATCTGGTGCCACAGGATCCCCATGTCGTCGAGGCGCCGACGGAAGGCCTTATGGCCGGGGATCGTGCGCATGCCGTGGTGGTCGACGAGGAAGCGCACGGTGACACCGCGTGCCTTCGCGCGAGCCAGGGCCTCGTACAGGGGGGCCGTGTATTCGTCCCAGGATGTCTGGAAATACAGGACGTTGACGTGATGGGTGGCCTTGTCGACGCTGTCGGCCATCGCGCGGAACGTCTCGGCCGTGTCGTTGTAGAGGTGGCCGACGCGGCCCACCGACGCCGGGAACCCAGTCAGGTTGCCCGACAGTCGCATGATGGACGAGGTGTCGTCGTCCGAGCCGATGGGCAGACCATCCTCACCGGTCTGCACGTCGTAGGACTCGGCTTGAGGCGCGGTCGAGCCGGCCACGATGGCGTCGATGAGCTCTCGTGCCTCCGGGTCGTCGTCGAGGCGGCGTCCCATCGCCCACCAGGATCCGAAAATGAAGTAGAGCGGCACACCCACGAACGGCGAGAGAAAAATCAGCACCAGCCACGCGTTCGAGGTCGACGCGCGCCTGTGCTTGGGAACGACGCCCAGCGCGACGGCACGGATGGCGAACTCGAAAGCCCCGAAGAGGAGCCAGGCCCACAGCGGGGGATCAGGATGTGGCGGCAGCATGTGCCTATTTTACCGGCCGCCCCAGGTCCTGTTGCGCCCACCGCTGCCAATGCGGCGCGTAGGTCTGCCCGTCGCGCGCGATGGCGCGGCTTCGGCGTTCCTCCTCGCCGGGGTCGGCGATCCACACGGACAGGTCGGCCTCGGCCTCGAGGGCACCGCAGCCCTCGATGATCGCGGGCGCCAGGGGGACCCGCACGGCGTGGCCGGGCGCGCTGGCCTCCCAGTCCCAGGTGACGTAGGACGAGGGTCGCCCCGCGCGCAGGTCGTGCGCGATTGCCCGGGCGACGCGGGCACCTTCGGCCAGCCCGTCCCAGCCCGGGTACCAGTCGTCCAGGTGGAGGATCTGCCAGCCCTCCAGCTGGCGCTCAAGGGCCGCGGCCAGGGTGGACTTGCCCGACCCCGAGTACCCGTCGATCGTCACGACGGGGACGCCCGCGGGCGCGGCCTCGCACATCGACGAGGCCCCGGCGGCCTCCTTCGCGAGGGCGCGCAGGCGAGGGGCGAGGTCGCGCGCGGCTTCTTCGGGGGAGAGGGTCACGGGCACGGTGACCCTCTCCCCCACTCCCCTGCGCGCGTCCTCGGGGGGCGTGTCCGCCCCACGCTGGCCGGTCATCGGCCCACCAGCGCGAAGGTTCCGGCCCACACGCTCACGGCCAGCGCGATCGCGGGAATGGCCACGGCGACGGCTATAAGCACGGCGTCCGCGGCGCGCAGGCGCGAGGGACGCGCCCACGTGCGCTGACCCTTCGCGCCGAAGCCGCGCGCCTCCATCGTGGTGGCGAGCTTGCCGGAGCGACGCAGCGCGAACACGAGCAGCGAGAACGAGCCGCGCAGGAAGGAACGGATGCGCGAGGCGTCGCCGACGCCTCGGGCGCGTCGGGCCCTCTCGAGGGCCTTCCAGTCGGCAGCCATGAGCGACGTCATGCGCGCACCGGCCAGCGACGCCAGGACGGGCCTGGCGGGCAGGTGCAGGATTTGTGCGAGGCCGTCGCCCATGTCTGTGGGATCGATGCGGTCGAGCAGCGCAATCGCCGGGATGACGAGGGCGCACATGCGCAGGCCGATGCCCAGGGCCAGCCATATCGAGTGTTCAGAGATGGCCGCGGGGCCGAATTCCCAGAACACCCGGCCGCCCGGCGAGGCGTAGAGCAGCATGGACAGCGCTCCCAGCGGCGCGGCCACCGCCAGCGGCGTCGCCTTGAGCGCGAAGCTGCGCGCCGACACGCCCGACAGGGGGATGAGTGCGAGCTCGAGGGCCAGCGCGACCCCTGCGCTCACGGGGTCGATCGAGATCAGCAGCGGCGTGGTCGCGACCAGCAGGGCGAGCACCCTCGCCACCGGGTTCGTGCGGGACAGGAGGCCACGCCGGGGCGCTCGGGCGGTGGTGGGCGCACACATCCGTGCGGCACCCGCAGTCGCCGCACTGGCAGGCACCTCGCCCGCAGGCGCGTCAGCACCCGTCGCATCGCCGATTATCGTCGCGTCCGCGCTATCGCCAGATTCCGACCCGACACTCGTGCGGGACGCGCAACCAGAGTAGGCCTCGTCACGTGGGGAGGCGAGCGCGGACTCGGCGGAATCGCGCGACTCTCCCCCGCCTCGGATCCCAACCAACCCCAGGTCGACGACGCGCTGTCCCATCGCGGCCACGAACGCGGGGTCGTGCGTGATGGACACCAGGGTGACGCCTCGCTCGAGGGCGAAGCGCAGCAGGCGCACGAGGCCCAGCCACGTGCCGCGGTCCTGGCCAAACGTCGGCTCGTCGAGGATCAGCAGCTCGGGGGCGCTGATGAGGGCGGTCGCCACGGACAGGCGGCGCTTCTCGCCGCCCGACAGCGTCATCGGGTTGGCGCGCGCAAGCTTAGTGAGGCCCAGGGCCTCCAGGTGTTCCTCGACGAGGGGGGCGATCTCCTCCTCGGTCATGCCGACCGCGCGCGGGCCGATCGCGAGTTCCTCGGCGACGGTGGAGGCCAGGAACTGGTACTCGGGCTCCTGGAAGACCATGGACATGCGGCCGAGGAGTTGCTTGCTGCTCCACTCGTGAGGATCGCCGGCCGTGCCGTCGGCGGTCTCGACCGCGACCGTGCCCTCCAGGGGCGGCAGGAGGCCCGCCAGCGTCAGCGCAAACGTCGATTTTCCGGCGCCGTTCGCGCCAACGATGCAGGTGGAGACGCCGCGCTCGATCGTCAGGTCGATGCCGGACCGCACGGGGGAGGCCTTGTCGTAGCCGATCGTCAGGTCGGTGACGCGGGCGATGGGGGCATCCTCGGACGAGGCCGGGGCGACCTCGGGGGCGGGGCCGACCTCGGCCGCAACGTCGTCGCCGGGAAGCCAGATGCCGCGCTCGCGCAGGGCGTCGCCCTGCTGCTCAAGGACCTCGTCAAGGGGGCCGTCGGCAGCGATGCGACCGTCGGCCACCACGATGACGCGGTCCACGAGGGGCGCCCACACGTCCACGCGATGCTCGACGACCACCATCGTTGCTCCCGTGCGTTCCACGACGGCCTCGACGGCGGCGCGCACCTCGGCGACGCCGCTCGGATCCAGGTTCGCGGTCGGCTCGTCCAGGAGCAGCAGTCCCGGGCCCATCGCGAGAATCGACGCGAGCGCCAGGCGCTGCTTCTGCCCGCCCGACAGCTCCGTCGTCGAATGATCAAGGGGCACGTCCAGGCCCACCGCGCTCAGGGACTCCTCCACGCGAGGCCATATCTCCTCGCGGGGAACCCCCAGGTTCTCCATGCCGAAGGCCACGTCGTCACCCACGCGGGCCAGGACCACCTGGGCCTCGGGGTCCTGCATGAGGAGGCCCACGCGGCCCCTCGCCTCGGCCGGAGCGACGCCGTCCACGGTGAGCGTGCCGGTGGCCTCGCCCTCCTCGGCGCCACCCAGCAGGCCCGCCAGGCCGCCCATGAGCGTCGACTTGCCCGACCCGGACGGCCCGAGCACCAGCACGCGCTCACCCGGCGCGATATCGAGATCAACGCCCGACAGCGCGGCGTTCTTGCGCCCAGCGTGACGCCATCCCCATCCACGCGCGCGCACGCGCGCGCCCGCCCCCTCACCCAGCGGCACCCGGCCATCCGGGGAGGACACGGGGCGGGGGGAGGCGGAGGAGGCCTCGTTCATGGAGCGGGAATCAGACAAGCTCGCGCGCTCCTCGGCCCGAGGCGAAGCGGTCCAGGGCGCCCGTCTTTGCAAGCCCGCTCGTGACCGCCCAGGCGAGCATGCCCGCCAGGACAATGCCGGACAGGACGCCGAAGAGCAGGTAGCAGGCGTTGTAGAACACACCCTTCTCGATGTTGCCCTCCGTGAAGAGCTCAAGGCACCACTCAGCTGCGAAAGCCATGGCGCCAGCGGCAGAGACCACCCACACGTTGAATCGGCGGTACACGAACGCGGCGAAAACAATCTCGGCACCGAGTCCCTGGGCAATGCCCGAATACAGCGCGCCAATCGCCCACTGGGAACCCAGGCCCATCGACACGGTCGCCGCCAACAGCTCCACAAAGAACGCGGCACCGGGCTTGCGGATCACGTAGCCGCCAAGCGTGCCGCCCAGCAGCCAGATGCCGGTCGCCAGGCCATTGAGACCGGGGGCGATCGCCTTGAGAATCTCGTAGCCGGCGCCGCCAACAGGGTTCCAAGCGGTGATAATGAGGCCACAAGCAACACCCAAGATTGCGGCAGTGACGATGTCGATAACCCTCCAACTGAGGGACCGAGCGGTGGTAGCCATGCGAGAATACTCCCTTCGCGTTGCACGGCGGCCACGTGGGAAGAGCCTTCCTACGCCGGTATGATCCGGATCAGGTTCTACGGTCGGGGATGGTCCCCTCTCAGCTCGCGTCGAGCTCCCGTGGCACGCTAGTGAGCATAGTCACTTGGTATTCATCGCGCTACTCGTGCAGGTGGGGGCCTTGATGGCGCCCCTCCCCCGTGCCGCCGTCACCCAGCACGCCGCGCTCCGCGCGACGCAGCAGGTAGTGACGGTTCGCGAAAGCCGCGCCCACGATGAACGCGATCCACACCAGGGAATAGACGAGGCCGGGGCGGGTATCGTCCCACATCGCCAGGATGACGCCCATGCAGCCCATGAACGCCAGGACCACCCACGCGCCGAGCGCGCCGCCAGGCGACTTGAAGCGAGAGACCTTGTGTAGCTCGGGGCGGCGACGCAGGTACACCAGGTAGGACACGACGATGACCACCCACACGCCCATAAACAGAGTGGCGGACACGGAGGTCACCAGCGTGAACGCCGCCGAGATCGAGCCACCCATCCCCATGATGACGATGCCCGACAGCAGGCACACGCAAGACAGGAAGAGGGCGTTGAGGGGCACGTGATGCTTCGAGAGGCGCGCGAAGACGCCGGGAGCCTGCTCCTGTCGGGCCAGGCCGTAGAGCATGCGCGACGTCGAGTAGATGCCCGAGTTCGCGCTCGAGGCAGCCGACGAAAGTACGACCAGGTTAACGATCGTGGCCGCAGCGCCCAGGCCGGTCAACGAGAACATCGTGACGAAGGGGGAACGCTCGGGGCTGACCTGGTCCCAGGGGGTCACCATCATGATGGCCGCGAGCGCCGCCACGTAGAAGAGCATGATGCGTACCGGGATGGAGTTGACGGCCTTGGGGAGAGTGGTGTCCGGGTCGTCGGTCTCGGCGACCGTCGTGCCCACCATTTCGATGCCGATGAAGGCGAAGAGCGCGATCTGGAAGCCGCCCAGGAAGCCGGTGAATCCGTTGGGGAAGAAGCCGCCGTGGCTCCACAGGTTCGAGACGGCGGCGGCGGTCCCCTCCTCGTCGATCGTGCCCATGGCGACCATACCGAAACCGACGATGACCAGGGCGATGATCGCGATGATCTTGACGAGCGCGAACCAGAACTCCGTCTCGCCGAAGGCCTTGACCGTCATCGCGTTGAGGGCGAACAGCAGCAGGGTCGTGGCGGTGATGGGAATCCACGGGGGCAGGTCCGGCCACCAGAAGTGCGTGTAGCCGGTAATCGCGATCATGTCCGCGACGCCGGTGACGACCCAGCACGCCCAGTACGTCCACCCCGTCACGAAGCCGGCCCACGGGCCGATCAGGTCGCGCGCGATGTCCGCGAAGGTCGCGTACTTGCGATCGGAGAGCAGCAGCTCACCCAGCGTCCGCATGAAGAGGAACAGGACTGCGCCGATGATCGTGTACACCAGCAGGATCGAGGGGCCCGCGACGGAGATCGTCTTGCCCGAGCCCATGAACAGGCCTGTTCCGATTGCACCGCCAATGGCGATCAGCTGAATGTGGCGATTTTTCAGCGTTCGCTGGAGCTTTTCACCGCCCTGCTGCCTGGGCTCGTCATGCGTGACTGGCTCGCTGCTCATAAGTATTCCTTTCCGCCGATGCCGCCCACGGGCGGCGCTTTGCGCGGTCTTTGCGCGCGCACGTAGCGCGCTTGACCCTCCAACGCTACCGCAACGGCCCGCCCGCGTCCGAATTCAGGTGTCGCATGGCACGCAGCCCACAGCCGAGTTAGGTTAGCCTTATGGAATTAAAGAGACACTCCTCCTTCGACGAGGCCTCGGCCACCCACTCCCCTGCGGCCACCTCGGGCACTCCCGCCCGATCCGCTGAAACCGCCCCCATCGAAGCCGCCGCCCCCGCGCCCGTCGATGCGGCGCCGGAGGAGCCCGCCACGGTCGGCACCCAGGGCGCTGCCGACACCCTCGACGCTGCCGCGCACACCCACACCATCACCAGCAACCCCACCACCCCCGCGCCCGTCGACGCGACCCCGGAAGAGCCCGCCACGGCCTCGTTCCCTCTGATCGCCACGGCGTCGGTGTCCACGGAGCGCGCGGCGCGTTACGGCAAGCAGCTTGTGAGCCACATGGGCCACAAGATCACGGGCTCGTGGGACGAGGAGGCGGGCAGCGGATACCTACTGTTCGACCGCGAAGGTCCGGTTCTGGGGCGTTTCGACGTGATCGCGTCGGCGTCTGATCTGCGGCTCGAGCTGCGCACGGAGCCCGAGCGCGCCGATCGCCTCGAATTCATCGTCGGCATCCACCTGGCGCGCTTCGGCGCGCGCGACAGCCTCGCCATTTCGTGGGAGCGCACCGACGGCAGCGAAGGCACCACACAGGGACCCCTCACCCCCGAAGAGGTCGAGGCGCACGCCCGCGCCAAGAAGGCGGCACGCGATGCGGAGCGCGAGGCCGGGCACGCGGCATCCGGGCACGCAACAGAGTAGCCGCGGCGGGCCCCATCAATTCCGCACGTAATTCCCTGACGGCCAGACGCGTTTAGGCCTCAAAACCGCAGAATTCCAACGTTCTGACTTAAAACATTGAAACAATCGCAGGGGAATTACGTGCGAAATTTCGGGAGGCTGACACCCACTCCCGGCACATGTCGATGCAGCTCGCGCAGCGTTCGACCCCGGGAGGCATTGCACTACTTTCGCCAGCATTGCACTACTTAGCAGGGCATTGCACTAGCTACTATCCAGTGCAATGCTCCCCCATCTAGTGCATTGCTCCTTCAACTAGTGCAACGCTCCCCAAAATGGCGCAACGCTTCGGAGTCACAAGCTCCACCACGGTTCGCACAGCAACTCCCACACTTGGCATTACACCTCTTGCGGGACGCTGCACCCGATCAGAACGGGTGCACCGCCTACGGATCGGGTGCAGCACCCACGCGCACAAGCACAATCGCGGCGAGCGTCAGCCTGACTCCATCCACCACACATTCCCCGCAGAATTTCGCATGCAATTCCCCGGCGACGTCTCGCCAGACACCTCAAAAACCTTGGAATTTCAACAATCACACGGTGACTTCTGACATACCCGCAAGGGAATTGCATGCGACATTTGAAGAGCACAGTCCGGCAGCGCATATCCGGTAGAACACCTGAAAATGTGACGAGACAACAACCACACCAACACCTGCGCACCACAACCCGAGCCGCTCGCACGCAACGCAACACCCAGCACCCCGCCACCAGAGGTGCCACCACCGGCGCACACAGCTAAGCGACGCACAACAAACCCCCGCAGCCATCAGGCTGCGGGGGTGTCACTCAGATTTCATCGGTGCGCGACCTAGGCGCAGTCCCACAGGGAAAAGCGGCAAATGCCGCAGCGCATCGCAAGATCCGTGCCGACGTCAGCGAAGAAGCGCGAACGCTCAGCGGCCCTCGAGGTAGTTCTTCGCGGCGACCAGGACCTGCTCCCACATGCCGATCGCGTCGTCGTACGCCTGGCGAGCCACGGCCTCGTCGTCGGAAACCGATGCCAGGCCGGACTCCTCGACGTGGATGGCGACGCCGCCGCGCTCCTCGGACAGGGAGACCTCGACGCGGGTCG
>ERZ772910.1739-NODE-1739-length-10710-cov-2.814829_pt1 | contig 10710 bp, 8 predicted proteins | sample MGYA00511357_ERZ772910 | MGnify/ENA primary metagenome ERZ772910 (study PRJEB29015, sample SAMEA2738096) | human oral metagenome | biome: human oral; feature: human-associated habitat; material: saliva | place: China | collected 2193 ...
GACGGGCAATTAATTGTCCGTCAGCTTGACGAATCTCAATATACCACGCAGGTGAGTAAATTGAAAAATCTTTTAGTACAAGCGATTGATAATACGATAATTTCACCGATTGAACGGTTGCCTTCGATGAAATTCGTCCCGCTAAATAGAGAATCTCAACCGCTTTTTGAGCCGTAATCAATTCACGCTCTTTCCCAAGTACTTGCACACTTCCAGCATAAGTCTGTTCATAGCTTACGACTTGGTCATTGGCATTTACTGTAAAGATGATTTGACTCGAACCGTCCATAATCGTTAGCTTGTCAGCTTTTTGCGTATAAATCACTTTACGAGTAGTCGGATTATAGGACGACCACGTATATTGATTTCCGAAGGCCACTTGATTATTTTCAACGATTTTTGTTAAATCCGCAAAGCTATCTGCAGATACAGATCCGCTTAAGTCTAATTGGATTGGTGTCACAAATTGCCCGTTAATAATATTTTTTTCTAGCGTTACGACTTGATTTGGTAAACTAGACAATTTGCCATCTGTAGATTCTGGTGTTACTTGAATAATCGGAACGGACTCTACTGTCGCATTTAGCGTTGGTAATGTAATTCCGTCTAACTTCATTTGGTCAATGACGTTAATACTTGTATTCAACGGATTTTTCACATCAGATCTTTTTTGCCATACTAATCCGAATAAGAATAAATCGAGGATAAAGAAGCAGACGATGAGAACGACTGCGCTTCTCTTAAAATCCATCTGCGTCACCTCCCGTTGTTGTCGGTCCATTCGCTGGTTCTGTTTGACTCTTCTCGGCTTTTAATTCAGCCAGAGTCTTCCAAGTACCATTCTTTTTAATGTACCATGTTGGTGTAAACTCAACGATTTGCACACTCTCGCTACTGATTGTCCATGAATAGCCGATACGAATATCTTCAATCTCATTCATGACAAATCCTTCGTTCAACAATTCAGTGACAATCGTCTTTCCACCCACTACCATCACCTTTTTACTCTTTGTTGGTAAAGGCGTTTGTGCAATCAGTGATGAAGTTCTCATTTTTTCGATTCCTGTTGAATTGACCTTTATTTGCGTGAAACCTTCTTTGCCACTGGATAAGATTGGATAAGAATCCACGTAACGAACATATTCAACGAGATTATTATTTAAATCTACCGAGAATAGACTCACGCCCATTTGCCAGCCTCCAAGACGTTTCATCTGGCCGAAAGTTTGCGTTAAATTATTAGTATAGAGTAACGTTTCCTCTCCTGAGCGGTTCTCGAAGAAAGTGACCACATTTGTCGTACGGTCTAATTTCAATTGCGATAAATTATCATTGTATACAACGGTCTTTCCGTCTCCACGCGTACGAATTTCTGATTGATTCGTAAATAACTGAGTAATATAGAAACTCATTGGAATCTGCTCGATTAAATAGGCAGACTGTTCCACATTCAAATTATCTTGTTCGACAAAGAATTGTTTTGTTTTTCCACGATATGATTCAACTTCGTAAAAATCACTATCCGCGTATAATCCCTCTAATGATGTTTTGAAACTTTCATTTACTTTAGCACTGTAGAGTTGTTTCGTGTCATCATTGATGAAATAAGCAGTAGAAGGATCATCTGTGCGAATCACAATACGAGAAAAGCGGTCATTATTTAAGTCGTCGATATTTCCATCAAAGAATCGGTTCACAATTCCAAATGAATGCAACCCATCAAATAAAATCTGAATTCTGGCTTCACGTAAGACGAGATTTTCATAACTAGTCTCGTCCATGACTTCTAAACGCGTTAAATTCGTAAATTGTTTATTTAAGTGTGCATTGACTTCCTTCATAATGGAAGCACTGCTCGTCATTTCGAACTTATTTTTGTTCGTTAGAACCATTCGAGTCGGTCTAAATACATCTTCTGTTGTATAAGTTGCACGAACTTGTACACCTGTATCTTGTTGTGTTGCAACTTTATTATTATTTTGCTTTTGATTCGTAGAGAAATCAACCGGACGTACTACGATGAGATACGTAAACACAAAGCTAATGGCCATTAATACAAAGAGCGCCGTTAGCATTGCTCGATAACGTTTAAAATTCATCCCATTCACCGTCCTCTTCAAATGGAACATAAGGTAAAGAAACAAAGAAGGTTGATCCTTTGTTTTCAATACTGTTCACCCAAATTTTTCCACCGTGTAATTGAACGACTTCTTTCGCGATAGCCAGTCCAAGACCACTACCACCCATCGCTCTTGAGCGAGCCTTATCTACACGATAGAATCGGTCGAATAAGTGTGGAATATCCTTACGAGGAATTCCCAACCCTTCGTCACTTACACTCACGATTAAGTCCGTATGAGTTTCCATTAAACGAATAATAATTCTTCCTCCATCTGGAGAATATTTAATCGCATTATTAATAATATTATCCAGCACTTGCGTCATCTTATCTTGGTCGATTTCTACCCATAAGTCTCGTTGTGTAATATCCGTTAAAATACGGTAATTCTTTTCACGATATTGGTCACTTGAAAGCACCATATCGAAACGGTTGGCAATATGTTTCACCAACTCGTTCATATTCACGAACTCCTTATCGAGTTCAAGACGGTTTTGGTCCATACGCGATAAGTTGAGTAAGTCCGTAATCATACGCATCATACGGTCTGTTTCAGTTTCGATAACGTTTAAGAATTCTGGCGCAATTTCTTTGTTTTCCCATGCTCCATCCACCAACGCTTCTGTATAACTCTTAATACTTGTTAGTGGGGTACGTAATTCGTGGGAAACGTTCGATACGAAATTACGACGTTCGCGGTCGATTTTCTCTTGTTCGGTAATGTCTGTTAATACGCAGACAAGACCGCTAATAAATCCAGATTCACGTTGGATGACTGAGAACTCACATTGCACGATGGTATCTTCGCCATCTTCTTCAAACGTAATCATGCGTTCTTCTTGAGACTCAAGTAAATCTCTAAACGTAACAGTACGGTCGAGTCTTAATACATCTAATAGTGGTGTCCCGACAATTCGTTCGCTACGTAAGTTTAAAATATCTAACGCTGCCGCATTGATAATCACAATACGTCCACGACGGTCGGTCGCAATTACCCCGTCACTCATATGACGAAGGACACTATCCAACCTTTGTCGTTCCGCTTCGGTTCCTTCTTGTGCTTCTTTAATCTTCACAGAGAGATCGTTAATCGCTTGTCCAAGTTGACCAAGCTCATCGTCTCCATAAATCATCACTTCACCTGTATAGTTTCCTTCGGCGATTTGCTCCGTTTGTCTCTTCATCTCGGCGATTGGACGCGTAATCCCTTGTGAAATCATCACGGTAATCACGATGGCCAAAATAATGACAAAGATAGAAGAACTAATAAAGATAACCCCGATATCTTTGACTTGCGTATAACGCGATTCGATATTCGATGTTACCGAAATAATCCCAACCGGATTTCCTGAAGCATTATTCACTGGATCAATTGGCGAAACATATTTCCAATAACGCGTTTCCCCTTCAGTAAAGTTATAGCTTTGCACGGTATTCGACACAACGACTTGTTGAACGTCCGCTTCTGTTGAACGCGTTCCTACAACAGATTGTTGCGTTTGGTTGGTTGTTCCCAAAATATATCCTTGCATGTCCATGATGCGAATTTCCACAATACTATTCCCCGTTGGATAATCTTGTAGCAATTGCGAAATTTCAGCCATCTTCGCTTCATCGGTCGCATCTTTTGCCAAAATCGGCTGCACGTTATTTTTCAAGAACCCTACTTGCAGTTGGATTTGTTCCTGGAAGTTAGACACCATTTGCGACTCTAATTGCGTTAAGAAGTTCGCGACAATGAGTTGCAACGAGATGACTAAGAGCAAGATGAACAGCATCGGAATCTTAAATTGAATGGAACGAAAGAATCGTTTCATTGTATTCATGAGTCATTTTCCCCTCTACTTTTTAGCAAAATACGCTTTTCTTGCCGGTAGATTAGGTGGCAAGGAAAAGCGCATTTCAATCTTAAGCTTCTTTTTCTTGATCTGGGGTCTTAATGTAGTAACCTACCCCACGACGAGTCATAATCCATGTTGGGTGACTCGGTGTATCTTCGATTTTTTCACGTAAGCGACGTACCGTAACGTCCACTGTACGCACATCTCCGAAGTAATCATATCCCCACACCGTTTGCAATAGGTGCTCACGTGTGATTACTTGTCCGATATGTTTTGCTAAGTAGTGAAGTAATTCGAACTCACGGTGCGTTAATTCGATTTCTTCGCCACGTTTTGAAACCACATAAGCATCTTCATGGATAATGAGTGAGCCTAATACGATTTCGTTAGCTGTTTTTTCTTCTTCGGATTCCGCTGGAGCTAATTGTTGACGACGTAAGTTTGCTTTCACACGCGCGATTAACTCACGGTTTGAGAAAGGTTTTGTCACATAGTCATCGGCTCCAAGTTCAAGACCTAAAACTTTATCGATTTCAGAGTCTTTTGCTGTCACCATGATAATTGGGACATTGCTTGTTTTACGGATTTCACGGCACACTTCTAAGCCGTCAATTTTCGGTAACATTAAGTCTAAAATAACTAAATCTGGATTTTTTTCGTTGAAAGCCACCAGACCCTCTTCACCGTCAAAGGCTGTGATTACTTCAAAGCCCTCTTTTGTAAGACTAAACTTGACGATGTCTGAGATTGGCTTCTCATCATCTACAACTAGGATTTTTTTCATATAAATCCTCCTTTACTCTATTACTTTTTTTATGCCCAAACACTTTCTAAAATGTTGGTTTGTTCTCTATCTGGTCCTACGCTGAATGTAGAAATACGTACGCCGACTAATTCTGAAATACGACGAACATAGTTGCGTGCATTTTCAGGAAGCTCTTCAAGTGAACGGCATCCTGTAATGTCTTCGTTCCAACCTGGTAATTCTTCATACACAGGTTCGCATTGTGCTAGTTCTACTAGGCTTGCTGGGTAGTGAGAAATTTCTTCTCCATTTGGTTTGCGGTAAGCCACACAGATTTTCACTGTTTCTAAACCTGTTAAAACGTCGATACTGTTTAAGCTTAAGTTGGTAATGCCTGATACACGTTTCGAATGACGCATTACAACGCTATCGAACCAACCTACACGTCTTGGACGTCCAGTTGTTGTACCGTATTCACGTCCGACTTCACGAATACGTGAGCCGATTTCATCAAATAATTCTGTTGGGAAAGGTCCATCCCCTACACGAGAAGTGTACGCTTTACATACCCCAACGACTTTATCAATTTTTGAAGGTCCAACACCGCTACCGATAGTAACCCCACCAGCAACTGGGTTAGAAGAAGTTACGAATGGATATGTTCCTTGGTCGATATCCAACATAACCCCTTGGGCTCCTTCAAAGAGCACGCGCTTGCCGTTATCCAAAGCATCGTTCAAGATGACAGAAGTATCGGTTACATATTGTTTGATTTGTTGACCATATTCATAGTATTCTTCGAAGATATCGTCAAATGAAAGAGCCTCTGCATCATAGAGTTTGGTAAATTGACGGTTCTTTTCTTCCAAGTTGATGCGAAGGCGTTCTGCAAAGACGTCGCGGTCCAAGAGATCCGCGATCCGGATTCCCACACGCGCAGCCTTGTCCATGTAGGCTGGTCCAATCCCTTTGATGGTCGTTCCGATTTTGTTGTCGCCTTTAGACTCTTCTTGGAGACGGTCCAATTCGATATGGTAAGGAAGGATGACATGGGCGCGGTCTGAAATGCGCAAACTGTCCGTTGTCACACCTTCTTCATGAAGATAAGCCAACTCTTTGACCAATGATTTAGGATTGATCACAACCCCATTCCCAATGACAGAAATCTTTTCAGGGAAGAAGATACCTGAAGGAATCAAGTGCAACTTGAACTTTTTGCCGTCGATCACGATGGTGTGGCCGGCATTGTCCCCACCTTGGTAGCGAGCAATGACTTCTGCATTGGCTGATAGGAAGTCTGTAATCTTCCCTTTTCCTTCATCTCCCCACTGGGTTCCTACAACAACTACTGATGTCATATCTTTGTCTGAGCTATATAGCTCGTCCTTTCTTGAAAAGCAGGCAGGAATCTCACCTGCGATTATGTTTTATACCTCATTATATGAAAAATTTGACAATTTTTCAAGGAGGGTTCATCATTTCATTTGTTTTTTCTCTTATGTAGACGAATTACATTTTTACAAAATATGTATTTTCTGAATTTTAGTACTTAATTTAAAATAAAAGTTCGGAATTTTTGTAAAATCGTAGCGGAAATTTGCTTTCTTTTTCCGTTTGTAATAGACTAAAATAACTACCATAGGACGGTGAAACGATGACGATTAATCAATTACTGCAGAAACTGGATACATCAAGCCCTATTCTCCAAGCGACCTTTGGTCTGGAGAGGGAAAATCTGCGAGTGACAACTGATGGACACTTAGCTCAAACTGCTCATCCGAGTCAGCTTGGTTCCCGCAATTTCCACCCGACCATCCAAACAGACTTCAGCGAACAACAACTGGAACTAATTACACCTATTGCTCACTCTACTAAGGAAGCGCGGCGCTTACTGGGAGCTATCAGCGATGTGGCAGGCCGCTCAATTGACCAGAGTGAATGCCTGTGGCCTCTGTCCATGCCACCGCAGCTGACTGAAGAAGATATTATCATCGCCCGTCTGGAAAACGAATACGAACGCCACTACCGAGAGGGTTTAGCGAAAAAATATGGCAAAAAACTACAGGCCATCTCTGGCATCCACTACAACATGGAGCTAGGGAAAGATCTAGTCGCTGCTCTCTTTCAAGTCAGCTCCTATCATTTACTCAAGGACTTTAAAAATGACCTCTATCTCAAACTGGCTCGAAACTTTCTGCGTTTCCGATGGCTCTTAACCTATCTCTACGGTGCTGCTCCTCTGGCAGAAGCCGGCTTCTACAGTCAGGAATACCCGCAGCCTATCCGCTCTTTTCGCAACAGCGACTATGGCTATGTCAATGACGAGAATATTCAGGTGTCCTACACTTCTTTGGAGCAATATGTAACCGATATTGAAAACTACGTTCAGTCTGGCGAGCTCAGTGCTGAAAAAGAATTTTACTCAGCCGTTCGCTTCCGTGGACAGAAGCACAATCGCGCCTATCTGGAGCAGGGTATCACCTATCTGGAATTCCGCTGCTTCGATCTCAATCCTTTTGACCATTTGGGCATTAGCCAAGAGACCTTAGATACTGTCCATCTCTTTTTACTGGGCCTGCTCTGGCTAGATGATGTAGAAAATGTTGATGCAGTATTAAAAGCTGCCCATGATTTGAACCAGAAAATTGCTTGTAGCCACCCGCTGACTGCCCTGCCAGATGAGGCAGACAGCTCAGCCCTTCTCCAAGCCATGGAAGAGCTCATCCAGCATTTTGAACTGCCAACTTACTATCAAACTTTGCTGGACCAGATGAGAGAGGCTCTCTTACATCCTCAGCTGACACTGTCAGGACAGCTCCTGCCCCATATCCAGCAAGATTCCTTAACAGCTTTTGGTCTAGAAAAAGCAGAAGAATACCACCGCTATGCCTGGACTGCTCCTTATGCCCTCAAAGGCTACGAAAATATGGAACTGTCCACCCAGATGCTACTCTTTGATGCTATTCAAAAGGGGCTAAATGTCGAAATTTTAGATGAAAAGGACCAATTTCTCAAGCTTTGGCATGGTAGTCATGTAGAATATGTCAAGAACGGCAATATGACCTCCAAGGATAACTATGTCATCCCTTTGGCCATGGCCAATAAAACAGTCACCAAAAAGATTTTGGCAGCAGCTGACTTTCCCGTTCCGGCTGGAGCAGAATTTTCTTCTCTAGAAGAGGGACTGGCCTACTACCCTTTGATTAAGAACCGAGAAATTGTTGTCAAACCCAAGTCAACTAACTTCGGACTGGGCATCTCTATCTTCCAAGAGCCAGCTAGCCTGGAAGCTTATCACAAGGCTCTGGAGATTGCTTTTTCAGAAGATGTCGCCGTCTTAGTGGAGGAATTTATCGCTGGAACGGAGTACCGCTTCTTTGTCTTAGACGGACAATGCCAAGCAGTCCTCTTGCGAGTGGCGGCCAATGTCGTCGGAGACGGTCAGCATACCGTGAGAGAATTGATTGCCATCAAAAATGACAATCCTCTGCGGGGCCGAGATCATCGTTCACCGCTTGAAATCATTGAACTGGGGGACATTGAACTGCTCATGCTGGACCAGCAAGGCTATGGACCAGATGATATCCTGCCTGCTGGAGTCAAGGTTGACTTGCGGCGCAATTCCAACATTTCTACTGGCGGAGACTCGATTGATGTCACAGACAGCATGCACCCATCTTATAAGGAACTCGCTGCGGACATGGCAAAGGCTATGGGAGCCTGGGCCTGTGGCGTTGATCTCATCATCCCTGACAGCTCTGCTATTTCCACAAAGGAAAATCCCAACTGTACCTGCATCGAGCTCAACTTCAATCCTTCTATGTATATGCACACCTATTGTGCTGAGGGGCCGGGACAAAGCATTACTCCGAAAATACTAGCTAAACTTTTCCCAGAAATGGACCTATAAAGTAAGAAAACGCAGAAGATGTCTCTGCGTTTTTGTTTTGTAACCGAGGTAGAGTTTTAGATGATAACCTAAAAAGATTAAGCATGGTCCTCCTACAAGTTTAAAATAGCAAGTCATTTGCTGTAAAATCATCCTCTAACAAGCAAATTTCAAACCTCTCCTGCATATAGCAGAGGAAATCTTCCCTTTTTCCCAAAAAGAATCATAGGCCGCGAATACAAGGCTAGTATCATCTGAACAAGTTCCAGCCAGTTACTGTTGGCTTCCATAGCCCACCATCTCAATCGCTTTAAAACTGCCTCGGGTTAAAAATTCATACGGAACCCCTAATGCATCAGCTACCGCCAAACCATAGACTGCCGCTTTCAAAGATTGGTTCATGCTAGCCTCCTTTGTTTTATTATACTATTTTTGGTCTTAAAATTCTTCCTAACCCCAAAAAACAAGCGCAGGCCTGCGCCTGTTTTTCTATTTTGTGTTAAAATAAAAGGTATGGACAAAATTATCAAAACTATCTCAGAAAGTGGCTCTTTCCGTGCCTTTGTACTAGACAGTACAGAGACCGTGCGAGCAGCCCAAGAATACCATCAGACACAAGCAAGTTCAACAGTGGCCCTTGGACGCACCCTGATCGCTAGTCAAATTCTCGCAGCCAATGAAAAGGGAAACACCAAGATAACAGTGAAAATCCTGGGCACTAGCTCACTTGGTGCTATCATCACTGTGGCAGATACTCAAGGAAACGTCAAAGGCTACGTGCAAAATCCTGGTGTGGATATCAAGAAAACAGCGACCGGTGAAGTCGTGGTCGGACCATTTGTCGGAAACGGGGAATTCCTAGTGATTACCGACTACGGCACAGGCAATCCTTATCATTCCATGACACCTCTCGTCACTGGAGAAATCGGTGAAGACCTAGCTTATTACTTGACTGAAAGCCAACAAACACCTTCTGCAGTTGGACTCAATGTTCTGTTGGATGACGAAGACAAGGTCAAGGTGGCTGGTGGTTTCTTGCTTCAGGTCTTGCCAAATGCCAAGGAAGAAGAAATCGCGCGCTTTGAAAAACGCATCCAAGAAATGCCGGCCATTTCTACCCTTTTAGCCTCTGACGACCATATTGAAGCCCTTCTTACTGCCATCTATGGTGACGAACCATACAAGCGTCTCTCAGAAGAAGAGATCCGCTTCCAGTGTGACTGTAGCAAGGAACGCTTCATGAATGCCTTGGCAAGCTTACCAGCCAAAGACCTTCAAGAAATGAAGGACGAAGACCATGGCGCGGAAATCGCTTGCCAATTCTGTCAGACAACTTACCACTTTGATGAAAACGACTTGGAGGAACTCATTCGTGACAAATCTTAATACACCTTTTATGATTGGGAACGTCGAGATCCCAAACCGGACGGTCCTAGCACCTATGGCCGGTGTGACCAACTCCGCTTTCCGCACGATTGCTAAAGAACTGGGAGCACGTCCGCTATTTATTGCCCAAAGTTCAAGAAAAATAGTAGTGAGACTGGCTAAAATATGACCGGATAATGTAATGACAATCATTCTTGGTGAACCATATTTTCGTTCTGCCCAAGCAATAACGGTCCAAAAAAGGACAACGTAAATGAGGAGACCTGCTCCATTATCCGCAACCCAAAAAGCACTATCAAAAAAAGTAGAAATTGGCTTATCAGATACCCGAGCTATACTTGTTGAAGAATGATTCGTTAAAATATTAATCAGGTGTTCTGGTGCAGTTCTTTGAACTAGTGTAAAAGCGCAAAAAATGGCGGTATAGGTAAATGTTGCAGGTGCTGACTGAAGCCATTTTGAAAGAAAATGAGTATAGACAGATGATTTTCGAACCTCATCATGAATTTTAGGAGAAAAATGGGCTAAAAACTTAAAAAAATACCAAAGACAGCATAAAATTAGTACAGTTGATAAAAAAATCATTTAATTTTTTCCTTTTCCTTTTATTATATCATTAATGTTTTATGAGTGGGGGCTATTTTGATACTTTATAAGCACGGTTAAGAAAAAAGGAAACTCGCATTAAGTGATTTACTTATGATATAATTAATAATGACTTGCAGCTAGG
>ERZ772910.1743-NODE-1743-length-10694-cov-2.813610_pt1 | contig 10694 bp, 10 predicted proteins | sample MGYA00511357_ERZ772910 | MGnify/ENA primary metagenome ERZ772910 (study PRJEB29015, sample SAMEA2738096) | human oral metagenome | biome: human oral; feature: human-associated habitat; material: saliva | place: China | collected 2193 ...
TCAATCAAGTACGGCATATCGATAGGTTTCGTGCCGAAACGCAAGTGAGATACCGTTACGCCGCCGGATTTCTTGGAGTCATATGCAAAGTATGCCTGTGCATACAAGTCCGTATGGTCACCGATAATCTTGATAGCCGATTTATTGGCACCGACTGTACCGTCGGAACCGAAGCCCCAGAATTTGCAAGCCGTAAGACCGGTCGTATCCAAAGGCATTTTGTCGGCACGCGGCAAGGAAAGATTCGTAACGTCATCAACGATACCGATAGTGAAACCGTGCATAGGATGATCTTTCTGGAGTTCTTCGAATACGGGGAGAATATCTTCCGGAAGAACGTCCTTCGAGCCGAGACCTGCACGACCGCCGATAATGTCTACATCAAGGCCTACCGTCTTAGCGAAGTTTACGATATCAAGGTACAAGGGTTCACCCATAGCACCCGGTTCTTTTGTACGGTCGATAACGGCAATCTTCTTAACCGTCTTAGGCAATACGGCCTGTAAATGTTTCGCAGAGAACGGACGATAGAGATGAACGTTAATAACGCCGACTTTTTCGCCTTTGCCGTTCAAGTAGTTAACTGCCTGATATACAACGTCGGACAAGGAACCCATAGATACGATAACGCGTTCAGCGTCTTCTGCACCGTAGTAATTAAACGGTTTGTATGTACGACCCGTAATTTCGGAAATCTTAGCCATATAATCAGCTACGATATCCGGCATTGCATCATAGAACTTGTTATTTGCTTCACAATGCTGGAAGTAAATATCCGGGTTTTCGGCAGTACCGCGAATTTCCGGATTATCCGGATTGAGTGCACGTTGACGGAAACGTTTCAAAGCGTCCTGATCAACGAGATCACGGAGTTTGTCAAATTCCATAACTTCAACTTTTTGAATTTCATGAGACGTGCGGAAACCGTCAAAGAAGTTAATGAACGGCAAGGAACCCTTCAAAGCTGCCAAGTGAGCAACACCGGAAAGGTCCATAACTTCCTGAACATTGGATTCCGCCAAAAGACAGCAACCTGTCGCACGAGCGGACATAACGTCCTGATGGTCACCGAAAATGCTGAGTGCGTGATTAGCCAAGGCACGAGCAGCAACATGGAATACGCCCGGTAACAATTCGCCGGCAACTTTATACATGGTCGGAATCATCAAGAGGAACCCTTGAGAAGCCGTATAGGTGGTGGTCAATGCACCGGCCTGTAAAGAGCCGTGGTATGCACCTGCCGCACCGGCTTCGGACTGCATTTCAACAACTTTTACAGGGTTACCGAAAATATTTTTCAGTCCCTGTGCCTGCCAATCATCAACATGTTCCGCCATCGGCGAAGACGGAGTAATCGGGTAAATAGCAGCTACTTCCGTAAATGCATAGGATATCCAACCTGCTGCTTCATTACCGTCCATGGTTTTGAACTTACTCATTAAACAACACGCTCCTTTAACTATTGAATAAAAACCAATATATAATTGAATATATTGAAATCAAAGTTAAAAACCCACCAGTCCAGTCCACTCATATGTACGTGTAAATTACACATTATATACATATACGTCGCAGCAATACTTTTTTTGTATAAAGCCCGCGAAGGTGCTGAATTCCGCCAAAAAAATATTGCCATCAGACAGATCATGTAATATACTGAATAATAATACTACATATGGACGTGCCCGGAAGTGGCAATATTCATGCGGTTTTCGACCAGTACATGAACGTTTTTTCTAACTTTTTTCACGTTCATTATATGCTTTGCAAATTTGAAATTCAATAGCTCGACCTTGCTGTTTTCACTATTAAAAAGTGCAAATTTGTAAACGTATACTTGATTAGTATCCTATAACTCCAGGAGGTGTTGAGATGGATTTTCATCATTTGAAATATTTCACAGAAGTCGCCGATAAAAAATCCTTCAGCAAGGCAGCACGGACTTTACATATTTCTCAATCAGCCATCAGCCGCACTATTAAGGCATTGGAAGACGAATTAGGCGTAGTCCTTTTCATGCGTAATGCCAAGGCTGTCGAGCTGACCGATGCGGGTGCAATCTTCCTGACACATGCCAAACGGGTTGTTTTTATGTTTGAGCATTTGAAAACGGATTTCGAAAACGAATTCAAATTGGAACAAGGAACAGTGCTTATCGGCCTGCCTCCTATTACGGGTGCCCCCGTCTTCGCCAACCTGTTGGGTGCTTTTAAACAGGAATATCCGCAAATCGAACTTGACTTATATGAACACGGTTCTAAAAAGGTCGGCATCAGCGTGCAGGAAGGCTTAATCGATCTCGGTATCGTTTGCACGCAACCGAAGGAAAAAGATTTTGAATCGTTTTTCCTTGACCAGGACCCCATGAATGTTATCATTCACCGGGATAATCCGCTCAGCAAGGAAAAAACCATTCCTTTAAAAAAGTTAGCTAACGAATCGCTCGTCCTCTATCGCGACGATTTCAACTTACATGACGAAATTATTACGAACTGTAAGAAAATCGGTTTTCAGCCGAAAATCGTTTTTGAAACGAGTCAACGCGATCTTATGATTCAAACGGTTGTCGCCAATTTAGGCATTGCCCTTTTACCCAGTCGCCTCTGCCCCACTAAAGAATCGGCACCGCGAGTCTACGAATCCGTTGTCGTTCGTCCCTTGGTTGAGCCCAAAATACTCCATGTATTATACGTTATTTGGAAACGCGGTCATTATCTGTCTCATGCGGCTCAATTATGGCTTGATTTCGTACGAAACAGAACGCGTATTTCATCCAATGTATAGTAAATTTGCGGCTAAGACCTCGGAATTGAAAGATTTTATAAAAACGTTCCCTGCCCGGGATGGTAAGCACGACGTACTTCTTCGACGTTTCGCCTTGGCAGTCTTTATCCTCATTCTTTTTGAAGCTGCCTATATTCTCTTCCTGCAATGGCAGATTATGGAACTGACTATTACCGTCAGAACACAAGAAACACGTATAGCACAGACGGAACAAGACTACGATAAGCATAACCACATGCTTTATACTCTTAATGAAACGATTACATCGATTCAACGCCAATGGTCATCTCTGAACTTCAGGGTTTTGGAAAATACGTGGAAACTCGACGGTACGACAACACCTCAGAATTCATTACATGTACGGCAAGGTCAATAATGTTCATATGTAAGAGAACGGAATCTCCGCTTCCGTTCTCTTTTTTGTAAGCAAAGAGGACCATACAGCATTAAGCTGTATGGTCCTCTTTGCTTATTAATTATTCCTCTTCTTCAGCCGATGCTTTTTCAAACTCGGCAATGACGGCATCAAATTCAGCTTCCGTAGGAGATACGAAGATTTCCTCTCCGTCTTCTTCTTCGATCCGAGCCAGAATGGGATCCGCCTCTTCACGAAGTTCTCCTTCTTCCGTAACGGGTACGAGAAGAATGAAGGTTTTCCCTTCATATTCCACAGAATCGGCTTCGGCAAAAAATTCTTCCGTTCCGTCTTCACTCGTAATGGTGATCAACTCGAATTCGTCCATTAATTCTTCAGACATGTTATCCTCCTTGAGCATCTAAATAATTCTGCAATATGAATACGGCTGCAATCGTATCGACAACGGCCTTACGCTTTTCTCTGCGCACGCCGGCCTCCATCAACTGCCGCTGCGCCATAACCGTCGTTAATCGTTCATCCCACCAAACGATTTCCGTTTGCGGTACCGTCTTCTTCAATTCCTCTACAAACTGCTCGATTTTTTCCGTATTCGCACTCTTATCACCGTTCATGTGAGAAGGCTTTCCGACAACAATGCGATGCACCTCTTTTTCCTTGCATATATCCGCAAGAGCCAGACAATCTTTGCGTCGCGATTGACGTTTCAGTGTGCCTACGGCCTGAGCTGTCAGCAACAGGGCGTCACTGCAAGCCACTCCGATTGTTTTAGAGCCTACATCCAGTCCTAAAATTCGCATAATTTAAAGATTCCGATGTTTGACATACGAACTTAACAATTCTTCCACTAATTCATCCCGTTCCAGACGGCGAATATTGCTGCGAGCGTTGTTATGACTCGTAATGTATGTCGGATCTCCGGAAAGGAGATATCCTGCCATTTGACTGATAGGATTATAGCCCTTTTCCTTTAACGAATTATATACATCTTCTAAAATCATGGAAGCAACACTTTGATCATCTTTGCTGCTTACAATCATCGTTTTATCGTTTACTGACATCTTGCCCACTCTCCCTTCGAGTAGCTTTTGCGGTTCTATTTACCTGCGCCTTGTACCGCCTCTTTACCGGCCTTGAGCGCTTCTTCCAATTTTTGCGGGTCTTTGCCGCCGGCCTGTGCCATATCGGGACGTCCGCCGCCTCCGCCGCCGGCTGCTACGGCCGCTGCTTTTACAATCTTTCCGGCATGATAGCCCTGTTTAGTAAGTTCCTTGTCAACCTTGCATACAAAGCTGACTTTATCCCCCTGTACGGCACCCAGGAGAACAATTCCGCCAACCTTATCCAGGACCATATCGGCCATATCTCTTAAGCCTTCTGCCGAATCGACAGTGACGGAAGCCGCTGTAACGGATACTCCGTGAATTTCTTCTTTAGCCGCCAAGATATCATCAAGCGATGAGGTAGCCAACTTATGACTGAGTTGAGCCACTTCCCTTTCCGCTTCTTTAAGAGCTGTCAATAATTGTTCAATCTTAGCGGGAATATCCTCTTCTTTGCTCTTTAACAAAGTCGCTGCTTCCTGCAACAAGACGGCATCGGCTACAGCCCGTTCATGAGCCGCCTTACCCGTAACGGCTTCTATACGACGAATACCCGTACCCGTTCCGGATTCTCCCACAATACGGAAGGAACCGATAACGGACGTATTGGGGACGTGCGATCCGCCGCAGAGTTCACAGCTGAATCCGGGGACGTTGACAACACGAACGATATCCCCGTACTTTTCACCGAAAAGTGCCATAGCTCCTTTTTTTATAGCATCGTCAACGGGCATTTCTTCAATTTCCAAATCTACGTTCTTCATAATCTGACGGTTAACTTCTTTTTCTACTTCAGCCAACTCTTCATTTGTCATAGGTGAAAAATGGGTGAAGTCGAAACGCAACCGTTCGGGAGTTACCAAAGAACCGGCCTGGTTGACGTGTGTGCCGAGAACCTTACGCAACGCCGCCTGTAATAAATGAGTTGCCGTATGATTACGAGCAATATCCAGATTGCGAACCTTGTCGACCGTAATACCGACTTCATCGCCCTTAGCCAGGCTGCCTTCCGTTACAATAGCAATCATATAGGTTAAGCCGTTCGCCAAAGACTTCGTATCCGTTACTTCCGCCTTTCCCGAAGGACCCGTAATATACCCTGTATCCCCTATTTGGCCGCCGCCTTCTGCATGGAAGGGTGTTTTATCGAGAATAATCGTTATAGCCGTATCTTTTTCAGCCCGTTCAACAGCCGCTCCGTCGATACCGATAAGTACGACTCGCGCGTTAACGGCATTTTCATCTTTAACCAATGCGGACTGATCGAGACCTGTCGTATCCGGCGTGGCTACCTTGGCGGACACCTTGGCCCGTGCCGCTCTGGCCCGTTCCTGTTGTGCCTTCATCGCCTTGTCGAAACCATCATGATCAATGGTCATTCCGTGTTCCTGAACAATTTCTTCCGTAAGTTCGACAGGAAAACCGAAAGTATCGTAAAGTTTGAATACCTTCTCGCCTGCCAAGACACCCGTCCCGTCGACATCCTCAATCATGGCGTTTAGAAGTTCCAAGCCTTGTGCCAAGGTCGCACTGAATTGAGCTTCTTCCGTTGCAATAACGGTCTTAATCAGCTCTTTACGTTCCGCCAATTCAGGATATGCTTCCTTATACATGTCAATAACAATATCGACTAAATCCGCCAGGAAGGCTTCTTCAATGCCGAGGACACGGCCGAAGCGAACGGCACGACGTAAAATACGGCGAAGTACGTAACCGCGACCTTCGTTTGACGGCAAAATACCGTCACCGATCATCATCGTAACGGCACGAATATGGTCGCCGATAACCTTGACGGCAATCTTTTGTTCCTTATTATTGTAATCACCGCGACACACATCGATGACCCTTTGCATAATAGGGAACAGCAAGTCCGTTTCGAAGTTCGATTCTTTCTGCTGAATGACCGATGCCAATCGTTCCAACCCGGCACCCGTATCAATGTTTTTCTTTTCCAACGGTTCATACGATCCGTCTTTTGTCTTATTAAACTGTGTGAAAACGAGATTCCAAATTTCCAAATAACGGTCGCAATCACAGCCGACATTGCAAGTAGGTTTACCGCATCCCCGTTCAGGGCCGAGATCGTAGAAAATTTCCGAGTCGGGTCCGCAAGGGCCTTCACCGATTTCCCAGAAATTATCTTCCAGTTTAAAAATTCGTTCATCCGCCAAACCGACGATATTATGCCAAATATCATAAGCTTCTTCATCTTCGGGATAAACGGTAACATACAGTTTATTCGTATCAAGCTCAAGAACTTCAGTCAAAAACTCCCACGCCCAGGTAATAGCTTCCTTCTTGAAATAATCACCGAAGGAAAAATTGCCGAGCATTTCAAAAAAAGTATGATGGCGTGCCGTACGACCGACATTATCGATGTCACCCGTACGAATACATTTCTGACTGGTTGTCACGCGATAAGAGGGAGGTACCAACTTACCGGTAAAATAGGGCTTGAGCGGAGCCATACCGGCACCAATAAGAAGTAAACTCGGGTCGTTTTCCGGCACGAGGGAAAAACTGTGTAATTTTAAATGTTTTTTGCTTTCAAAAAAATCCAAGTATGCCTTACGAATTTCATTACCCGTCATGTACTTCATTTGCAGTAACACTCCTTGTATTCCGGTCAAAAGCCGGTCTTATAATATATATTCCATTGTCACCGGCTGTCGACCGACTCTTAGCGCTTAACGCGTTTTGCACCGATATACCGCGATCCCCAATATTCACTGTCCAAGCTGTCTATGTGAATCCCGCTGCTCGTAGTAGCACTGATAAATTGATTATTTCCTACATATATTCCCGTATGAGAAACTCCCGGTTCATATGTAGAGAAAAACACGAGATCACCCGGAATCAGATTTCCTTTGGAAACACTGGCCCCGATTAAATATTGTTCATCCGCCATACGCGGCAAAGAAACACCGCTGTGAGCAAATACATATTTTGTAAATCCCGAGCAGTCAAAACCGCTGGGCGTATTTCCTCCGAATACATACGGAACCCCTAAATATTTATAGGCCTGGCTGACCACATTATTGCCGAAAGCATTGTGCTTAACATCACCTTTGCCGGCCTTACCCGTGCCGTAGTCATGAATCGTTACGGGTTTTGCCGCCATCTTCTTAGGTGCCGCTTTTTGGGGGGCTGCTGCCTGAGGCATAGCCTTACCCGTCAAAGTCTTAAAGGTTTTAGCATCAACAGAACCGCTGATAGTCAGGCCTTTGTCAGCCTGAAAGCGTTCAACGGCACGACGGGTGTCATTACCGAAAATACCGTCCATGCCTATTTTATAGCCCCGTTTCACGAGATTTTGCTGTATTAATAATACATCGGAACCTTGCGAGCCTACGGAATAAGCCCCCACCGATAAAGTACATGTTGCCATAAGTGCAACGGCAACAACCGTTTTGGAAAATAATCTCCGCATAAAAACTCCTCTCCGCCTCCGAGGTTAACTGACGGGTTAGGCTTGAAGGCAGCCCGCCGCTTCGCGGCTTCACCCCAAAAACTTGGTTCCCCCGTACTCCATATGAATCGAGATTCGGCACTCCATTTTTACTGTGAAATTCTGTCGTCCTTATGACGACCCAACTCGGTTTTTATCCAATACAAAGGTCGATTCTTTACTTCTTCAAAAATTCGTCCTATATACTCACCGATAATTCCCAGAAAGATAAGTTGCAAACCGCCGATAAGACACACGACAATCATGGTCGTTGTCCACCCCGGTGTAACTTGGTCCGTCAATTTACTGTATAACACATGAAGAATCATAAGCAAACTTAACAGGCCGCTGAAAATCCCGGCATAAAATGATATGCGCAAAGGCGTTTTCGAATATGCCATAATGCCGTCTAAGGCAAAACTGAACATTTTATGAAGAGAAAACTTCGACTTCCCCGCATACCGTTTTGGCGCCACAAACTCGACAACGGTTTGCTTGTATCCGATATCGCCGATCATACCTCTAATGAAACGATCATGCTCACGGAATTGCTTAAATGTTTCCGCAACCCGTCTGTCTATGAGACGAAAATCGGAGCCGCCCGGTCGAATATACACGGGTGATAATGCGTTTATCAACGTATAGTACAGGCCGGACGAAACTTTCTTGAAAATCCCCGCATCGTCTGTTGCCAAGCGCACAGTCTGGACAATGTCAAACCCTTCATTCCACTTTTGAATCAAATCGGGTAACATCGACGGCGGATGCTGCAAATCTCCGTCCATAGTAATAACGGCGTCGCCCGAAGCATGATCCATGCCGCATGTAATAGCCAGCTGATGACCGAAATTTCGTGCCAAAATCAAGGCACGCACATGCAAGTCCTGCTGTGTCAACCGACTGAGAACAAGAGGAGTAGCATCGGTCGATCCGTCGTCTACAAAAATAATTTCATAGTCGTATGGAAGGTCCGACATATACTTCGTCACTTCTTCATAGAACTTTTCGATATTCAAATGTTCATTATAAACGGGAGTTACGACGGATATAACCGTCTTTCCCTGCATACCCGAAAAGGTCATCCTTAATTATACCATTCACCGGAAAACACTGTCAAAACCGATACTTATGCCACCCGATGAATCTATAAGCATAGTATCGGATTTTATTATTATATCATTTTGCCCCGTTCATTTCCAGTTTTCCCGCCTTGCCTATACAGACTGAAAAGAATATGATAAATTCAGTCAAAATACTACGGAGGTGCCTTTTATGTTACGTTCTTTATTATATTTTCTAATTGCCGGTATTTGTGAAATAGGCGGCGGTTATTTAGTTTGGATTTCATTGCGTGAACAACGCGGTATATTCTATTTTATTGCCGGTGCGGCCGTCCTCGTTTTATACGGTATTGTTCCCACTTTCCAACCCGCTTCATTTGAAAAAGTCTACGCCGCTTACGGCGGTGTCTTTATCGTCTTATCTCTTTTATGGGGTCTTTGGGTAGACGGGCATATTCCCGATCGATTCGATTGTCTGGGAGCTTTATTGTGCCTCATCGGTGTCTGGTTTATTATGTACGCGCCTCGTCAGTAAAAAGAGGGGAAAAGAAAATCTTTTCCCCTCTTTTTAACTTTCAGTGTATGAGTCGAGTCATTTCCGCAGAAGCCGGTAGATGCGTAAATAAACGCCACGGCTTTTGTTCAGCCAATACATCCTTGTCGTAATGTCCTGTCGCTACTGAAATCGTTTTAGCCCCTATGGCCTTACCGCATTGAATGTCGTAAATCGTATCGCCGATGACATATATAGCTTCAATATCCTCACCCCACTCACGGCGGGCAATATCATAGGCATGTCGTGCCAAATCGTCGCGCATGTAAAACTCTTCGGCAAACCCGGAGTGTTCAAAATCAAAATACCTATCCAACCCGAAAACTTCCAATTTCAGCTTGGCTCCGTATCGACTGTTACCGGTCATCAGTAACTGAACGACCTGCGGATCTCGATGAAAATAATCCAGGTTTTCCTTTACATTCTTCAAAACACGGCTGCTTTCCCTTGTTTTTTTCAACCAGGTAAGCAAACTTTGTTCATATTCACGACAAAAGGCAAAGACTTCCTCATCTGTCGGCATGACACCTCGTGCCTGATACAAAAGTTGCTGACAAATATAGTTGTCCGTCCGACCGCCGGCGGAAATCTGCGGAATAGCGGTATTGTCACCCATAAGTCGATGAAATACATCGTAAATAGCGTGCATACCGGCCATGCCTGTATTAATCATCGTTCCGTCTATATCCCAATATAAGAGTTTCACACGTACCTCCGCTTGCGAAAAAAGACGGCAGCTTCCGATGAAGCTGCCGTCTTCGATAATTATCGAGCCGAAACGATGTCTTTCGTATCGCGGGCAATCATAATTTCTTCATTTGTCGGAATTACGTACAAAGCACAAGTGGAATCATCCGTACTGATGCACGTATCTTTACCGCGTACATTGTTACGTTCTTCATCAAGAACGGCACCCAAGTATTCAAGTCCATTGCAAATAGCGGCACGGTCTTCAATACCGTTTTCGCCGACGCCTGCCGTAAAGGTGATAACATCAACACCGCCCATAGCTGCCGCCAAAGCACCGATTAACTTACGTACCTGATAATGGAACATATCTAAGGCAAGCTGAGCACGTTTATTACCTGCCGCAGCCGCTTCCCCTAAATCACGGAAGTCGCTGGAAACGCCGGAAATACCGAGAACCCCGGACTTTTTATTCATAATCGTATCCATTTCCTTCGTCGTGAAACCATGCTTGTCCATGAGCGTAACTACGATAGCCGGGTCAATATCCCCACAACGCGTACCCATAAGCATGCCTGCCAAAGGAGTAAAGCCCATCGTCGTATCAACACATTTACCGTTTTGGATAGCCGCCAAGGAAGAACCGTTGCCCAAGTGGCAGTTGATAATGCGCAAATCTTCT
>ERZ772910.1749-NODE-1749-length-10675-cov-4.361582_pt1 | contig 10675 bp, 9 predicted proteins | sample MGYA00511357_ERZ772910 | MGnify/ENA primary metagenome ERZ772910 (study PRJEB29015, sample SAMEA2738096) | human oral metagenome | biome: human oral; feature: human-associated habitat; material: saliva | place: China | collected 2193 ...
TGCTGACATATCCAATGACTAAACCAATGATGACGGCAAAAACAGCAATCGCAAGTGTCATGATTTCCATGTTTTTACCTCATTAAATTTGTTTATCGAATGACATACATTCTTTAATATTCTATCATAAAAAACCGATTTTCACAAACCCAAATTGAAGAGTTTTGTGTGAATTTTAGGACTACAATTCTTCGGATCCCTTCAAACTTTTAAACACGTCATCAATAAATATATTTGCTACTTTCTTCTTCAACGAATCATTATTTAATAGAGCACCATACAAATCCTGACTCTGAGAGTACCCTTCTATCAAGACATTGTCAATTTCTTCTTCAAAGGCAAATACGAAATCTTCCCTGGAATTAACACGTGCAGATTGCTTAAGCCTTGGATTCTTTTTCATCAATTCACGAATAGAAACAGCTCCACTTAAGCCAACTTGTTGGTCAATGTTCAAATTTAGCTGTTCGTTAATTTCGTCTAAGATTTCAGATAAACGTTTTTCTTGATCTCCAGTAACATCGCTCAAACTTGGTTTAGGAAGTGTTAATTCAGGATGATATTCTAATTCAGAAACTGCCCTGAAAGAGCCTGTTTGCTTATGTTTCATATAATCAACGACAATCTTATCAGCAATTGTAAAATCATTCCCTCCTAAACGAACATCAATCATCTTGACAAGACTTTGAAGATAGTTATATCGCTCATGTAAAACTTCATTTTGATAAGCCGTTGCCTGAATCAAGAAAGTATACATCCGAAGAAAACCGCGAATAACCTTTCGAATAGACAATTGTTCTTTTTCATCAAAACGTTTCACTCTATCATAACCTTTATTCAACAAAGCGACCATCTTTTGTTTTTCTCTACTTGAACGTTTTTCTTGATATAAAAATTGATTAAACTCTTGAACCTCTTCGCTGTCCAAAATACCATATTCATCAATTTTACGATCCAACTTTAAGACATCACTAGGAGCAATGGTATCAGCTAAAATCGTCTCTCGATAATAGGGAGCAAAGGCTGAGCGAATATCGTCGTAGGTATTTTTAAAGTCAAGGATAAATGTTTTCTTGTTATAACCTCTATATATCCGATTCAGACGTGACAATGTCTGCACCGCAGCCACACTACGCAATTTTTTATCCACATACATAGCGACTAACTTAGGTTGGTCAAAACCAGTCTGATACTTGTTAGCAACTATCAGCACCTGATAATCGTCAGTATCAAAGCGTTCTTTTAAATGCTCTTCCTTAAACTGATTCATCTGAGATTCCGAGTACTCTCTCCCTAGATAGTCAACCTTACCAGAGAAAGCAATCAAGGTACCAATGCTGGTGATACTGTGGTCTTTAAAGTATTTTTCAAAAGCTAACTGGTACTTAACCGCCACCTCGCGACCAGAGGTCACAAGCATAGCTTTTCCTTTACCACCCAACTCAGCCATAATATCATGACTGAGAAAATGGTCCATGATAATCTCAACCTTTTGATTGATATTCTCATCAGATAATTCCACGAATTTAGCAATCTTACGCTTAGCAAGCGTAGTTTTTAGTTCAGGATCTTCTTCTACTACTTTATTAAGTTGGTAGTAGGTTTTATAAGTCGTATAGTTATCTAAGACATCTAGGATAAAACCTTCCTCTATAGCTTGCTTCATACTGTAGACATCAAAAGGGGCTTTAGAGCCATCGGGCTGTGTTGTACCAAACAACTGTAGGGTAGTCGCCTTAGGAGTTGCTGTAAAAGCAATGATTGAGACATTGTCTTGCTTTCCTGTACGCGCAATCTCCTGCTCAATGGTATCCGCAACCGTCACTTCCTGAATCTCATCAATGGTTCCATCCTCCGTATCCTTTTCAGTCAAGACCTGACTAACTGAACTCATGTAGGAGCCTGTCGTTGAACTATGGGCTTCATCAATCAGGATGGCAAATTTCTTTTTCGCAGTGTTCCCTACAGACATCCAGTTGGATTGGTTGATTTGGGCAAACTTATGAATAGTTGTAGCTATGATTTTTGTATTTCCTGCTATCGCATCTGCCAAGTCGCTTGAGGTTTCTTTATCTCCCATTACCTTAACTACACCATGTTTGTGGGAAATTTCCTTAACTGCTTCTTGCAATTGACGGTCTACTACAATACGATCTGTAACGATTAAAACAGTATCCACGATATTTTGATTTTGTTCATCATGGAGCGATACCAAATTATGAGCCAACCATGCTATGGTATTGGTTTTACCAGAACCAGCCGAATGCTGAATCAGATAATTGCTGTCAGTATGGTTGACTTTCATGTCTTCTAGGAGACGGCTAACAGCTCTTCGCTGATGGTACCTAGGAAAAATCAGTGTTTTCTTTTTATGATCATTCTTATCAAGCTCAAAAAAGATAAAACTCTCAATCAGCTGGAGAATGCTATCCTTGGTCAATACATCAAGCCACAAGTAGTCTGTATCGACACCATCAGGATTGTGAGGGTTGCCACTCCCCATATCAATACCTTCCCCTTTCCCCATATTAAAGGGAAGGAAGTAGGTTTCTTGACCCTTTAACTGGGTTGTCATGTAGATTTCCATAGTATCTACAGCAAAGGAAGCTAAGACTCCCTGCTCAAAACGAAAAAGACGATTATTAGAATTGCGACCTTTGAGTTGTTTGATAGCATCCTGAACTGACTGACCACTAGGATTAAACTTGAGCTCGATGGCAAATAGCGCTAATCCATTGATAAAGATAACAAGGTCAATGCGGCCGCCCTCTTCATAAACCACTTCCTCAATTACCGACAAGCGATTGGCCTTATATTGCTGAACAGCTTTTTCATTAAAACTAGTAGCTGGTTTACGATAGAGGAGGCGCAGTTGCTTGTTTTCAATAAAGACTCCCTCTTTTAAGGCGAACAAAAAACCACCCTTGACGATTTCTTTATTGATGAGAGTGATAATCGTCTCCTTGCTCAGTTTTTTAAGGAGATAATCCATGGTCTCTTCCTGAGTCTCCATCAGAAAATCCCATAGGAGTTCCTCATCCATGGCTAATCGAGGATTGTACTGAGCAGCATCCCGCTGGATATAGCCATTTTTTTCTTTTAAGTCTTTGATAATCCACTGCTGGAAATCATAGCGCTCCTTCAAGCCCAAATTTGCCATAGTTTCTCACTTTCTAATATTTACTAAAATTTTTATGCACAAATCTTTAAGTCACATAAAATAAACTAACCTTGATTATTAAACATCTAACTTATATTCATTATTTAATGCCTTTAATCGGATTTCCTCACCCCTTTTAGCCATCAAATTTTTTCTGCTGATAATCGAAGTTGTAATACTTATTTGATCATCATTTTCAACTTCACAAGTATAGACCTGATACTTTAAAATTTCTAAAACTATATTTACACTAAAATAATTGTGCCTTATACATAAGAAAGCTAGTGTTACAAAGAATATTAAAAATAGAATGACACTATCCCATTTTGTAAAATCAAAAGCGAATAATGGAAGAATATAAGACAAGAGATATTCAGAAGCAATAGACTTTTCTTCCGTTACAACATTTAAAGTAAATCTAGTCGTACCTTCTTCATATTTTGAAAATAAGACCTTTATAATAATCAGAATACTAATCAACCATATAATTAGAATGACAATAATACTATAAAATTCTACTACTGTTGACTGGGAGTTCTCTATACAACTTTTTATATCAATAAACAAAACAGATAACCACAATGGAGTAAATGATGTAAAGTACAAACTAAAGAAAAACAATTTTGACATTCTAAATTATTCCTTTTGCTATATCCATTTTCTTGTTCCCGAAACTTCCATCGGACTATCGTCAAACGGATCAACCATTCCTTTTTGGCAAAGCAATTTTACAATTTTATCTGGTACACCTTCTTCACTTGCTTCAAACAAATTTCTATTATTTGTTAGTTTGATGTTGAATTTTTGAGCAATCTTCTCTCTATTCTTTTCATCTTCTAATTTATTTAGATAAGTGTCATTAAATGATACAAATTTTCTCGGATTATGACCAGTTGTAGCACATATTTTAAATGTATCAAACCCTTCAATGATATTTTTTTCTTGAATTAAAGCAACTTTAGACTTACATATTTTTTGATAAGCTCTTTCCATATCAAAAAGTTTTTCCCCTGCTAAATTTAACATATACACATTTTCTCTATAAATTATCACATCTATAGAATTTCTTAATGTCAAAACTTTATCTGATATTTCTGTAAATTTACCATTTGACTGATAAAATCTATTCTTCAATGTAGTTACAGGATTTTGCATTGAAATAAATTTTACAGCAACTTCCTCGTTTTCAATCTTTATAATCCCCTCAATAACAGAAGCTTTCGCCTTTAACTCCAATGGATTAATTTCAACATCAGGATTAGCCAAAGCTGTTAAAAATAATCCGTAATTTTTTTCAATCAGTTCACTTGAATTTTCTAATTTATAAATAACTTGAGCATCAGCTGTTCCATCGTAAGGTTTACATTCCCTATATTGTACTAAACCATTATCCTCATCCTCTAAATATTTACTGGCAAGGCTATTAATATGCTCAGTCAATCTACCTTTTTGTTTTAACTCTATCTCTCTCGCAATGTATTCCAATCCCTTTTTCTTAGACGTGTTAATTTTGATAATTTTTAATGACCAAGACTGACCTGTTGAGACTTTTTCAAGTATTTTCTTTATTACTTCAATAGACACTATTTTTACACCCTCCTCTTCCCTGTCACATATTCATAAATAAGAGTTTGTCGTTGTTCGTTAATATTTTTAATTTGCTCGTTCTTGATTTGAATAAGTTTATTGATACTTTCAAGTTGGTTATCTAGATATTTTACACATTTTTGAATTACTACATCATCAGGAATGGCAACTTTAAAATCAGATATTTCACCAGAAGATATATTAGGTTGGGCAGAACCATTTGAATTCAATTGAGTATAGCTCATGAAGGAATCAGTAGATAAACAATAATATATCCATTTGTTTATCTCAGATTCTATAATACCTACGCGTTGATTTATAACACTATATACATTCGGTTCTTGATTAACAAATGATATCTTACCTACAGTTGCACCACTCATGGCTATTAAAATTTGACTTTTTCTAATTCTGTAAAAGTCTAACTTACTATTAAAACTAGTAAAAACATTTAATGCCGCATTAAAATCTATACCGGATGACTTAAAATCTCCAATTCTAATAACCTTGACACCTGTTTGCTCCATAGTTATATTTTTACTATCAAAAGCATAACCATTTTTGAATTTAATTAAATACTTAAGTGGCTTCACTCCCCACCCTTCAGGTACCTGTCCGATCCAGTCGATTCCTGAATCTTTCATAGGAACTGTTTTATCCAATCCTTTTGTGACGGTCTCATAAATCAAGCTAGCTCGGTAGCCTTTGAGTTTTTTAATTTGCTCCTCCAGTAGATTTTTTGCCTTATCCAACTGGGTAGTTTTCTTGTCTAGAAAATCAGCAATTTTTTGTTGCTCATTTTTAGGCGGGATAATTACAAAAATACTATTTAAGATACCTTGAGTGACACTATAAACTTTAACGCCACTAACTTTATTTTGGATTTGTTTTCTAATAGCTAAAGAATCAAACAAATGCATGAAGTATCTAAAATCATGTTCATCATAAACGTTTAATCTAGCTATGATTGTATGGTATCCAGCTAAAAGTTGACCTGTTGAATCTAACCGAGTAGAAAAATTCCCTGCACCCTCTAAATCTTCAGAAGTGTCTGCAAAGACAAAATCGCCTTGATTTAACTTCACACCTTTTTTTGACAGATAACAGTTCGCAACAAATGGTAATCTAACATCACATGATTGAACTTGTTTTGTCAAACTAGAGTGTATTTGTCCATAATTTATGACTGGAATTCCCTCGTCAACCAAATATTCTTTAGTAATACTAAGCCCTTTAGAAGTATTAAATAAATATTTAAATTTTACTATCTCCCACCCTTGAGGCACCTGTCCAATCCAGTCGATGCCACTCTCTTTCATCCTAGTCATGTTTTAGTTCCTCCAAGAGAGTCTGTAGTTCTGCTTCTAGGTCATAGAACTCTGATAAAAGTTTCTCAGCACTTTCTGGTGCTTGGTATTGATAGAAATAGCGGGTAAAAGGAATCTCAGCTCCATAGCCCTTTTCTTCATCAAACCAGTAGTGGGCGTCAGGTACATGGGGATAAACCTCACGCGCAAAGTAGTCTTCCACATCCTCTGTCAGCTTGACGATTTCACTATCCTTGGTGGTCTTATCATAGACAATCCCATCAGCAATCTCATTTGGCTTATCTTTCTTCTTAGTACGGATGACTTCTGCTGTCTTGTCCATATCACTCATAGCTAGGGCCAAAGCATTGATATTAGCAGGCGTTACCTTGATATCTCCCAGCAAGTCCTTGATGACTTGGGCAAAGACTTCAAAGTTAGGATAACTGTCATCCGTGATTCCCCCACGAAGAGCATCTAAGATAGCTTCTTGCTTGTCCTTCCCAGCTTCGAAGTCTTGTAATTTCTTCTCATCTTTGGCTGATCGTGGTTCCATCTCTAGCAATTCTTGATACTGGTACTCGTCAAATAGTTTGGCTAGGAAAGGAACACTTTTGGCCTTCTCAATGGTTTCCTCGGTAATGTAGCCACGACGTTGCAGAGGTTGCATGACTGTATATTCTCGGTAAAGAAACTCATTTTTATCAAAGATTTTCACATGGTCATTTTCAGTAAAATCATCATACCATTGGAGGATCTGGCGTATATTGTCTTGAGATAATTCACGACGTTTTTGTCCAAGTGACTTACGCAAAGGGACAAACTCCTCTGTCGCATCGATAAACTGAACCTTATTTTGACGCTCAGGAGATTTGTTTTTATTGTAAATCCAGATATAAATCCCAATCCCTGTATTGTAGAAAAACTGTCCTGGGAGGGCAATAATTGCTTCAAGCAAATCATTCTCAAGGATGTAACGGCGGATCTGACTCTCCCCAGATGAAGTACCACCAGAAAAGAGAGGAGAGCCATTTGAAATGATAGCAGCTCGACCGTTTTCTTCTAATTTAGCTAAACCATGAAGATGGAAAAGCAGTTGGGCATCGCCAGTACTTGGAGTCGCTACAAAACGTCCTTTTTGACCTTTTGTATTCACAAAGAGGTTATGGTCTCTCTTAACAGCGTCTTCGACTCCATCATCCGCATCTTTCCCGCCCCAAGATTGACCAAAGGGAGGATTGGCAATGACAAAACTCATCTTCGTATCCGGGAAAGGATCTGGATCTTTTAAGGTATCCACCTTCACGAAATAGTCCGAGTCTTCCTGACGAATCAACATATCCGCTTGACCAATCCCGAAAGTCTCAGGTAAAACTTCCTGACCAAAAAGACGGACAGTTGCCCCTGTATCGAGCTTACGGATATAACTTTTGGCTGTCGCTAGCATGCCACCTGTCCCAGCAGCCATATCTAAGATTTTCAACTCTTTTTTATCGACAAATAATTCTTCATCGGCTTCAATCAAGAGTAGATTGACCATCAGAGCGATAACTTCACGAGGCGTATAGTGGGAACCTGCTTCCTCATTTTCAGAAAAACGGCGGATAATATCCTCGAACATATAGCCCATCACCATAGAGTCCACAGAACTTGGCGATAGGTCAATCTGAGAGAACTTTTTGATGACAGTAAAAAGACGCCCAGACTTTGCAAGCGTGTGGACCTGTTCTTTAAACTTTAGGTTTTCAATAATATCCTTCACACGACAAGAATAGCCATCTAGATAGGCAATAAAATTTTCTTCAATCGCATTGGGATCATTTTGGAGATTTTCTAGCGTGAAAGAACTGGTATTATAGTATTTGTAGCCAGATTTATTCTCAAGAACCTTTTCAGGTGTATTGGGATTTAACTTATAAAGTGCAACTACTTCATCTTTCGTTGGCAATAAAGCAGCTTCTAAGCGAGTCAAGACAAACATCGGAATGATGACATCTCGATACTTATCTGCACGGTAAGCTCCACGTAAGGTATTCGCAATCGACCAAACTGCATTGACTACATTTGAAATCTGAACATCATTCGACTGGAATATCGGTAGTTTTTCTTTAAAATTAGACATTTGCTTCCCCTGTTTTTATGATTTACAATTCTCTTCATTATACCATAAAATAAGAGTTATAAAGCGCATTCAAGGGTAAATAATGCGGTTATTATACTAAAAAATTAGCTTTTATCCCAGGAACTTTATGAATTTTTGAAACGAATCTCTACAAAAGATTATTTATATAAAAAAAGCCCACCTCTCAGTAGACTTAGTAATGATCCTTAAAGGATAAGAAAGCGACACTATCACCATCCATCATATAGATGATGCGATTTTCTGCATCAATGCGACGTGACCACGCTCCTTGGTAATCATATTTGAGTGGTTCTGGTTTACCAATTCCTGTAAATGGATCACGTTGAATATCCTTGATTAGTTTGTTGATTCTTTTTAATGTTTTCTTATCTTGGTTTTGCCAATAGCAATAATCTGCCCAGGCATCTTCTGTAAACTTGAGCAGCATCCATCACTCCTCAATCACATGCACCTGAGTGTGTCCCGCACGAACTTGGGACATTCCTCGCAAGACCTTGTCAGAAAGCTCCTTATTCTGAGCAATTCTCAAGGTTTCCTGAATACTATCCCACTCACTCTTTGAAAGGACGACAATGTCCTCGTCAGGATTTTTATTGACCACCGTCAAAGGTTCAAACTCATCGTTTACCTTCTTCATATAGTCCTTTAAATGATTTCGGAATGTTGAGTAAAGAACTGCTTCCATAACCATACCTCGTTTTACCTCTTTTCCACTATTATACACGAAAAGAAAAAAATTGTCAGGAACTTGTACAAGATTTTTTCTTTTCTATCTAGTTATTCGAAAAAAACTTAAAAAAGTCCACCTCAAAGTAGACTTAGTTTGTTTCGATTCTGATTGGCACTCGACAAAAATTTTGTTCTGCGATACTAGGGTGTCCCAGTTGATAGATTTGGTCTGCCTTTTGAGTCATAGCATCCCAGGGTTCTTTGCCAATTCGGCTAACTAGCTGGACTTGATCTTTCAAATCTTTAAGATGTTGTCTACCTTTTTCGGTAAAACCAAGGACGTGAATACCTTCTGGCAGGTCACTTTCTCTGGCTTGCACCAATATATAGGTCAAGAGGCGTCGCACACGCGCTTTAGTGTAGCGTTTGGTAGCCACTAACTCGACTAATTCTTCCACAGACTGAGCTGTCTTTATAGCATCCTTGATCCGCACCGCCATTTCTTGATTGACCTGATAAATAGTACTTAAATCTGGATTTGACAAGATTTGATAGCGTAAGAGTGAAAAATAATCTTCCCAACTCACCTTACTAGCATTTTCAAAAAGTTCAACAGAAGGCATAAAGCGTTCTAAGAAATCTTGGTCTGATTGATGCTGACGGATAGATGTCGCTGAAGCAAAGTCCACATCCTTATCCACAGAATGATAGCCTGCACCTTGACGTTTAATTGGATGAAGTTTGATGTTTCGTCCAGCAACTGCCTTAGCATAGGCAAGAGCAAGGACATGATTGGGCGTATCACCAGAAAAATCAAGACCTGCAAATTCCTTCCACATAGCTTGGTTTTTCTGGGGATAAGAGAGAGAATCAGGTAGATTTTCCACAAATTTCTCCATCTCAGCACCTTTCTCTGTGTATAAGTCAGCGATTTTTTGATAATCTAGAACTTCTTCTGTCCCAAAAGCGAGGATATCTATGCCCAACCTAGCCAAGATATCCACAGCTCCTTGACCAAAGAAATCTGCTGCCTGAACACTGACTAAAAATGGCAATTCCACTACCAAGTCTGCGCCATTTTCCAGTGCCATCTGAGCCCTTGTCCACTTATCCACAATAGCAGGCTCGCCTCTCTGCATGAAATTCCCAGACATGGCAACAATTTTCAGCCCCTCTGCCTGATCCAGCAGGTATTTATGGCCATTATGAAAAGGATTAAACTCCGCTATAATACCTGTGATGGTCATGCTAATCTCCCTTTCTAATGACGAAATCTACGATACCACTCAGGCAATCTCCCTCTCCAGTTAAGCCATTGTTTTTCTCCTACTGGAAGGATTTCTGCTAGTTGTTCATTACTATAATTCTTTTGTAGTTCAGGATAAGCTATCAACATAGTTGGTCTATGGCATCCTGCAACTGTCATTGGCCATGTTCCATACATTAGCATATGTCGGATATCATCCTCCGATTTTATTTCATTTACTAACATATCAAAAAGTTCCTTAGACATATCGTAAACGACTAACTCTGAAAATACGGTTCCTTCTTCCTGAACATAAAAGTATTGCCCATCTTTTTCCCAAAGCGTTCCATTTTGACGGATACGATTAAACTGCGAAACTTCTTCCCAAGAATATTTTGATCGAACCATATCAACCTCCTACTTCTGCGCCACAAAAAACCAACGGGTGCTGGTTTCTGTTGGATCCTTGTCCTCAAAGTCCGCATAAAGTTTGAAGGACTTGAAACCAGCCTGTTCCAGCAAAATATCATAGGTCAAGACCTCATAGGTCCGCTCCTCATGCA
>ERZ772910.1752-NODE-1752-length-10667-cov-4.218526_pt1 | contig 10667 bp, 5 predicted proteins | sample MGYA00511357_ERZ772910 | MGnify/ENA primary metagenome ERZ772910 (study PRJEB29015, sample SAMEA2738096) | human oral metagenome | biome: human oral; feature: human-associated habitat; material: saliva | place: China | collected 2193 ...
TTGTTAATGTTCCTTTGAAAGCATTAGTAACATAAGATTTTCCTGCTGGTTTAACATTCGCAGCATTTATATTACTACCAAGTTTAAATGTACCAGTAGGATTTTCTTGCATAGCTTTAACAAGATCATTAAAGTCGTAGTATACATCACCTTCGTGTACTTTTGATTTAGCGAAGTAGTGAGTGTAAGTTTCGCTAAGTTTGTTTTCACCATTACGTTGAACTAAATCAGGAGCAGTTGCAGTAACTTTGTATAAAGTTTTTCCATCTTTTTCTACTTCTTCAATCTTATCAACAGAAAGTCTTGTCACTTTATTATCGTGAGTTGTAACTCGTAGATAAAGTGGAGCAACATCCGTTGGTTTTTCTGAAAGTAAACTGATATCTGTTTCATTACCTTCAGGATCAACGCTGATTAAGCTTGTTTCTTTAATGTTTTTAATTTCAACTTTTTTAAGGTCTAATTGAATTGGTTGATCTTCTAGAGTTTCAGTTTCTTCACCGTTACCTCTATCGTAAACCATAGTAGTAGATAGAGTATATTCTTGGAAGTATTTTAGATTATCTAATAATGCATCTAAGTTATTTTCTGATAAATCAATAGTTTTAACAGCTACGCCATCTTTTTTCAGAGTAGCTGTGATTGATTTAATTTTTGTCTTAGTTGGATTTTCTAGAGAATACTTAGCAACTACCTCTTTATCTAATACTTTTTTGTCAGTATTAACGAATTTTAGTATCGGTTTCTCAGTTAATGGAACTAGGTTTTTGATAGCTTGTTCTAATTTTTCAGTAGCTGTATTTACTTTACTTTGAGTAATCGCACCATCTGCATTTACAGGGTTTGCTGCTGCAAGGGCTTCTTCTAAAGCTTTCCATGTTTGAGTAGTGTATTTTTCTTTACGTTTGCTGTTAGCTCTGTTAATAGCATCTTGTAATGCAGTTTTATCTACAGCAAGAGCTTTAATAGCATCTTGAAGAGCTTTAGTAGCCGCATCTATTTCACTTTGTTTAGGAAGTGGAGTAGTTTGGTTGTTGATTTCTTTAGCTTTTATTTCAGCATTTTTGAAGTCATTCCAAGTTTTAGGGCTATAGTCAGCTTCTTTTTTAGTTTCTGCAATTGTTATTTGTTCTTGTAATTTTGTTTTATCAACATTAAGAGCATCGATAGCAGCTTTAAGTTTTTTAGCAGCTTCATCGATTTGAGTTTGAGTAGCAGTAGTGTTGTCTTCTACTTCTTGAGCAGCTTTTTTCGCTTCTTCTAATGCAGACCAAGTTACAGGACTAAAGTCTGAAGCAGTTTTAGACTTAGCATTAGCAAGTTGTTTTTCAAGTTCAGTCTTATCTGTTTTTAATCCGGCAATAGCAGCTTTAAGTTTTTCGTTAATGTGATCTACTTCACTTTGTTTAGCTGCTGGGTTGTTTGTAACTTTTTCAGCTTCAGCTAATACAGATTGAAGGTTCGCCCAAGATGCATCGCTGTAGTGTTCTTTAGTTTTTGATTTCGCATCTGCGATAGTTTTGTTTAAGTCTGTTTTATCAACACTTAGTGCATCGATAGCAGCTTTAAGTTTCGCTGTTTCACTATCTACCTCAGGTTGTTTTACAGAGTCAGAAGCGTAGACGTTTTGCGCAACGGCTAAAATTGGTTTAAGAGCGTCGTAGCTTGCAGCTGAATAATCAGCAGGAACAAGTGCAAGAGCTCTATCGATTTGAGCTTTTAGTGCTGTTTTATCGACTTTTTCCTCAGGTTTTTCAGGTTTAGGTGTAGGTTTAGTTTCCTCAGGTTTTGGAGTTTCTGGCTGAGGAGTAGGTTTAGTTTCTTCAGGTTTTGGAGTTTCCGGTTGGGGCGTTGGAACAGTTTCTTCCTTAGTTCCCACGGCAATAACCGTGTTTACAGGTTGTTTTGTGATTGTATTTTCTAGTACTCTACTAGTTTGTTTACCATCAACAGTAGTTACCTCTGTTAAAATAGTACGTGCTCCGTTAGCTCCTTTTTGAACAACTTTAGTTTGCCCTTTAGGTAAAGTAGCATCGTTTTGTGTGATAGTTTCGAAAGGAATTACTTCTGTAGAAGTTACAACTTCAGGTTTTACTACAGATGGAGCTTTTTCACCTACAGTAGGTGTTACTTTAGTTGTTGGGGTAGTTGGAGTAACAACTGGAGTAGGTGCAACTTCTTCTTTAGTACCTACAGCAATTACTTTATCTACAGGTTGTTTAGTAATTGTAGATTTAATAACTTTGCTAGTAGATTTACCATCAACAGTAGTTACTTCGCTAAATACGATTTGTTCCCCATTAACTCCATCTTGAACAACTTTAGTTTGCCCTTTAGGTAAAGTAGCATCAGGTTGCTCGATTGTTTTGAAAGGAACAGCTTCAGTAGTAGATTTTAGTTCAGGTTTGTTTTCTACTAATGTTTTAGGTGCTGTTTCAGGTGTTGTTTTGTACTCAACTTTAGGTGTTGGAGTTGGTTCTGGTTGAGGTTGTGTCGGCTCAACGATAGGTTGTGTTTGTTTTGGTAGAACTTTTTGTTCTTCTTGAGGTAATACACCTAAATCGCTAAGAGTGAAATATCCAACATAACGATATCCATCGATGTTGATTACACCATTCGCAAGTTCACTAGAATTAGCAACTGTTGTTTGTGTGTTGTAGCGTACTAACTCTTTGTTTTCGAAAGCGAATGATTGATAAGGCATAACCATACTTTGTCCCATCGCTCCGATTAACACAACGCTAAGAACTTTGTTTCTATGTTTTTTCGACATTAAAAGAACTACTAATACTGCAGTCCCAATTCCAAGTCCAGCCACAGGTAGTGAGCTTTGTCCAGTATTTGGTAATGATTTAATCTCTGTAGAAGGTTTAGCTTCTTTTTTATAAACCATATAGTATGTTTCGTTGTTTTTTACATTTTGAGGTATACTTCTTTTGATTAAACTTTTCTCAGCTTCGGTCAATTCATTTTCAGCTAAGTAAGTATACTTAACGCTTGTGTTGTTTTCGTTGGCAAGCGCTTCGCTTGGTGCATGACTTCCAAAAAATAAAGCCCCGATTACAACCGGTGCTGCACCAAGAGATAATTTTCTAATTGAAAACTTTAAAATTTTATTATTATTTTCATTTTTCAATCGCATTAATTTTTTTCTCCTATACATTTTTTTGTTGCCCCTTAATTCTACCAAAAAAGGCATGTTATTGCAATTAATCTAGCTTATATAAAGTAGAATAAATTCAATATTTTTTTTATTTGTGAATATTTAGAATAATAAATATTGTTGTTTTATCTAAAATATCAATCTATAGATTAAAAACTGTAAACATGTTAAGAAAAAAGATATATAAATGATAAAATTTATAAAAAATTAATCTTTATAAAAGAATGGGAAATTTTAGAGTATAGTGGAAAAAATGGTTAGAAATACACGAGGATAATTAGCTATAATATCTTTAGAAATCATTGTATTCTGAAAATTGTACTTTAATTAGTTACCTCATTGTCCAAATAGTTGCGACACCAAAGGTTTTATGGTATAATGTATAAATTAAATTGTATTATTACAGTTTAAGGAGATTGAAGTTGAAAATAAAATATTAGAACAAAAAATATATGAAAGGAAGATTTTTTTATGAGCGAAGAAACAACAAAAAAACATAAAAAGAATGTAGTTGTTAAAAAGGCTATAAGTTTGGAAACATTTGTCTTTTTAGCGATATTCTTCTCAATATTTGGACTTATGGCGAGAAAAATGGGAACACCGCTTATGTTTAAAACAATGATGGCAACAGCTCATGATTTATTACTGAATACAGTATTTTTCATTATGGCGATGGCTGTTATTGCCGGAGCAATGAGTGCTCTGTTATCAGAGTTTGGGGCGATAGCGTTAATTAATAAAATATTTGCACCGCTTATGAAACCTCTTTGGGGAATGCCTGGGGCCAGTGTAACTGGAGCAGTAGCGACGTACTTATCAGATAACCCAGCAATTATTCCATTCTCGAAAGATAAGCGTTTTATAGCGTTCTTCAAAAAATACCAAGTTCCAGCGTTGTGTAACTTAGGGACAGCATTCGGTATGGGGCTTATTGTAACGATGTTTATGATGGGACAAGGAGCTGGTTTTGTTAAAGCGGCGATTATTGGGAATGTCGGAGCTATTATAGGAAGTATAATAAGTGTGCGTCTAATGTTAAGACAAACTAAGAAATTCTACGGAGATGAAGCTGAGGATCCAGTTGTAGATGCTGAAGTTGAAGGTCAATCATTAGATAAAGTTAGAATCGTACGTGACGGTAATTTATTCCAACGTACTCTAGATACTATCTTAGAAGGTGGTAAAGTCGGAGTAGAAATGGGTATGGCTATTATTCCAGGAGTGCTTATCGTTTGTACTTTTGTAATGATGTTAACATTTAAAATGCCTGCTGGAGGATATACTGGAGCAGCTTATGAAGGTGTAGGATTCCTACCTTGGTTAGGTGAAAAATTAAAATTTATTCTTGAACCATTATTTGGATTCCATTCTGCAGAGGCGATTGCCTTCCCAATCACAGCATTAGGAGCTGTAGGAGGAGCGATTTCTTTAGTGCCAGAATTTTTAAGAAGCGGTCTTATCGGACCAAATGATATCGCAGTATTTACAGCGATGGGAATGTGCTGGAGTGGATACTTAAGTACACATATCGGTATGATGGATGCACTTGGAGTTAGAAAACTTTCTTCAAAAGCAATTCTTTCTCACACAATAGGTGGTATAGTCGCGGGTATTGTAGCCCACTACTTGTTTGTATTATTAGGATAATAGAATTATAAAAGACGTTGCTTTAAAAGTTACGTCTTTTTATTATAGAGTTTTAGAAATTTATTGAAATTTATATTCGAAAAACCATTGATGAATGTTATTAATTCTTATGATTCCTTGAAGAGAAGTACGGGAAGTAGTATAATTAAATTATATGTACTTTTTAACAAATATTATAAAAGGGGAAATCTTTTATGGAAAGATTTAAGAGTGTTAATTTTTATTATACCTTGGGTATAATGTTAGTTATTTCGTTAGTGGCGAAATATCTTGCGCAAGTACCAGCGTTAAAACTTTTCGGGCACTTGGTAATTGCGCTTGTTATTGGTATGGCGTTACAAACGTCAAAAGGATTGAAAGAACAGGTTAAGGCGGATATTCCGTTTATAAGCAATAAGTTCTTGCGCCTTGGAATAATTTTACTCGGATTTAAGCTAGCGTTAGATAGACTTTTAGCCGAAGGGAAGAAAACATTAGTCGTTGCTTTCTTTATTGTACTATTCATGATTACTTTAACTTACTTTATGTGTCGTGCGTTTAAAGTTGATCATGAACTTGCCTTGCTTTCTTCATGTGGTTGTGGTATCTGTGGTGCTGCGGCAGTTATGGGAGTAAGTGGTCAACTTCGAGCGAAAACTGACAACAGTGTTCTTGCTGTTGCGGTAGTTGCGATTTTAGGTACAGTATTTACCTTGATAGAAGTAACCTTGCAACCTTATTTAGGGCTCGATGCATATAACTACGGAGTATTTACAGGGGGAAGTCTTCATGAAATAGCCCACGCAGTTGCGGCAGGAGGAGCAGGTGGTCAAGTAGCTCTTGATGCTGCGATTCTTACTAAGTTGTCACGTGTTCTTATGCTTATTGTTGTGGCAGGTGTGCTAATTGTAGTTAATAAAAAAACTCAAGATGAAACAAAAGGTAAAGTTCCGATGCCGTACTTTATTTTAGGATTTATCTTTATGAGTATTTTAGGAAGCTATGTTACTTTCTTAAAACCATTAGCGCCTTATTTCGTTGATGCAGCGTATATCTTCTTAGGTATGGCGATGGCAGCTCTTGGTATGAGTGTTAACTTTAAAGTTATTAAAGAACGTGGTGTACGAGTATTCACAGCGTGCTTCTTGTCATCGGTGATTTTAATGATAGTTTGCTACGCAGTTGCTAAATTTATTTTCTAATAAGACGACTAAGCGTGCTTTTTAAGAAGTGTAGCTGGGACGTACTAAAAAATCGATAAAGGAGAATAGTTATGACAATTACTAACCTTTTAGGGATAAAGTATCCAATTTTTCAAGGAGCGATGGCTCAAATAGCGAGACATGAACTTGTTTCGGCAGTATCTAATGCTGGTGCGTTGGGAATACTGGCATCAGGGGGAGTAAGTCCTGAAGAACTACGTAAAGAAATTCAACAGTGTAAAGAACTTACCGACAAACCGTTTGCGGTTAATCTAATGCTTATGATGCCGAATATCGATGAAATAATCGATGTTGTTATTGAAGAAGGTGTCAAAATCGTCACAACAGGGGCGGGAACACCTAGAAAATTCATGCCACGTTTAAAAGAAGCGGGAATAAAAGTTATTCCAGTTATTCCTTCTGTGAAAGCCGCGGTGAAGATGGAAGAGTTAGGCTGTGACGCTGTTGTTGTCGAAGGGATGGAAGCTGGAGGACATGTTGGAACTAGCACTACTATGGCGTTATTACCACAGGTAACAAGTGCTGTGAATATTCCTGTAATTGCGGCTGGTGGTATTGCTGACGGACGTGGAATGGCTGCGGCATATTGCCTAGGAGCGAGTGGAGTTCAGATGGGAACTGTATTCTTAGCTTCAGAAGAATGTCCGGTGACAGATGCATATAAAAATATGATCTTAGAAGCGGTTGATACATCTACTACCTTAACTGGAGAAAAATTTGGAGCGCCTGTGCGTGGTATTAAAAATGAACTTACAAAAAGATATCATGAACTAGAAGAACAATCTTCAACTCTTATGGAATTAGAAGAGTTAACGTTAGGGTCGTTAAGACGCGCTGTTTACGATGGAGATGTGGAAAACGGATCTGTTATGGCGGGACAAATATCGGGATTAGTGACTGAAATTCGCCCTGTTAAGAACATAATAGAAGATGTAATAAAAGACGCGCGAGAAGTGTTGAAAAAAACAGAAATATAGAATATAAATTAGACCTTAGGGGAGTGACTCAAAAATCGTGATTTTATCGAGTCGCTCCCTTTCAGTTTATTAAATATCTAAAAAGATCTTATAAAGCGAATTTAGATATCAATAAACAACTGCGTATATGAACTTTGTTAAAATTTAGGACTTTTGGGTAAATCTTTTATTTTTTAAATAAGTAATCTTCTCGAAAGAAAATATAATGTGAATTATAGTATAAAATTAACTTCTATTCGAATACATAAAGGTTGCAAAATTACAGAGAATAACCATATTTCAATTGACTATAGTTACTCTTTATTATATTATAGTTATATAATTTATCTTTATTACAATAGGAGGGTTTTATGATAGACCAAAGACGTAAACATGTTACTTATGGTTCTTCTTTTAAAGACTTCTTTAAAGGGTTCGTGGACTTCACAGGTTATACATCTGTATCTGGACACTGGTTTCCTGTAGGGAGTATTTTAGGGGGACTTATCTTACTAACAGTTATAGTATTCCAAGGTATGTTTTCTTCAATTACTAGTATTGGTAGAAAATCAAGCCGCAGCTCAGATTACCTATTAAGTGGAGGAGCGTTAAGTGATGGAGTATCTACTCTTCAAACAGGATTAGCATTCGGAATATTTATTATTATAGCTGGACTTATTTTAATTTTACCTCTAACTGCAAGTTTTGCAAGAAGACTACGTGATGTAGGTTTTGCAACATGGGGAATTGTTATTTTAACAGCTTTATATTACATTTTAAGTTATTTCTCAGTGTATTTATTAACTCCGGTTTATACTATTGTATTCTTTTTTGTGTTAATGTCACTACCATCAAACGCGGCAGAAACTAACTCAAACAGTGAGTTTGCTAGATTTTTCTTAAGACAAACACCGCAAGCTCAACAATACTATAGCCAATTTGCAAATCCATTTGGACAACCAGTTCAATATGATCAATTCGGTAATCCAATTCCGAATCAACCACAATTCAACAACGGTATGAATCAAGGATTCCAAGGACAAGCACCACAAGGATTCAATCCAAACGCACCACAAGGACGCCCGCAACAAGGATTCCAAGGGCAAGAACCACAAGGATTTAATCCGAATGCACCACAAGGACGTCCACAACAAGGATTCCAAGGACAACCGCAAGGCTTTAATCCAAACCCGCAACACGGAGGACAACCACAAGGGTTCAATCCAAACGCGCAACATGGAGGACAACCACAAGGATTCAATCCAAATGTACAACACGGAGGACAACCACAAGGATTCAATCCAAATGTACAACATGGAGGACAACCACAAGGGTTTAATCCAAATGTGCAACATGGAGTACAAGAACAAGCTGTTGTGAATGAAGTTCAAGAAGAACGTCCAGTGCAAGCTTCTCAAGAAGTACATGTTGCACCAGAACAACACGTAGAGGTAGCGCCACAAGTGGAAACTGCGCCAGTAGTAGAAACTCCAGCTCCTCAAGTTGAAGAAACTCATCAAGCAGAAACTACGGCAGTTACTGGTGGAGCAAGAAGCAGAAGACTTCAAAAGCTTAATAGAGCTGAAGAAGAAGTTGCTTTCAAAAAAAGAAGATAATTAATAAATTGATCTAGTAGATCAATAAAAAGGTTCAGGTACAAACTTGAACCTTTTTCTATTGGGAGTTCTTATTAATTTTCATATTTGGTAATTTTACTACTCAAGAGTATAATACTTACGAGTAGTAAAAATTGAATTAGGGAAGTGTAGAGTTTGGATGAGTAAAAATTATTGAAATACATATTTTTGATTCTACTGATTATTGTAGAAAAATAAAAAATCGCTCATCTGTTTCTTGGGGAAAATTTTTGTGGTAATAATTTCAAAGAACTGCTCTGATGTAAGATTACACGTACGTTATGAAAAATCTTAGAAACAAATATGAAAATAAAAAAACGCTCATCATTTAGGAAAACAATCAAATATCAAAAACAAAACACTCATTTTAATCATTTATTTTGATTATTTATGAGTGTTTTTGCTTGAATTTGATTGAATAGCTATATTATATTAGATATAATAATAATGGGAGTTAGGAGAGAAGAAAATGTTGAATGAAAGATGGAATAAAATTTTAGATTTATTAGATGAAAAAGGTTCATTGAATCTAAAGGAGTTGATGGAGCATTGTAATGTCTCAGAAGCTACGATAAGACGTGATCTTACGAATCTAGAAGATAAAAATTTATTATATAGAACACACGGTGGTGCGATGAAACGCTCAGCAGCGCGAGGTAGTGAAGAAAGTGTCGAAGCAAAACGTGCAGACTTCCTACAGGAAAAAAGAGAAGTTGCGAAGTACATTTGCGATAATATCTTACAATCAGGGCAGACGATTTATCTTGATGCGGGGACATCGACATATGAAATGATAGAATACCTTCGTGATAGAAGAATAACTGTTGTGACGAATTCAACATATCATTTACCGAAACTTATTAATAACAAAATTCATACAATAATATTAGGTGGAACGATAAAACATTCTACACAAGCTGTCATCGGTTCGGTCGCTATCGAACAACTGAAGAAATACAGTTTTGATATGTGTTTTGTAGGTTGTAATGGGATAGATGAAACTTTTGGTGTGACAACAGCTGAAGAAAATGAAGCATTTATCAAAGCGACGGTGTTAAAAAACGGTAAGAGAAAATACATTCTTGCTGATAAGTCAAAATTCGGACATAGAAAATTCCAAAAATTTGCCGAATTAGATGATGTAACTATCGTATCTTATGAAGTTCCAGAACAATATAAGAAATTTAAAAATATAATAGAAGTAAAAAGTATGAAGGAGGACTAACAGTGTATTATACAATTACTTTAAATCCAGCTGTTGACATGCTGACGACGGCGGAAAATTTTGCACTTGGAAAGTTGAATAGAACCCAAGAAGCGAAGTACGTAGTAGGTGGAAAAGGTATTAACATCTCTATCTTACTAAACAACGTTGGTGTTGATAGTAAAGCGTGGGGGTTTGTCGCTGGATTCACAGGGTATTTTATAAAATCAGAACTAGATAACCTAGGTGTAAAACATGATTTTGTAGAAACACGTGGAGCGACTAGAATCAACATGAAATTAACTACAGAAACTGAGACTGAAATTAATGGTCAAAGTAGTAGTGTAAACCTAGATAACGTGAGCGACTTCTTTACAAAACTAGAAGTATTGACGAAAGAAGATGTAGTATTCTTATCAGGTAATGTTATCGCGGGGATGGGTGTTGAAGACTTTAAAGCAATCGCTAAGAGAGTATCGGCAACAGGAGCGACGTTAGTTGTAGATAGTAATAAGGAGTTAGTGTTAGACACACTTCAATACAAACCGTTTGTAGTTAAGCCGAATGAATTTGAACTTGGTGAAATGTTTGGTGTAACTTTAAATAGTATAGAAGAAATCTTACAATATGCTGAAAAACTACAAGAACGTGGTGCGAAAAACGTCCTTGTTTCACGTGGAGCAGACGGAGCTTTACTACTAACTGAAGATAAAGAAGTATTCGAAGTTAATGTAGCTAAAGGTAAGATAGTATCGACGGTTGCGGCAGGAGATAGTATGCTTGCGATGTTCGTTGCAAAATACAACGAAACAAAAGATTACCAAGAAGCCCTACGCTATGCATCGGCTGCAGGTGGTG
>ERZ772910.1757-NODE-1757-length-10647-cov-16.738482_pt1 | contig 10647 bp, 2 predicted proteins | sample MGYA00511357_ERZ772910 | MGnify/ENA primary metagenome ERZ772910 (study PRJEB29015, sample SAMEA2738096) | human oral metagenome | biome: human oral; feature: human-associated habitat; material: saliva | place: China | collected 2193 ...
CTGGTGAACAAACTTATACATATGCATTGTCTAATGACATCAAAGTTGGTAACGACGGTAAAGATGGTAAAGACGGTGTTGATGGTAAAATCGGCGTAAACGGTAAAGATGGTTCCGCTGTTGTAATCAACGGTAAAGATGGTTCTATCGGCCTCAATGGTAAAGACGGTAAAGATGGTCTTACTATTAAAGGCGCTAACGGTCAAGATGGCGTTGACGGTAAAAACGGCAAAGACGGCATGACTCGTATCGTATACGAAGATAAAAACAACAACAAACACGAAGTGGCTACTACTGATGACGGCATGAAATATGCTGGCGATGATGCACAAGGTGCAGACAAATCTAAAGTAATCGCTAAGAAATTGAACCAAACATTGGATATCGTTGGTGGTGCAGATAAAACTAAATTGACTGACAACAACATCGGCGTAAACAACGTAGATGGCAAATTGAACGTTCAATTGGCTCAAAACATCAACTTGACTCCAGCAGGTTCCTTAACTATTGGCGATACAATGATCAACAATGGTGGCTTGACTATCACTGGTGGTCCATCTGTTACTAAAACTGGTATCAATGCTGGTAATTTAAACATCACTAACGTAAAAGCTGGTGTAAACGATAACGATGCAGTTAACGTTAAACAGTTGAAAGATTCCCGTACAGTAGTTACATCTAACGATAAATCCGTAACAGTTAATAAAACTGAAAACGGCAACCAAGTTACGTATGACTTGCATGTAGCTCCAGGTGCTGCACAATCCGTATGGAATGTGAAATCCACTGGTAATACAACTGCTGACTCCGAAGCAGCTGCAAAAACTATCACTGATGGTAAAACAGTTGAATTGGCAGCAGGCAAAAACTTGACTGTTAAACAAACTAGCAACGAAGACGGCGCTAAAGTTGAATACGGTTTAGCTGGCGACTTGACTAACATCAAGACTATTAAAAATGAAGGTCCTGCTACTTTCACAATTGGCGGCAACGAATTCAAATTTGATGGCGGCAACGTGAATATGGGCGATAACAACATCACTAACCTTAAATCTGGTGGCGATGTGATCAATAACGCAGCTAACATTGGCGACGTTAACCGTATCTCCAAAGCTAACGACATTCATATCAAAGACAAAACATACACAGTGAACGCTGATAAAACAGTTACATTGGAATATGTTGATGGCAATGATAATGCAGTGAACAAAACAGCTAAGATCGACTTGAGCAACTTGCCAACAGGCGATAAAGCTGCTGTTGAAAGCGTAGTTAAAAAATCTGCTGCTGCAGGCGACACTAACATCGCTGACATCACTGTAGCTGACGGTAAACAAACTGGTGATGCGAATGCTAAATACGAAGTAAATGTTTCCCGTAATGCTGTTAAAGATGCAGCTCGTGAAGCAGTTACTGTAAACAATGCAAACAATAACAACAACCCAATCACTGTTACACCTGTTCAAGATGAAGCAAACCATAACACAACTTACCAAGTAACATTCGATGGCGATAAAGCGGCTAAACAAATTCCTTTGACATACAAAGCGAATGGCTCCAACGACCAAAAAGTTACATTGGATAAAGGTTTGAACTTCACTAATGGTTCCAACACAACAGCTTCCGTAGCTGCTGATGGCGTAGTTAAATACGATCTTAACAACAACGTAAACTTGACTCCATCTGGTTCCTTAACTATTGGCGATACAATGATCAACAATGGTGGCTTGACTATCACTGGTGGTCCATCTGTTACTAAAACTGGTATCAATGCTGGTAATTTAAACATCACTAACGTAAAAGCTGGTGTAAACGATAACGATGCAGTTAACGTTAAACAGTTGAAAGATTCCCGTACAGTAGTTACATCTAACGATAAATCTGTAACGATCAACAAAACTGAAAACGGTAACCAAGTTACTTATGACTTACATGTAGCTCCAGGTGCTGCTCAATCCACATGGAATGTGAAATCCTCTGGTAACACAACTGCTGATTCTGAAACAGCTGCTAAAACTATCACTGATGGTAAAACAGTTGAAATGACAGCAGGCAAAAACTTGACTGTAAAACAAACTAGCAACGAAGACGGCGCTAAAGTTGAATACGCATTGTCCGACGACATCAAAGTTGGTAACGACGGTAAAGATGGCAAAGACGGTGTTGACGGCAAAATCGGCGTAAACGGTAAAGATGGTTCTGCTGTTGTAATCAACGGTAAAGACGGCTCCATCGGTCTCAATGGTAAAGACGGTAAAGACGGTCTTACTATCCGCGGTGCTAACGGTCAAGACGGCGTAAATGGTACAAACGGCACTAACGGTATCACTCGTATCGTATACGAAGACAAAAACAACAACAAACACGAAGTTGCTACTACTGATGACGGCTTGAAATTCACTGGTAACAACACTGATGTTGTAAACAAAAACAAATTGAACAGCCTTGTTAAAGTTCAAGGTGAAGGCGTAGATAAAACAACTTCTGCATCCTTCAAGAGCGCTTCTGGTAACATCAACGTAAAAGCTGATGGTACTGATACTCTCGAAGTTCAATTGAACAAAGATTTGAAAAACATCACTTCCATTAAGAATGATGGCCCTGCAACTATGACAATTGGCGGCAACGAATTCAAATTCGATGGCGGCAACGTGAACATGGGTGGCAACAACATCACTAACCTTAAATCTGGCGGCGATGTAATCGATAACGCAGCTAACATTGGCGACGTAACTCGTATTTCTAAAGCTAATGACTTACACATTGCACCAACTAAATCTGATCGTGCAGGTGAAGCTACTACATCTTACTCTTATGATGCAGCAGACAAATCCGTTACATTGAAATACAACGATGGCAATGGTGCTAACCAAGCTGGTACAATCGCGAAAATCGACTTGTCTGGTTTGGCAGATCAAATCAAAGACGGCTACTCCTTCTCCACAGATGCGAAAGGTAATGTAGTTGGTAACCACGCTGTAACAGCTGTAGGCAACGGTAAAACTGTATCCTACGCAGCAGGCGATAATTTGACAATTACTCAAAATATCGATAATGCAACTGGTGAACAAACTTATACATATGCATTGTCTAATGACATCAAAGTTGGTAACGACGGTAAAGATGGTAAAGACGGTGTTGATGGTAAAATCGGCGTAAACGGTAAAGATGGTTCCGCTGTTGTAATCAACGGTAAAGATGGTTCCATCGGCCTCAATGGTAAAGACGGCAAAGACGGTCTTACTATTAAAGGTGCTAACGGTCAAGACGGCGTTGACGGTAAAAACGGTCAAGACGGCATGACTCGTATCGTATACGAAGACAAAAATAACAATAAACACGAAGTGGCAACTACTGACGACGGCATGAAATATGCTGGCGACAATGGTCAAACCGACTCCACTAAAGTTATCGCTAAGAAATTGAACCAAACATTGGATATCACTGGCGGTGCGGACAGCACTAAATTGACTGAAAACAACATCGGCGTGAACAACGTAGATGGCAAATTGAAAGTTCAATTGGCTCAAAACATCAACTTGACTCCAGCAGGTTCCTTAACAATTGGCGATACTAAGATCACTGACGGTGGTTTGGTAATCAACAATGGTCCATCCATTACTAAAGGTGGTATCAATGCTGGTGACTTGAACATCACTAACGTGAAAGCTGGCGTAAATGACACTGACGCAGTTAACGTAAAACAATTGAAATCCGCTAAGACAGAAGTTAAAGCTGGTGACAACGTAACAGTTGATAAAACAATTGGTGCTGATGGTCAAAACATTTACACAGTAAATGCAAAAGCAACTAACCTTGGCGATGCTGAACTTAACTACACAGCTAACGGCGGTACTAAACAAAAAGTTAAATTGTCTGAAGGCTTGAACTTCGTTGACGGCAACTACACTAAAGCTTCCGTTGATGCAAACGGTGTTGTTAAATACGACGTAACACTTGGTAAAGTGAAAGACGGCGTTGACGGCAAACCAGGCGTAGATGGTGAAAATGGTATCGCAACAGTTAAAACTGTAGTAGATACAATCAACAACTCCGGTTGGAAAGGTGACGTTACTGGTAACACAGTAGGCGATCACAGTGCAACAATCGTAAAACCTGGCACAACTGTAAACTTCGGTGCAGGTAAAAACTTAACTGTGGAACAAATCGTTGATGCAGTAACTGGCAACCACACTTACAACTATGCATTGTCCGACGATATCAAAGTTGGTAATGACGGTAAAGACGGTAAACCAGGTGTTGACGGTAAGATCGGTGTAAACGGTAAAGACGGTTCTGCTGTTGTAATCAACGGTAAAGACGGCTCTATCGGCTTGAATGGTAAAGACGGTAAAGATGGTCTTACTTTCAAAGGTGCTAACGGTCAAGACGGCGTAGACGGTAAAAACGGTACTAACGGTATGACTCGTATCGTTTACGAAGATAGCAACAACAACAAACACGAAGTTGCTACTACTGATGACGGCTTGAAATTCACTGGTAACAACGAAAGTGTTGTAAACAAAAATAAACTTAACTCCACAGTTAAAGTTAAAGGTGAAGGCGTTACTGAAGAGCAAGAAAAAACATTTGAATCTGCTGCAGGTAACATCGCTGTAACTGCTGATGGTAACGATACTTTGAACATTCGCTTGAATAAAAACATCAAAGGCATCGACTCCATCCAAACTAAGGAAATCCACTTAGGCACACCTGATAATTACACAACAATTAAGAAAGATGGGGACCGCATTAAATACGGCGACAAAACATTCGCTAACACTGACGATATCTGGACAATCCAAGCTAATGGCACAGATGTTCCAGCTAACGGCGGTAAAGTAAATGTTAAAGGTGCTGACGGTATCACAGTATCCAAATCTGCTAATGGTGAAATGACAATTAGCGGTGCTGGCCTTGGTACAATGAACAGCTTCAACGTTAAATCTACTGGTAATACTACTGCTGATTCTGAAACAGCAGCTAAGAAAATTACTGATGGTAAAACTGTTGAATTCTCCGGCGGTAAAAACCTCACTGTAAAACAAACTAGCGACGCAAACGGTGCTAAAGTAGAATATGCATTGAACAACAATGTAGATCTTACTAATAAAGGTTCCCTGACAATTGGCGATACTAAGATCACTGATGGTGGCTTAGTAATCAACAATGGCCCATCCGTAACTAAAGACGGCATCAATGCTGGTAATAAACAAATTACTAACGTTGAAGACGGTGTAAACGATACTGATGCGGTTAACGTACGTCAATTGAAAGCAGCTAAAACTAACCTTGTTGACGGTCAAAACACTAAAGTGACTGGCGACGGTTCTAAAGCTAACCCTTACAAAGTTAATGTTGAAGGCGATTTGAACAAAATCACTTCCATCACTAACAAAGAAGGAGACGGCAAATTAGAATTCAAAGGTGACCAAGTAGTTAACGTAGCTGGCGACAACACAATCAAGCTTGATGGTAAAACTGGTGACATCACTGGCTTAACTAACAAAACTCTTGATTCCGCTGACTTCGCAACTAAAGGTCGTGCAGCAACTGAAGAACAATTGAAACTTGTTCAACAAGAAGCAGCTAAAAAATCTACTGAAAAAGTACAAGCTAAAGCTGATGCTAATAACATCGCTAAAGTAGCTCCTAAAGCTGGCGATACATTCGGTGCAGCTGGTGCAACATACGAAGTATCTGTAGATAAAAATGACGTTAAAGACGCAGCTCGTGAAGCAGTTACTGTAACAGGTGACAACAAAGCGATCACTGTAGACGTTCAACCAAATGCTACTAACCATACAACTAACTACCAAGTTAACTTCAATGGCAAAGAAGCAGCTAAACAAATTCCATTGACTTATAAAGAAAATGGTGGCAACGCTAGAACCGTAATGTTATCTGACGGTTTAGACTTCTCTAACGGCGTAAATACTACTGCTCACACTGATGTGAACGGTAAAGTATCCTTCGACGTGAAAGGTGACCTCACTAACATCACTTCCATCTCTAACAACTCCAATGGTCCGAAAGTATCCTTCGGTGGCGATACTGTAAATATCACTGGTGGCAACCTCAACATGGGTGGTAACAAAATCACTAATGTTCAAAAAGGCACTAATGATACAGATGCAGTAAACGTTAAACAGTTGAAAGATTCCCGTACTACATTGACATCTGATGATCATTCCGTAGTATTGAAGAAAACTGAAACTGCTGATGGCGGCTTAAACTATGACCTTTCCGTAAAAGGCGCAGTTGACCCTCGCGTTGATCAATTGAACGAAGAAATCGGTCGTGTAGGTGCTCAAGGTGCAGCATTGTCCGCATTGAAACCTATGCAATACGATCCATTGGAACCAACTCAAATCATGGCTGGTTACGGTAACTACCGTGGTAACTCCGCGATTGCAGTGGGCGTAGCTCATTACAAAAACGAGTCCACAATGTTCCATGGCGGCTTGTCCTGGGCTGGCGGTTCTAGCCACATGATGGCAAACGCTGGTGTAACTTGGAAAGTTGGCAACAGAGATGCTGAAGCAGCTGTAGCAGATCGCTACCGCAAAGGCCCTATCAGCTCTGCATACGCAGTACAAACTGAAATGGCAGCAATGAAAGCTCAAAACGCCGGATTAAAAGGTGAAGTATCTGACTTGAAATATGAAAACGAACAAATTAAAGCTCAAAACGCTGGTCTACAAAGTGAAGTAGAAGTATTGAAAGCTCAAATGGCTGCAATGATGGCGAAAATGGGTATGTAATTTAGTTAGCAAATGGATACAACTGGTAAGGGTTCCTTCGGGAGCCCTGAACCAGCACATTAATTCGACTATGAAAAGAGGAATAGATATGAAAAAATCTACAATGCTTGCTTTCACAGCGGCACTTTTAATGAGCGCAGCATCCATTACTGGTCACGCAGCAAGCGCACCAACATATGATGACAACTTGATCTTGCCTAACCCTGCATCCGCACCTGGTTTGAGCAATGTTGTATTAGTACCTGTGGCTAGCCCACAAGTAGTACAATCCCTTCATGATTACGTGAAAGCATGGGAAAATGCTGAACAAAAAATCGCTTTAGCAGAAGCTAAACGCGACAATCATGAGCAATTAACTAAAGCAGACAAAATCTGGTTACATTCCAAAGATAAACATAACTATGCTGATTACTTCCGTACGCACTCCCTTGGTCGCGTACATGGCTTTGAAACAGCTTTGAACTGGAACGGTGAAAACCGCAACAAAAACGAATACGAATACTTTGAAACACCTAAATACAATGAAAAAGATGGCTTCGTAAATAGCTATGGTTACAATGTATTGCGCGGTATGGTAGATCGTATTAACGAAGTTGTACAACATCAAAAACAAGTTGGCGGTCCTATGACTGACGACGAAGCACAAGCATTAGAAGATGCAATCTTGGATATCCTTGCTCAAGAGCAAGAACATGTATCTAACGAAGAACTTCGTCACTACATGAATGAAACGATTTGGTTCGCTGCTAAACAAACCGTTAAAAACAAAGCGAGCGAAGAACCAACTGCTGCTGATGAGCACGTAGTAGACCTTCGCAAAGCAATTAACGAACCAATGGGTAGCAACGACTACAATAAAGTTGACTTGCGTAGCGCAATTCAACAATAATTGATCTCTATATTGATATAGATATCAAAAAGCCTTTTTCCTTCTCTCATCTTAAAGGCTTAGTTGATCTCTAATACATGTGGTATACGGATATATGTCCGCCATATATCCGTATATCTACAAAACACAATGGCCCTTATATTGGGTTTATGAGGGCCCTAACACGTACCCTGGACCCCCGACTAGGGAACACAAATCCTTATTGAACAACGCCATCCGTTTGGATGGCGTTGTTTTTGTTTTGTATATAGTATTTAGACTTGTGCTTAAAACTATTAAAAGCTATTAGTTGACTATGAACCGACCCCTTAATGTTAGATTTTTTGGAGTTACTACACTACATAAAATCAACTAATAGCTTTTTTGCTTCTAACTATTCTATAGAGATGAAAGAAAAATGAAATTCACATTGACTTTATAATTAAAAGCCCATATAATGACGATAAATTGACAAAATTTGTTTGTAATTAATAATTTGTGTATTGCTATGCTATTTCTTTTATTACATCTTTGCCGTTTTTAATATTTTTAAGTCGATTATTTGTCGACACATTTAAAAAGGCAATATTATTTATTTAAAGAACAAATAAGGAGACAACTTAAATGAATAAAAAATTTTTATTAGTAGCCGGTGTATTAAGTATTGTTAGCAGCAATGTTATGGCTGATGGATATACTACTCTAAAAAATGAAAATTTAGATGGTATTGTAAATAGTGACAATCTCGCAGTTGGGGTCATCAGAAATTCTTTTGGTCCAGATGGTAAAGTTAAGAGAGATGAAACTCGAGATTTATATATTGGATTAAAAGATGAACTGAAGAAAATAGTTAAGGTCGAATATCGAAAAGAGCCTGGTATTCATCATAGCGAAGTATATCACGAACAAACAGTCGAGCATATTAAATTATATGATAAAAGTACTGAAGTTGGTGAACCTGAAATAGCTAGCACAAATATACAAAGCTATGGTATGGATGTCACTACTCGTGATGAAGATGGTAGTACTATTGGTAATGCAAGTATTCGTTCCGCTGCCATTACCGTCGATGTTAAAAATAGACCAACTGTTAGAATGGGCGAAGGTGAGTTTCAGGTAACGGATTATGGTACTGATAGTAATGGTAATTTCAAAATAACTAAAGTGAAACTGTCTAAAGATGGTCTAGATAATGGTACAAATAAAATTATTAATGTATTGCCAGGTGAAGCTGATACTGATGCAGTTAATGTGAAACAATTAAAAGATTATGTAGCTAAAAATGCTACGGTTGATACTAACACCATTACAACTGTAGTTCGTGGCAAAAATACATATGTTAAAAAAACAACAGACGCTTCTGGAAATAATAATTTTGAAGTAGGTCTTAACAATAATTTATATAATTTAGGCACTGCTACTTTCCATTCTGATGAGTCTGGAGCACTTACTGGTGGAAATTCTCATATCACTGGTGACACAATGTATATGAGTAATTTAGATAATAATCATTCTGTTAATATCACACCAAGAAGAATAACTATTTCTAATTCAGAATTTGGACCTGAACTTGCTGAATTGACGCCAAGTGAATTCCATATACAAAAATTTGATGATGATGGGCATCATAGAACAATTTTAGACCATACAGGGGTACGTTCTACTAATACTAATACTGGAGCATCTGTTCAGTTTTCAACTGTTAATATCAGTGCTGGCGAACAGCAAATTCATGATGTTGCTAAAGGCATTGATGATACTGATGCTGTTAATGTTAAACAGTTAAAAGACTATGTGGCAGCAAATGACAAAGATACTATTACAACTGTAAAAGCTGGTAATAATATTGAAGTAACAGCAAATGGCCATGATTATACAGTATCTCTTAAAAAAGATGTTGTAGACAAAATTGATAATGCTACAGCTGGAGTAAAGGCAAACGCTGATGCTATTAAATCTAATGCTGATGCTGTTAAATCTAATACAGACGCTATCAAAGCCAATACAGCTGATATTGCTGTCAATAAAGCTCGAATTGATAACTTAGTAAATCAAATTGGTAACAATGATACTAAAATCAATAATATGATTAATAATACACGACAAGAGGCCCGTCGTGGTATTGCATCTGCCTCTGCGTTAGCAGCATTACATCCGCTTGACTATAACCCTGATCATAAAGTTGATGTTATGGGTGGCGTAGGTCATTATCGTGGAAAAACAGCAGTAGCTTTAGGTGCAGCTTATCGCCCTAATGAAAACTTAATGTTTACAGTTGGTACTGCTATCAATGGTAAAGACTCATCTGTAAATGCAGGTGTATCTTATAAAGTTGGAGCTAACGATAGTACTTATAAAAGCCAAGCTTCATTAGCAAAAGATGTAGAAGACTTAAAACAAATGGTAATTAAATTACAAGCTGAATTAGAAGAAGCACGTAAGAAATAATTAATAAAAAAGAGAAGCTTTGGCTTCTCTTTTTTACATTAATATAGATAACAAAATATTGGGCATTGAATAACCACAGCAAATAATAACAACTGGAAAGATTATTATAGAACATTATATAGTATTATATAGTGACATAGAATGATATACAGTCATATATAGTCATATACATTGTTCTGATAAAAAAATTAGTATAAAAGAGCTAATATATACTTAATTAGGATTATAAACTCAAATGGAATAGACTATTTATAAAACTGATAACTACTGTATGTAGTATATATAGTAGCAAGATATACTATATGAGCTAACTCAGAAAAAAGTTTGCAAAATTTTAAAATTAGGGGTTGCGCCTCTCGGGTCTTTGTACTATAATAGCTATACAGTCGTTCGAAGCGACTGTTTATTAGTTAGCAAACACTAGATAAAATCTATGTTTGTTGATAATCGTTTTAGAATAAAAATGTAATTCCTAGTTGATACAGAAATTACAAAATTCTAAAAAAGATTATAAAAGGTGTTGACATGAAAGTGACAACATGTTATTATAATCTAGTCGCCAGTTGA
>ERZ772910.1759-NODE-1759-length-10635-cov-5.824669_pt1 | contig 10635 bp, 10 predicted proteins | sample MGYA00511357_ERZ772910 | MGnify/ENA primary metagenome ERZ772910 (study PRJEB29015, sample SAMEA2738096) | human oral metagenome | biome: human oral; feature: human-associated habitat; material: saliva | place: China | collected 2193 ...
TATGAGATCTTTCGACTACACTTCGCTATGCTACGTTTCGCTCAAGATGACGTATGAGAGAAAAGTCTTCGTTTAATTGCTAGACGTTAAAAGTAAATATAAATTTATTCTAATAATATTTTAAATTAATCATAAATGGTTATTTTTGTAAAAATCGTTCGACTATTAAAGATATAATTTAACATCAGTTATTGACTTATTTTCGCTTCAATGGTAAAATTTATTTGACTTACATATGTCAAATATATTTCAAGGAGTATGTTATGAAAAAATTTTTAAGAGTTTTTTTAGTTTTAACTTTGATTCTTGGTTTTACTGCATGTTCTTCTAAACAAGCAGAAAATAAAGAAACAAAAGTTGAAAAGACAGAAAAGAAGAAGTTAAATGTTTATTGTGCAGCTTCAATGACTGAAACTATGCAAGAAATCAAAAAAGTTTATGAAGAAAAACATAAGGATATTGAATTAGTTTATACTTTTGATTCTTCAGGAACTTTAAAAAAACAAATTGAACAAGGTTCAGATGTAGATATTTTTATCTCTGCAGCATCTAAACAAATGAATGCTTTGGATAAGTCAAAGACTCCAGATGCAAAAGTTGTTATTGATGAATCAAGTAGATTCAACCTTTTAGAAAATAAAGTTGTTCTTGCTGTTACTAAGGGAAATTCTTTAGGTCTTAAAGATTTCACAGATTTAACAAAAGCTGAAATTACAAAAATAGCTCTTGGTAATTCTGATGTTCCTGTTGGACAATATTCAGAAGAGCTTTTGAAAAACCTAAAAATTTGGGACGAAATTCAAAGTAAAGTTACTTTTGGAAGTAATGTTAAGGAAGTTACAACTTGGATTAAGGAAGGAGTTGCAAATTGTGGTATAATATATGCAACTGATGCTTATTCAGCAGGTCTTGAAGTTGTTGCTACTGCAAAAGAAGGAATGATTAAGACTCCTGTTCTATATCCGGCAGCAGTTTTGAAAAATTCTAAAAATCCAAAAGAAGCTAAAGAATTTTTAGAATTCTTAAAAGGCGATGAATGTAAGGCAATTTTTGAAAAAGTTGGCTTTACAAGAGCAAAATAATTTAAAAAATAATTAATTAAAATGTAGTATGAAAGGGAAGTGTTTATGGAGCTTTTTCCTCTTTTAAATTCGCTAAGGATTGCGTTGATTTCATCAATTATAACTTTTTTTATAGGGATATTCTTAGCATATTATATTTCAAAACTTAATAGATTTATAAGGGGAATTTTGGATGTTATTTTAACACTTCCTTTAGTATTACCACCAACAGTTATCGGTTTTTTCATTTTGAGATTATTATCTCCTAGAAGTGCAATAGGAGGTTTTTTCTTTGAAAAGTTTTCAATTAGACTTGTTATGACTTGGTATTCTGCAATTTTTGCAACTGTTATTGTAACTTTTCCTCTTATGTATAGAATTGCTAGAAGTTCATTTCAAAATTTTGATATGAATTTAAAATATGTTGCTCAAACTCTTGGAAAAAGTAACACTTGGATTTTCTGGAGAATTATTTTACCTAATTGTAAACAGGGTATTTTAGCAGGACTTGTTTTAAGTTTTGCTAGAGCACTTGGTGAATATGGTGCAACAAGTATGGTTTCTGGATATACTCCAAATGATACTGCTACAATTTCAACAACAGTTTATCAGCTTTGGAGAACGGGAAATGATGCTCTAGCATATAAATGGGTGCTTGTAAATATTGTGATTTCATTTACAGTTCTTATCATTATAAATATGTTAGAAAATAAAGCAGTTAAGGAATAATATTGGAGCAATTTATGATTTATGTAGATATTGAAAAGAAATTCGGGAAATTTACTTTAAAGACAAAATTTCAATTTGATAATGAGATTATGGGACTTTTAGGAGCTTCTGGAAGCGGAAAAAGTCTTACTTTAAAATGTATTGCAGGAATTGAAAAACCCGATAAAGGAAGAATTATATTAAATGATAGAGTTCTATTTGACTCTGAAAAAAAGATAAATATTTCTCCTAAGGATAGAAAGATAGGCTATCTATTTCAGGACTATGCTCTCTTTCCTAATATGAATGTATACGAAAATATCAAAGTGGGTATAAGGGAAGGAGAAAATTTTGATAAATTAATTATGGAAAAGCTTGAAGAAATGAGGATTTCTCATTTAAAAGATAAGAAGATTAACGAAATTTCCGGTGGAGAAAAACAAAGAGTAGCACTTGCTAGATTGCTTATAAATAAGCCAGAAATTATACTTTTAGATGAACCATTTTCTGCTTTGGATGACTATTTGAAATCCAAGATTGAATTGGAGGTTTCAGAAGTTTTGAGAAATTACAAAATACCTACAATTCTAGTATCACATAGTAGAGCAGAAGCGTATAGACTTTGCAATGAAATTTGTGTTATGTCTAATGGTAAAAGTGAAGATCTTATGAATAAAAAAGAGCTTTTTAAAAATCCAAAAACTTTTTCGTCCTGTCTTATTTCAGGTTGTAAAAACTTCTCAAAAATCGAAAAGATTTCAGAGAATAGACTAAGAGCTTTAGATTGGAACGTTGAGCTTGAAACTTCTGAAAAGATTTTAGAAAACCATAAGATACTTGGAATTCGTGCGCATCTAATTGAATTAGAAAAATCAGATGAAAATTCTTTTGCGGTTGAAGTTGAAAGAGTTGTAGAAGATGTTTTTACTTACATAATACTAGTTAGAAAAAAAGATGCAAAAAATTCGATTAGAATTGAAGTTGATAAGCATATTTTGGAAAAAGTAGAGAATAGAGAAAATCTTTTTATCACAATGAGAAAAGAGGATTTAATTTTAATGGTAGAAAATAATTAATTACATTAAAAATCGATAGGAGATTATATGAAAGATAGATTTGGTAGAGATATAACCTACTTAAGAATTTCAGTTACCGATTTATGTAATCTAAGATGCAAATACTGTATGCCAGAAAGTGGTGTAGAAAGTCTTTGTCACAGCGATATTCTATCTTTGGAGGAAATTGTTGAGATAGTAAAGGTTGCTGCTAAAAACGGAATAACAAAAATTAGATTAACTGGCGGAGAGCCTTTGGTTCGCCGTGGTTTTGTTCATTTATGTAAAGAGATTTCAAAAATTGAACAGATTGAAGATATCGCTATAACAACAAATGGTGTTCATTTAAAAAATATGGCAGATGATCTTTTTGAAAATAAAGTTAAAAGAATAAATTTTAGTCTTGACACATTGGTAAAAGAAAAGTACAATGATATAACCCGAAGAAATGATTTCGAAAAAACTATGGAAAGTCTATTTTATGCTATTGAAAAGGGCTTTAAAGTTAAGTTAAATGTTGTTTTAATCGGTGGATTCAATGATGATGAAATAGAAAATTTTGTAAAATTAGCTAATGACTATGATTTAGAAGTACGTTTTATAGAGCTTATGCAAATTGGAGAAACTGCAAATTGGTCTAGGGATAAATTTGTTTCAAACAAAATTGTTTTAGAAAAAGTTCCGAAATTAGAGTTTGATGGAGTTTCTGGTGTTGCAAAAATCTATAAAATAAAAGGACAAAAGGGAAAAATTGGACTTATAAGTCCGATAAGCTGTTCATTCTGTTCAGATTGTAATCGTATTAGATTAACAAGTGATGGGAAACTTAAACCTTGCTTGCATTCAAAAGATGAAATTAATCTTAAAGGATTAAGCGGAGAAGAACTTGAAGAAGTTTTTAAAAGAGGGATTTTTGATAAACCTGAAAAACATCATCTTGAAGAAGGTAAAAGTGAAAGTGCAAGAGATATGAATAAAATTGGAGGTTAAAATGGAAGAAAAAGTTTTAACTCATATTAATGAACAAGGCCGTGCAAAAATGGTTGATGTCGGAGAAAAAGAAAAGACAAAAAGAATTGCTAAGGCTTTTGCAAAAGTAAAACTAAATGAAGAAACTTTTAATATCATTGTAAATGGAAAAGCTAAAAAAGGTGATGTGTTAGCCGTTTCTCAAGTTGCAGGAATTATGGGAGCAAAAAAAACTTCAGACATAATTCCAATGTGTCATCCTATAAATTTAGTAGGCGTGGATATTGAGTTTAATATGAATCATGAAGACTTTGAAATAGAGATAATCGGAACAACTAAATGTGTTGGAGAAACAGGTGTTGAAATGGAAGCACTGTCAGCTGTTTCAATCGCTGCTCTAACTATTTACGATATGTGTAAAGCTGTTCAAAGAGATATTGAAATTACAGAAATTAAATTATTAGAAAAATCTGGTGGTAAAAGCGGAGATTTTGTGAGGGGAAAATAATGAGAGTTTTATCAGTTAGTATTAGTGAGAAAAAAGGCGTTAAGAAGCATCCAGTAGAGTACATAAATTTAATAGAAGATTACGGAATAGAAGGAGATGCTCATGCCGGAAAATGGCACAGACAAGTAAGTTTACTTGGAGTTGAAAGCATGGAAGCTATGAAAGAAAAATTACCAACACTTTCAGCTGGAGATTTTGCAGAAAACATCTTAACAGAAGGTATTGTTCTATATGAATTACCAATAGGAACAATTTTAAAGGTTGGAGAATGCACACTTGAAGTTACACAAATCGGAAAAGAATGTCATCATGGTTGTGAAATAAGACATATAGTTGGAGATTGTGTAATGCCAAGAGAAGGGATTTTCACAAAAGTTTTAAAAGGTGGAAAGATAAAAGCAGACGATAAAATTGAAATAGTAGAAAAATAAAAAAGACATCTAAAAGATGCCTTTTTTGTTTATAATTTACAAAAATCAGAAAGGAAGTTCATAAAAATTTCTTATATATTAAAAAATTTTTTTATTTAACTTTGACTATTTTTTTACAATCTGAAAAATTATTCAAGTTTATTTTTCATAAGTTAGAATAGATTGATATTAATTGATTTATCCTTAACATAGAATATTACAAAGGTGCAATGAGGTAAAGCTAATAGTTATATTATATAAAAATGTATTAATTTCGAAAAAAATTACAAAAAATGAATAATTATACATTATCAAAAAAGCCCAACAATAGGAACATTAAACTTTAAAAATGTTTTCAATATACTTGATTATTCCTTCTAGATATTGTATAATTATAATTGAATTTATAACATAGGTACATTTATTAATGAAAATTGGTTGATTATTATATTGATTTTTATTACTAGTAAGGAATTGTTTTTCAATGTTTTTATTCCTTTTATTTTAGTTTTTAAACTTAAGCAAGTGTATTTATGATTTTATAGAGAATAAGACCAAAACAGAGAGTTAGGGGGAGAAATCAATGGATCAAAAGGAATTACTTTTGGAAATTAAAGATTTACACACAAGTTTTAGAATCCGTGATGATTATTTTGACGCAGTTGATGGCGTTAATATGAAATTATTCTCTGATGAAATACTAGCTATAGTAGGCGAGAGTGGATGTGGTAAATCGACTTTAGCTACTACAATTATGGGTTTACATAATCCAAACTACACTCGTTCAACAGGTGAAATTCTGTTTGAAGGAAAGAATTTAGTAGGTTTGTCAGAAAAAGAATTTAATGAAATCAGAGGAGAAGGTATTGGAATGATTTTCCAAGATCCACTTTCATCTTTGAATCCTTTACAAAGAATAGGAAAACAAATCGAGGAAGGTTTGATTTATCATACAAAAATGAATGCTGAAGAAAGAAAAGCTAGAGTTTTAGAATTAATCGAACAAGTAGGTATTCCTAATCCTCCTCGTGTTGCTAGACAATACCCACATGAATTATCAGGTGGTATGAGACAAAGAGTTATAATAGCTATCGCTCTTGCTTGTAAACCTAAGATTATCATAGCAGATGAACCAACAACTGCTCTTGACGTAACAATTCAAGCACAAATCTTAGACCTTTTAGTTCAAATTCAAAAAGAAATTAATGCTGGAATTATTCTAATCACTCACGATTTAGGAGTTGTTGCTCAACTTGCTGATAGAGTTTGTGTAATGTATGCTGGACAAATAGTAGAAGAAGCACCTGTTTTAGAACTATTTACAAATGCAAAACACCCATACACTAGAAGTTTATTGAACAGTATTCCTCAAATGGATGCAGATGATGAAGATTTATATGTAATTCAAGGTATGGTTCCTTCATTAAAGAACTTACCAAGACAAGGATGTAGATTTAAAGCTAGAATTCCTTGGGTTAAAGATGAAGAACATGAAGAAGAACCTACAATGCATGAAGTTGGACCTGGACATTTCGTAAGATGTACTTGTTATAAGAACTTCCAATTCGAAGCAAAGGGGGATAATTAATGAGCTTTTTAGAAATTAAAGACCTTAAGGTTCACTATCCAATAAGAGGTGGCTTTTTCAATAAAATAGTTGACCATGTTTTAGCTGTTGACGGTGTTGATATGGAAATCGAAAAAGGAAAAACTTACGGACTTATCGGAGAAAGTGGTAGTGGTAAGAGTACTATCGGTAAATCTATAATCGGTCTAGAAAAAATTACAAGTGGACAAATTATTTTCGATGGAAAACCTCTTACTAAGAGAATGGTTAGAAAAGATAAAGCTTTTACTAGAGATGTTCAAATGATATTCCAAGATAATATGGCAAGTTTGGACCCTAAGAAAAGAGTTATTGATATTATATCTGAACCTCTTAGAAACTTCGGAAAAATGACTGTTAAAGAAGAAAGAAAGAAAGTTTTAGAACTTTTAGATATAGTTGGTATGCCAGAAGATGCACTATATAAATATTCATTCGAATTTTCTGGTGGTCAAAGACAAAGAATCGGTGTTGCCAGAGCAATAAGTTTAAATCCTAGACTTATCATTGCTGACGAACCAGTTTCAGCTCTTGACCTTTCAGTTCAAGCGCAAGTATTGAACTTCATGAAAAAAATTCAAAAAGATATGGGATTATCATACCTTTTCATTTCTCACGACCTTGGTGTTGTAAAGCACATGTGCGACTACATTAACATCATGTACAGAGGAAGACTTGTTGAAAAAGGAACAAAGGAAGATATCTATAAAAATCCACAACATATCTACACTAAGAGATTAATTGCTGCGATTCCAGAAACAGATCCAAGATTAAAAGAACAATTAATCGCAAATAGAATTAAAGTAGAAAAAGAATATAAAGAATTAGAAAAAGAGTACTACAACGAAAAAGGTAGAGTATATGACTTAGTTAAACTTACAGATACTCACTATGTAGCAAAAAAGGAGGTAAAATAATATGTGGAAAACCGTATTAAGAAGATTTCTTCTAATGATACCTCAATTAATAATATTAAGTATTTTAGTATTTATTTTGGCTAAATTAATGCCGGGGGATCCATTTACAGGACAAATCAATCCTAACACAGACCCTAAACAAATAGAAGCTTTAAGACAAAAATTTGGATTTTATGATCCATGGTACAAACAATATGCTAGATGGGTAACTAACATGCTTAAAGGTGATTTTGGTATTAGTTATGGATTTAAAGTACCAGTATCTGACCTTTTAGGACAAAGAGTTGGAAACACATTCTGGTTATCATTACTTTGTGTAACTTTCCTTTATATAATAGCATTACCACTTGGTGTGTTATCAGGTAGATACAGTGGAAGTAAGTTTGATAAAGCAGTTACATTATATAACTTTATAACTTATGCGATACCAGCATTTATCTTCTACTTATTGATGATACTATTATTCTCATATACATTACACATATTCCCATCATCAGGTTCTGTTGATGCAGGTGTAAAAGGCTTTGCTTATGCAATTAGTAGATTAAGACATATGCTTTTACCAGCAATATGTTATGCTTTAATAGCTACAACAGGAACTGTTCAATACTTAAGAAACGAAGTTATTGATGCTAAAGGTTCAGACTATGTAAGAACTGCAAGAAGTAAGGGAGTACCTATTGATAAAGTTTATTCACATCATATCTTTAGAAACTCAATTTTACCAATCGCTGCATTCTTTGGTTTTACATTAACAGGACTTATTTCAGGTTCAGTATTTATGGAAACAATCTTTGGATATCCTGGAATGGGTAAATTGTTCATGGAAGCTATTCAATCAAGAGATTATTCAGTATTAACAATTTTAATTATGATTTTTGGATTCTTAACTCTATTAGGAAGTTTGTTATCAGACATCATTATGAGTATAGTTGACCCAAGAATTAGAATAGAGTAATAGGGGGAGTGATAAAATGAGTAGAAAAAAAGAAATGCAAAAAGATGCTTCCCAACATAATGAACATATAACTCCAAGTGCTTTTAAAGTAATTGTTAGAGAATTTAAAAAGGATAAATTAGCAACATTTTCACTTGCAGTTTTAACATTAATAATTTTAACAGTATTTATAGGAAGTATGTTCTTCGATGTAAAAGAAGTAATGAAAGTTAATCTAATGGATTCATTCCTAAGACCTGGCGAAGGCGGATATGTTTTAGGAACTGACCAAGGTGGTAGATCACTTCTAGGACAACTTTTCATCGGAACTAGAAACTCAATTATAATTGGGGCTTCTGTAACAGTTTTAACTAATGTAATAGGTATTATTGTTGGTTTAATTATCGGATACTATGGTGGTATCGTAGATAATATCATTATGAGAATTATCGACTTTATCCAAGTATTACCAACACTTATGCTTATCATTGTATTCGTAACATTAGTTCCAAAATATGATATGGTTACATTCGTATTTATCATGAGTGTATTCTATTGGGTTGGTATTGCTAGACTTGTAAGATCAAAAGCTCTTTCTGAAGGAAGACGTGATTATATAAGCGCATCTAAGACAATGGGAACACCATCATGGAAGATAATGTTTGGAGGAATTTTACCAAATATCAGTTCAATCCTTATCATCAGTGCTATCTTAGACTTAGCTGGTAATATGGGTATTGAAATCGGACTTACATTCCTTGGATTCGGTTTACCACCAGGAGTACCATCACTTGGAACTCTTATCAATCAGGCGTTAGACCCAACAATCTTAAGAGATAGAATGTATATTTGGTTCCCTGCATCAATGTTAGTACTTGTGCTAATGCTTTCAATCAACTATGCTGGACAAGCATTAAGAAGAGCTTCAGATGCAAAACAAAGATTAGGTTAGAATTAAACATAAAAAATAAGCGTAGAAATATCTACGCTTTTTTATTGTAATAAATTCAAAAAATAAAAAAGATGGTTGCAATTGCATCCATCTTTTTAATTTACATTTTAATATGACAGCAGAGGAATTTGCATTTATCTATACTGGGAGGATTATAAAGAACAAAAGCTTTGCTGGCATATGTACGTGTGGCAGTAAAGAAAAGGAAAACTTATGGGAGGAGTTTATTATCTTGAAAACTACCACACACTATATATATACCTTTAATTTGTATTTTTAAACATAAAAATTACAATTTCTAAAATAATTTTCCAATAAAATCACATATTACTTTATTTAATATAATATAAGATGTTATTTAGTCAACAATAAAATGTATTAAAGGATACGTCGATTTAAGTCTTTTTTCATGTATTAAATCAACTTTATAAATGTAGTAGAAAATATAGAAAAAAATAGTAGAAAAATTTTAACACCCATTGTATTTTAATATATCGTATAAAGCAAAATAATTCACGTCGTAGTACCTAGCAAAACAAATCTCCCCAACACGTCATCTTGAGCGAAACGTAGTGTAGTCAATCTAGCCCTAACTTTTTTGTAAGGTATAGAAACTTAAATATCACACGTCATGGTACTTTGAAAAGAGATACTCCCAACACGTCATCTTGAGCGAAGTCGAAAGATCTCAACTATTGCTTGTTTACAAGCAATAGTAAGTCCTGCAAAGGACTTTTATAAAAAAATCTATATATAATTGCAACGTAATTATTCAAAATACTTTTTTCTTATATATTTTATGTATCTTCGATACATTTACTTTTGCTAAAGCAAAAGTATGAGATCTCTCCGCTACGGTCGAGATGACGTTTAAGGAAATAGCTTCGATTAGTAGCTAGACGTTAAAAGTAAATAATCTTTAAAAAATATTTTTATAAATATATTTGAATATCGCACATTTTACACTTGATTTATCATCCTTCAATGTAAAATACAAATGCCCAGACCGATAATAAGTAATATTGGAAAGCTCCCCTTCAATAAAAATATTCTTAAATGTCCTTGTCCCCTCCAAAAACATCTTCACTTCCCTATTTATCTCACTTACAGAAAACACTGTCTGTTCCATAATTTTCCCCATTTCTTTCAGTTTTTGCTATTTAATAATAACATATTTCAATCCTTTTCTCAACTAATGAAAATTTTCCAAATCTTCCTAATCTTGTAAAAAATATTCTCAAAGCCTTATTTTTCAATATTTCTTCGGTTAAATCAGTCTTATCAAAAATAATATTAATCTTTTTTTTATTATCGTTTCAAAATTATCAATTCCAACTGATAAATTTTTATTTTTTCCCTTCTTTTTTCATTTTTCCTCAATTTTTCTCTTTCTTTATTGCCACTACTTATAGTGAACTCTATTTAAAATTAAATTGCTAAAAATTCTATAAATCTAGGATTTGAGTAAAATAGTCATAATTTTTGAGTTCAGTTTTAAAGCAGTTTTACTAT
>ERZ772910.1760-NODE-1760-length-10629-cov-3.736429_pt1 | contig 10629 bp, 8 predicted proteins | sample MGYA00511357_ERZ772910 | MGnify/ENA primary metagenome ERZ772910 (study PRJEB29015, sample SAMEA2738096) | human oral metagenome | biome: human oral; feature: human-associated habitat; material: saliva | place: China | collected 2193 ...
AAAGATATACCCCCTGATGAACTCTATGAAGGCACTCGCAGAAGCTGGGTGATGAGTCTTGATAGAGCAAAGAAAATCACTCATGTTTTGGGCGTTTATCTCGGTCGCGTTGTAAGTGTAGTCAAAGTGACAGACGCTGCAAAAGATACGGATAACTCCAAACGAGTGATATTCACGGGTGAATTGATTGATGACAAGGATTATCTCAACAAAAGCGTAGCTGAATACACAAAATGCCAAAATCCGGTGACCTATCTTGAAAAGATTAGCGAACTGAAAGACAAGGCTGTCTGTGTGAGCCTTGCCCAAAGCTACGAACTCGCGACGTCAAACAATGATTCACTGAGTTTGTATGATGCAGTTCGCGGTAATTGGCTGATGGATTTTGAGAAAGCAAAAACAATGAATCTCGTGCTTGGTGTCTTTAAGAATGAGATTGTAGCCGTGTTGAAAGTGGAGAGTTGCTCACAAGTTGAAAACGGTCGTGTTGCCTTCACTGGTAAATTGCTTGAGGATTCCAAATACCTTGGCGTTGCAACAGGACAACTATTTTACGGTAGCGCTGTCCGCTATCTTGACACAGATAAGCTGTTTTAGGCTTTAATGTTCAATTCATGATTGAACATCTCGAAAGTTTATGAAATCCCCTTCTGAATGTCTGACTAGGATATTTCAGAAGGGGATTGTAGCGTTTGTTATCGCTCCATAGAGAAGAAACAACAAACAGTTTGCATTGAAATAATTTGCATTGAAATAAAATACTACTTGATGACAAGAGAAGAGGGAACAAAAAGTAGAGGAAAACTCATCGCTTTTCACGATGCACTTTCGGAGGATTCAAAGTGCCTAGAAAAGGAGATGCCACCAGCTTTTGCAAAGTTTGCATTTGCTCAAGTGTAAGGGGCACGAAAAACCGCCACTTCCCGTGAGGGAGGTGGCGGTAAACGCAATATAAAAACAAGTGAGAGATACTAGAATTGGTAGCTGGCTCCTGCCATAACCACAAAACCGGGTTGTTCCACATTTGCCAAATCGTAGAAACGATGGTTGGTGAGGTTTTGCAAATCGCAGAAGAGCGAATAATTCTTCGCATCCCAGTGGAGTTTGAGGTCAAGACGACCATGTAGACCATAGGGCATCAACTGATCCGTGGCTTTGAGCTTCGCAGGATTGGTGCGATCCACCACGACATAGTTGCCATTGCGCTCTTGCAAGCGGAACACCCATGAGGCATTCAAACGAGAGATGAGGCGATGGTCGAGGGTAGCGACAAACTTGTGGCGGAGATATTCACCGGCATAGTTCGACTTGAAGTAGACTTCCTTGTCCTTACGCGTCTGCGTGAGGTAGGCATAGTCCAAACGCAGGCGACGAAGGGGCTGATTTTCGCCAAATACCATTGCGCCATCGAGGGCAAGGCTGGCAGAAACGCCATAGTTGTCGAGCTGGAAGTTGTGTGCATGAAATTTGTCTTTGGCATCATACATCACCCAGTCCAACACATCGGTGCCGTGGTTGTATTGTGCTGCCACGTCGAGTGTCACGCCAGCTGTGGGGCGGAAGGTGGTACCCAGACGGAATGCGCTGTTTTCCTCAGGCTTCAGACCGATGTTGCCCTCTTGCGAAGGACTCTTGTAGTAGAGTTCGGTGAAGGTGGGGAGGCGGAGCGACTTGTTCCACGAAGCATAGATCTTCCAGTCTGCCGTAGGGCGATAAGCCACGTCGACACCTGGATAGAAGCGGAAGTTTTTGCCAAAAGCATTGTTGCGCTGAGCGAGAACGCCTAACGACAGTGTCCAATCGTGGAGCAACACATTGTGTTCGGCAAAGAGACTCACGTTGGTGCGGTCCACCGATTTGGTGTATTCTGCAAGATTTCCGTCGTGGGTGCGCCAAATGCCCTTGTCGTCTTTCTTGTCGAGTGACTGTCCAGGGATGCGGAAACGCTGATCAACATTGATGTCACGGCCGAGGTTGCCCGAATAGATGTTTTCGTGGCGCACTTCACCACCGATGGCAGTGCGACCGAGCGACCATGCCGTCCATAAGTTCAAAGCGGCAGTGAGCACATCTCCACGATTGAAATTTTCATACGTGGGGGTGTTGCGGAAAAACTGGAAATGGTCGTAGTTGCGCAACCAAGAGATTTGGGGCGCAATGTGGATTTTTCCCTTCGTTTCCGCCTTGACAGAAGCCAAATAGCGCGTAGTGCTTTCCCATTGGTCGGTCGATGCGATGGAGTAGAAGGTGTTGGCACCAAAGTCCGTGTTGGTGTAGCCAGCTTGTGCATCGACTTTGTATTGCGCTGCATCGAGCGAACCTTGCCAGAAGGCTTTGCCCCCCTTGAAATCGCCATTGCGGACGGCACCATCCGAACGCTGATAACCTGCGCTCAAACTAGAGGTGAACAAGTTGCCATTGGAGAATTGGTGGCGGAAAAGCCCACGCGCTTCCCCTTGAGCTGTGCCATACGAACCACCCGCCGCACGGGCATAGAAAGTTGGTCCGACTTGTCGTGTGACAATGTTGATGGCACCGGAAAAAGCCTGAGTGCCTAACACACGAGAAGCCGCACCTTCGAGCACTTCGATGCGCTCGATGTCAGCAAGATTGAGGGGGAAATCGGCAGCGTTGTGCCCAGTCTGTGGATTGTTGATGGCGATGCCGTTGACAAGAATGGTGAGTTGGTCAAAGGTGCCGCCATTGATGCTGATGTCCGTCTGAATGCCAAACGCACCGCGCTGTCGGACATCGACTCCAGCGCAGAGTTTCAGTGCGTCGTTGATACTCGTGACACCCGCCGCCGCGAGTTCTGCACGGCTGAGGGTCATCACCTTGCGTGCTGCTTGGTCGGCAGCGAGGGGAGTGCGGGAAGCGGTGGTGACCACTTCGCCCAAACGCTGATCGTCGTCGAGGGTCGCCACTTGCTCTTGGTCGCTCACATGAGCCACGTGCTGAGCTTTGCTGGAAGCTGCCAAACATGGAGCGGCAGTGCCCAGAGTAGCCACCGCAAGAACGCCAACCTTCACTTCACAACCGAGTGCAGCAAACAAGGAATAACCCTTGCGGCTGAAGTTGCGGAAGATGAATTGCGCTCCCTTGGGGGATGAATTTTGAAACATAGAGGTGAATAATATAGATTTAACGGCTGCAAAGTTACAAAAAGACTCACAAATATGAGTGCTGAGCTAAGAAAAATATGTATTTTTGCAAATCAAACCAATTAGGCATGCTGGACATGCCGACTCTTAATGGGCTTACTCCTCTTTTATTTACTCCTTTCTCTTTCCCTCTCCTCGTTATGTTCGGTGCTTGAAGCGGTGCTTTTAGCATCTACCGTTTCGTATGCCACCATCAAAGAACAAGAAGGTTTCAAAATTGCATCGGTGCTCAAACGCTATAAGGCAGACATAGACCGTCCCATTGCAGCCATTCTTTCGCTCAACACCATCGCGCACACCGTGGGTGCGGCAGGAGTGGGTGCACAGGCAGCTGAGTTGTGGCGTGAATATGGCGGTGCACCTGGCAGCGAAGGCGATGCAGTGGGTATAGCCTCGGCGATTATGACCTTGCTCATCCTTGTGGTGTCAGAGATTTTGCCCAAAGTGATTGGCGCAACCTATTGGCGACAACTCGCCTTGTGGGCTACGAGGGTGATTCGTGTGCTCATTGTCATCATGTATCCTCTTGTGTTGCTCTCTGAATTTATCACCATCCTCATCAATCGAGGGAAGGTGCAAACCTCGGTGAGCCGTGAAGAAGTGCAAGCTATGATGGATGTGGGTGTGGAAGAAGGAGTGTTCAAAGCAAAAGAGAGTAAGGCGCTCCGCAGCTTCCTCAAACTGGGTGAAATTCGCGCTGACGAAATCATGACCCCTGCCCCTGTGGTGGCTACGGTCAATGAAACCATGACGCTGGGCGAATTTTTCCGTAGCGACGACGAACATCTCGATTTACACAGCCGTCTTCCGGTGTATGACGCTGAAGAAGAATACATCAAAGGTTATGTGTTGCGCTCCGAACTTTTGGAAGGCTTGTCGGAAGACCATTTTGCGCAAGAAATCAGTACGTTAGTTCGTCCCATCCTCACGTTCAAAGACGAAGAAATGGTGTCGAACATTTGGGAAAAAATGCTTGAGCAGAAGGAACATATCGCGGTGATTACCGACGAATATGGCACTTTGCGCGGTATTGTGACGATGGAAGACCTCATCGAGACCATGTTGGGGGTAGAAATCGTGGACGAATATGACGAAGCGGTGGATATGCAAGACATGGCGCGTGAGAAGTGGCAGCAACAACAGCTACAGAATCCCGAACCCGCTCAAGCATAGTTTTCTTGCTGTTTCTTAGGTGTTTCAATTTCACCTGCCTAACAGATGGTTAGATGACTTAAAATAGTGCTCAGTCCGTGAAGTTCGAAGCAGGATATTCAAAAAGAAAGTTATCACAATGCAGTGCTAGCTATTCTGCGTTTGGAGATTTGCTAGTTTAGATGTACATTTGCAAAAGAACAAGTCCAACTTGTCTACATTTGCTCCTCTAAACTTGTCCACATGCGCCAGATTTACTTCTTCTTTCTTTTGTTGATTGGCTTCACAGCCTGCTCTTCGCAGTACAACATCGATGGAAATTCATCGTTGGCGTGCTTGGATGGTAAAAAACTCTACCTTCGTGTGCCTAACACCAAAGGCGAAGCCGCGAAGAATGTCAATCTCGACTCGTGTGTTGTGGTTCATGGACGCTTCTCATTCGGAGGCACCATCGACAGCATCGCTTTGGCAGAGATTTATGTGGAAGATCAGCACCTCATGCCAGTGGTGTTGGAAGGTGGTCAATTATTGTTGCAAGTAGACAACTACGCGCAAACTGTCACAGGAGGACCGCTCAACGACCGCTTGACGGAGTTTATGACACAGCGCGCTCGATTTGACAACGAGTTGTGGGAACTAGACCGCATGGCAAACCGTATGATCTTCAATGGAAAGACCATGGCTAGTGTGGTGGAATTGCTAGAACCTAAACGCCGTGACTTGCTCGACAAGATAGAAAAGCTCGAAATCAAATTTGTGCTGGATAATGCCAACAATGTCTTGGGTGAAGGTTATTTCCTTCTGCTTACAGAGCAGCAGCCTTTTCCTGTGATGACGAAGCAGTTGCAAGAGATTGTGCAAAACGCGCCTGCTTCTTTCCGTAAGCATCCTTCTGTCAGAAACTATCTCTTGGCAGCTGGTTATCTTCCTTCAGCAGCAGAAAAGCCGCAGACGGCTAAGAGTGGAGAGGAAAATCCCAAACTGCCGAAGAAGGTGCTCAAAGAGAAACCATAGTCTGCTAATGATGTGGTTGTTTTACCCAACCGGAAGGAAGTTAGCCCCAAAGGTGCTCCATCTTCTTCCAGAGTTTTAATCCAAGATTTCTATTTTATTTGTGTGTTGCGACGAATGTGCGCAACCCTAATCTTAAACATTGAGAGCATTGCAATCTAGTGTTGCAATGCTCTCAAATTTTTATGGCATTTGGGCGAATGTTTTGTCGGATGTTTGTCGAAAAATCAGTGTTTCTCTTTATAATCTCCCTTTAACCATAGTGCTAGTAGTCCCACGGCGACAACGACATCTACAAAGTTCCACATAGCTCTGCCCAATGCAATTTTGACAAAGGGCTGAAAGAGTAGGGAAAGTGCGCCAAAAACGATTGCCAATGTGGGTTGCTCTTTTTGCCATTTTTCATAGGCAAATAGTGCAAATAGTATCATGGCTACGAAGCGAACTAAGACGTAGTAGCCATAGGGCATAGCAGCCAAACAAAGCAAAAGCAATGCAGCCAATACGGGATACCAGGATTTCATAAGAAAGGTGTAATAAATGAAGCTGTTCTCTCGATGAACGTCTTAACGCTCAGCGGTGATTTTCACGATGTTCACCACCACTTCGCTTGCCTTTTCGAGGTTGGGAATGGGGAGAAATTCGTGCGCTCCGTGGAAGTTCAAGCCACCAGCAAAGACGTTGGGGCAGGGGAGTCCCATGAAAGAAAGTTGAGCTCCGTCTGTGCCACCGCGAATGGCTTTGATTTCGGGAGTCACCTCCGCCATTTCCATGGCTTCTTTCGCAATGTCAATGATGTGCATCATGGGTTCCACCTTCTCACGCATATTATAATAAGTGTCGCTGAGGGTGAGTTGAAGAGCGTCGTAGCCATATTTGGCATTCATGCCTTGCACCAATCCGCGCAACATAGCCTTGCGGGCTTCAAAACGCTCGCGGTCGTGGTCGCGAATGATGAAGCTCAACTGCGCGCGCTCCACCGTTCCGGAGAGGTGGGTGAGGTGGAAGAAACCTTCGTAGCCCGTGGTGTGTTCGGGTGTCTCAAATTCGGGCATCTTCTGCACGAGTTCGGTGGCTAGGCGTGCGGCATTGACCATCTTGTCTTTGGCGTAGCCAGGATGCACACTCACACCAGTGATGTCAATCTTGGCAGAAGCCGCGTTAAAGTTCTCAAACTCCAGTTCGCCGCGCTCACTTCCATCCATGGTGTACGCCCATTCGCAACCAAATTTCTTCACGTCAAACTTGTGCGCACCGAGTCCGATTTCTTCGTCGGGATTGAAACCCACACGCACCTTGCCATGCTTGATTTCGGGATGCGCCAAGAGATATTCCATTGCTGTGACAATCTCGGCAATACCTGCTTTGTCGTCTGCACCAAGAAGGGTGTGTCCGTCTGTTACGATGATGTCTTCTCCCACGTGGCGAAGGAGTTCGGGAAATTTTTCCACACTTGTCACGATACCTGCTTCTGCATCCAGCACGATGTCCGTGCCGTCGTAGTTCTTCACGATGCGTGGACGCACGTTCTCGCCCGAAGCATCAGGACTCGTGTCCATGTGAGCGATGAAACCAATGGTGGGAACAGCTTTGTCCGTATTGGCAGGAAGTGTGGCATAGACATAGCCCAATTCGTCCATTTCCACCTCTGCCATACCGATGGATTTTAATTCTTCCACGAGGTATTCTGCCAAGCGAAATTGCTTTTCGGTGCTAGGCGTGGTGTTGGTGCTGTCGTCGCTTTGTGTGTCGAAACTCACGTATTTGAGAAAACGGTCTACAATATTCGTCATTTGTTGTTGTTCTTTGAGGTAAGTACCATGCTAATGCGCCCTTTTATCGTAGCTTTCCCCTAGATAGCAAGCTATCACTAGTGAATAAGCCCTATAAAGTGGTGTCGTTCCTACAAAAGTAACTACTTTTTTTGGAACTTCGCTCGTTTTGTACTATATTTGCGCAGTTAAGTTCACAAAAATCACATAATGAAAGCCTTTTTACTCTCTCTCACGATATGTTCGGGTATTGCCATGGGGGCAAAAGCTCAAGTGGAATTGGTGAATCCTGTGCCACACAGTATCACTTCGACTCGTCATCTTTTCACCGCTCCCAAAGCGTGGTCTGTTACTGCCGACCGTCAGCGACAATCTTCTTATGCCGTCTCTGCACTTGCTGAGATTGGCGTAGAACAACTAGCCAAAGCGGGCAACTTCCGCGTCACCCTCGGTGTTGTGGGCGATCGTAGCGTCAACAAGTTTAAGAAACTCGTACCTCAACAACAGGAAGGCTACTACATGGCGGTAGGTCCGAAGGGTGTTGTCATTGCCGGTCGCGATGAGCGCGGACTTTATTATGGTGTGCAAACCTTGCGCGACATGATTTCCAAAGGACAGCTCGAGACTTGCACCATCCAAGACTGGCCCGATGTGAAATTTCGCGGCGCCATCGAAGGTTTCTATGGTCGTCCTTGGAGTCACGAACACCGCTTGCGCCAGATTGATTTCTATGGTCGCAACAAGATGAATGTCTACATCTATGGTCCGAAAGATGATCCTTATCACCGTCAGCATTGGCGCGAGGCATATCCTGAGAATGAAGCAAAATTGCTCCAAGAACTCAATGTCCGTGCGCACCAACGTGGGGTAAACTTCTATTGGGCAATCCACCCTGGACTCGATATCAAATGGACGAATGAAGATCGCGACAATCTTGTGAACAAACTTGAGAAGATGTATGGTCTTGGCATCCGCTCTTTTGCTGTCTTCTTCGACGATATCTCGGGTGAAGGTTCGCGCGGTGAGAAACAAGCTGAGCTCCTCAACTATGTAGACTCTGTCTTTGTGCGCAAACATGGTGATGTGTCGCCTCTCTTGCTCTGTCCCACTATCTATAATCGTGCGTGGAGCGGCAAGGGCGACGTATATCTCCACACTTTGGGACAACACCTTCGTCCAGGCATCGAGGTGATGTGGACGGGCAATAGCGTGGTACACACCATCGAGAAGGAAGGTATGAACTGGATCAACGAGCGCATCCGTCGCAAGGGCTACATTTGGTTCAACTTCCCTGTCAATGATTTCGTGCGCGACCATCTTCTCCTCGGTCCCACCTACGGAAATGGACTCGACATTGCAGACGATCTCTCTGGTTTTGTGAGCAACCCCATGCAATATGCCGAGAGTTCTAAAATCTCTCTCTATTCTCTCGCAGACTATCTGTGGAATATGAAGCCCTACGATGCGATGACCTCGTGGAAACGTGCCATTGAAGACTTACTTCCTGCGCAGAGTCAAGCATTGCAAGTGTTTGCTTCTTACAATGAAGATCTCGGACCTAACGGACATGGTTTCCGTCGCGATGAAAGCCGTGAGCTGAAATCTCTCTGCGATCAAGCCATGAAAGGCGACCTCTCTACAGCAGCACAACTCCGTGAGCACGCGCAGTCGCTCGCTACTGCTTGCGATCTCCTCATGACCGATAAGACCAATCCGTGGCTCATCGAGGAATTGCAACCTTGGTTGATGCAAGGTAAGCTCTTGGCACAATATGCAGAAGCGGTGACCTATCTTGCAGAACTCGTGGCAAACGGACAGAACAATGCCACCGCTACGGAAGGCGCACCCTTGATGAGCTTCGATGCACAATACAATCGTGCTCGTGCTTTGCAAAAGCAAATGTATGATCTCGAAGCCAATCGCAATGTGCTCCACGAATATCAAACTGGTATTAAGCTCGGCACCCTTCGTTTCCTCCCTGCCCTCAACAAGCTTTTCGCGGTAGCCACTGAGAAGATGAATGCACAAGCTGGAACGCACTACGAAGTGGTGACACAATATCAGCCCTTCACCATCGACACCGATGTGCCTCAGCTCAAGCTCCAGCCCATCAGCATCTATGGTGGTGAAGTGAAGGTGGCTCCTTCTCACGAAATCATCACTTGGCCCGTGGGTTCTCATTTCACCCTCACCACAGATCGCCCTGTTACGCTCCGTGGCATGGACTTCAGCTTTGGCAAGGTGGGCACAGCACCTCTCTTCCAACTCGAGTGTCTCCGTCCTGATGGCACTTGGCAGAAGGTGGCTCTCCTCCACTATAACGATAAAGATCAGGTGATTCACACTGGCAATGAACTGGGTGGCATGACAGTGCGCGCTATCCGCATCACCAACATTAGTGGAGCAGAACAACAGCTCAACTTCCGTCATTTCAAGTTCATTAAAGACTAATATTTGTGCTGACAATCGCTGCGTTTTTTGGGCGGTTCTTTGTCTAACTAGAAATAAAGCCGTAAATTTGCAGCCAGCATTTTCAATCGAAACAATAAACAACAGACCAATATGCAAGAAACTATTCTCGCAATCTCCGGCAAGGCTGGACTCTTCAAGCTCGTGGGACGTGGCAACAACACGCTCATCGTAGAAACTATCGACGAAACTCACCGTCGCACCACAGCTGGTGCTCGTGATCGTGTCACTTCTCTTGCCGACGTGACGATGTACACTGAAGCTGACGATGTGCCCCTCATGCAAGTGTTCCAAAACATCTGCGATGCGCTCAAGGGTGAGCCCACTTCTTTTGGCTATAAGACTGCTTCTGAAGCTGAACTCTACAAGTTCATGGATGAAGTGGCACTTCCTGCTTGGGATCGCGATCGCGTTCGTGTGAGCGACATCCGCAAGTTGGTGCAATGGTACAACCTCCTCGTGCAAGCTGGCTACAAAGAATTCTTCGTAGAAGAGGAAGAAGCAGCTGAGGAAGTTACTGAAGAGACTGCAGAATAATTTCTCTCCTCCTAGCGTTGGTGCTACGAATCTTGATTCTTCACACTAACGAACAAGCGCAGAAAAAGCCCGCATCCCAATTTGTTGGGGTGCGGGCTCTGTTTTTTTGAAGTACTTGAGGTGACTTCCTGTAGTACCAGTCTATTGCTGAAGCGGTGCATCAGCAGTGGCGGAGCGAAAGTGACGAGGATAACAATATAACGTCGGAGGACTTTTGAAAATTCTCCGACAAATGCAGAAAAAAGTCCGACGTTTTCTGAAAAATCTCCCACGTTTTTTCTAAAACGTGGGAGTTTTCCATTATTCTCTCAGCTTGATTTAGTACTCTGCATGTTGCACTCAGTAATCCCTACTTGCAGTCGGGATGCAACAACGAAGATGATAAGAAAAAGGATGCATCAAAATCCTATGTCTAAATTCCAACCTCTAGCAACAAACTCCAGCGCCGAAATCCCTCACGCGCGTGCGCGACATACGCGCGCACTACAGAGATTTTGCACTTTTTGCTTTCACAACCTTCACAAATT
>ERZ772910.1767-NODE-1767-length-10597-cov-13.380383_pt1 | contig 10597 bp, 8 predicted proteins | sample MGYA00511357_ERZ772910 | MGnify/ENA primary metagenome ERZ772910 (study PRJEB29015, sample SAMEA2738096) | human oral metagenome | biome: human oral; feature: human-associated habitat; material: saliva | place: China | collected 2193 ...
CACGACCTTACGGCGAGAAATATGAGACATCACTGTCCTTCAATGGTTGGTGCAACCGTCCCAGTGCGCATTATCCGGGTGCGCGCCTTCCTGGGGTTGGTTGCATGGTGTTTCTTAAAGTTTTGATGACCCAGCATAGACCTACATGCTGCGCATCAATGGAAAGTTCCCTGAGCCCGGCGACCATGCCGTGTTTTCTATAGAACTTACCCCCACTAGGCTACACGTTCTATCTCCGCGCTGCCATGATTATCGCGCCTCAGACCCAATATTTCTGCATTTTATGCATACAGAAGCCCCGCGAGCGCATACACACTCGCGGGGCTTTTCCCTACGTTCTATTCACGTTCTAGCGTCGGCCCACAAACCAGTCCGACAGCTTATCGATACGCGCCTGAATCTGCTCAGCCGAAGCCTGCGCAACCGCCGGGCCGCCACAAATCTTACGTAGCTCATTATGAATCACGCCGTGCGGCTGACCCGAACGAATCGACCATGCCGCCACATTCTTCGCCAGCTTATTACGCAGCGCCTTCAACTGGCGGTGATCCACCACCGAAGGTGCCGCAGTCGCCGGGCGGCGTGCCGCGTGTTCACGCTGATGCGCTCGCAACAGCGTACCGACCTGTTCAGCATCCAGCAGACCCGGAATACCCAAAAAGTCTTGCTCTTCCTCGCTACCCACGGCAAGGTTGCCGGAGGCGAACTCGGCGCCGTCGAACAGCACACCGTGGAAGGACGCTTCGGAGCCGAGCGCCTCGAACTTGCCGCGTGCCAGCTGTTCGGAGGCGCGCTCCTCGCGGTTTGCTTCTTCGAGCAGGTGGTCGTCCAGACCCTCAACCATGGGGTCGATTTCTTGGGGTGCGCCGCGGTCGAGGGCGTGGTCGCGTTCCACTTCCATGTCGTTGGCGAGCATCATCAGCTGCGGCACGGACGGCAGGAACACGGAGGCGGTTTCGCCACGCTTGCGGGCACGCACGAAACGGCCAATCGCCTGCGCGAAGAACAGCGGGGTGCTGGTACTGGTGGCGTACACACCCACGGCGAGGCGGGGCACGTCCACGCCTTCGGACACCATGCGCACGGCGACCATCCAGCGCTGTATGCCTTCACGGAATTCGTCGATTTTCGCGGAGGCTTCACGATCGTCAGAGAGAATCACGGCGGGGTATTCGCCAGTAATTTTTTGAAGCTGCTCGGCGTAGGCTTTAGCATCCGCATGGTCGGTGGCGATGACGAGCGCACCGGCGTCGGGCACGGTGCGGCGCACCTCGGTCAGGCGCTTGTCGGCTGCCGCGAGCACGGTCGGGATCCATTCGCCGTTGGGGTCGAGGGCGGTTCGCCACGCCTGGGAGGTGATGTCCTTGGTGAAGCCTTCGCCGAGGTTTGCCGCCATTTCCTCACCGGCGGAGGTGCGCCAACGCATCTGACCCGAGTACGCCATGAAGATGACCGGGCGCACCACGTGGTCCTTCAGCGCGGGGCCGTAACCGTAGGAGTAGTCTGCCTTGGAGCGGCGGATTCCGTCATTGTCGACCTCGTAGGTGACGAACGGAATCGGGGAGGTGTCTGAACGGAACGGGGTACCGGTCAGTGCCACGCGGCGGGTTGCATCGTCGAACGCTTCACGCAGACCGTCACCCCAGGACAGCGAATCGCCAGCGTGGTGAATCTCGTCAAAAATCACGAGGGTTTTCGTCGCCTCGGTATTGCGGGCGTGTAGCTGCGGCTTATTCGCCACCTGCGCGTAGGTCAGCGCCACGCCCTTGTAGTGGCGGCTGATGGTCACGTCCGCGTTCTTGAAGTTCGGGTCAATGGGAATACCAACCTTCGCGGCGGCGTCTGCCCACTGCTTTTTCAGGTGGTCGGTCGGCGCCACAACAATGAGCTGGCGGACCGTGCCGCGGTTGAATAGTTCCTTGGCGAGGGTAAGCGCGAAGGTGGTTTTACCCGCGCCGGGGGTTGCGACTGCCATGAAGTCGCGGGGGTTGGTTTCGAAGTACTTCTGCATGGCTTCTGCCTGCCAGGCGCGCAGGCTGACGGAGGTGCCCCAGGGGGCGCGGTCGGGGTATGCCGGGGAGAGCTTCGGCTTCACCATACTGTCGAATAGTGTGGGTTCCTCTGCGGGTGCGCTCATTCTCTCCTTCTTCCTCGTCTGCCTCTGCTGGTTCCTTCCGCCGATTCAGCGTAGGCGCTTCTGCCCCGTTTGGAGGCGGTGGGCGTCTGGCGATCTGGGCACAGCGAGGTTAAATTCTAGCACCACATCCGCGGGTTGGGCCGGGCTGTGGTGCAAGAATTTGGTGCTAGTCAGCAAAGTCTCATGGGCGGTGTTGTGCCGTTGAGTCTGGCTGCTGCGTGTTATTCAATCGTATGTATTCAGGCGTATTGTCTGAGGTGTATTGCCTGAGTCGTATTGTCTGGCGCGTATTATTCGCCGGAGCCGTTGTCGCCGTCGTTGCCGGGTGCGAGGCCTTCGTAGATTTCCTTGCACTGGGGGCAGACGGGGAACTTCTGCGGGTCACGGCCGGGTACCCACATTTTGCCGCAGAGGGCGCGCACGGGTTCACCGGTCAGCGCCGATTCGAGGATCTTTTCCTTGCGTACGTAGTGGGAGAAGCGCTCGTGGTCGCCGGGCTCAGAAAGCTGGGTTTCTTCGCGTTCGAGCAGGGCGGTGCCGCCTGCGGTTCCGGGGCCAAAGGGGTCTTCGATGCCTTCGATCGAGCTCATGTTTCTCCTTGATGATGAGGTGGGATACATAGGGCGAGGGGTGCCGCTGCACGGTTGGGTGCTCGACGCCTTCTCTATTTTAGTAGCTGTTGCGTGGTGCTGAGCCCAGGGGCGGTCAATATGGAGGCAGACCACAGCTCAGCCACAGGCTCTTAGGTGTTGCGGTGAGCTTCTTTCCGTTAGAAGTTCGGGGTTAGACGTTTGGGTGGCACAGAAGCATAGAAAAGGGGTTCCGCGCCAGGCTTAGTACCTAACACGGAACCCTTCTCGTTTATTCCTGATGCGCTGGAGCTTCGACTCTCGTTAGTTCGTTTGGAAGCGTGCCACGCGCTCCAGCATCTTGGAGCTGACCTTGTCGTAGCGGTGACCGCCCCACGCCACGCCGCCCACGAGTAGTGCGGCACCAATGAGTAGCTGAATTACGCCACCGAAGACGAGGGTCAGTACATCCTGCGTGCCAAAAATGTACACAATAACCGAGATACCGCCGGGTAGCGCGCTGAGCATCACCAGAATTACGGTGAGCATCAGCAGCAACTGATTAGCGAAGCCCTCATTGTTCTTCGGGTTCTTGAACGGGTTAGCACCCGGAGGCGCCACGGGCGGGCTAATGAAGGTGTCCATCACGCTGCCCATACCAGCCGCTGCGGCGAGCACGCCCAGCTGGTGCATCAGCACGATGGGGAAAAGCTCCAGGTGTCCATTTGCCGCTGAGGCGACGAACACCATCACCACCACAATCGGAACCATCAGGATGCTGTAACCCCAGAGACGGCCGAGACGATCGTCAATACCGCGTAGCGGGGAGAGCACGTGCAGGCTGAATGCGGTGTTGTCGTAGGAGACGAGGTAGCACATGTAGTAGCCGGTGAAGACGGTGCAGAAGTACATCCAGAATCCGAAGAGCTGCATCACGCCGCTATTGATAATCTGGTTAGCTTCAGCCGCGTTGACGCCGTTAAAACTGGCCCGACTTTCGAAGGAGCCTACAGAGCTCAGGAACAGGGGCATAGCCACCGTCATTATCAGGTAAAGCATGGCGGTGCTTACGGTCAGCAGCTGCAGACGGTTGTCTTTCAGAAATGAGTGCAGGGTTCGTGCCGCCACGGCGCCGCGCGGGGTTGCGGGGAACCGTGCAAACAGACCCAAATCACCTGCGGCGACTTCGGTTGCGCTGGCGTGGTGGGCGCTACCGCCCACATTCGCCATGGAGCGTGCCAGGTTCTTACCCCACAGCCACCATCCACCAACCAGGTAGACGAGGGTCAGAGCCAGGCAACCAAGGGCGGCGCCCATATTGCCGGTCGCCATAAAGTAGGGCACCGCAAACGCGGACCCGAAGGGCGTCACGCTGAGCCACGGCAGGTAGGGCAGCACCTCTTCCCAGTGCTTGGTCAGGTAGGTTATCGTTCCACCGAAGATAAAGCCGGCGCTCATCATCAGTAGCATGGCAACGATCATCAGGGTGTTGGCGATGCGCGGGTTATCATTCAGCGCCATGCCCAGGCGGTTGGCGAGACGAGCCCACACCATGAGGTTCGCAAGGCCGAGCACGCAGCAGATGAGGTACACAACCAGTGCGAGCGGTTGCGATATAAACGCGATTGCACCCAGCAGCACGGCAATGATGCTGGCGATGCCGGGGATACCCACGAACCCGCCGAGGAACTGTCCCTTCTGCAGGGTGGAGGGCTTGATGGGGAAGAGCACGAATCGGCTCTCATCCAGGGTGCCGTCCAGACCGCTGAAGAAGATGGGGACGATAGCCCAGGCGAGCGCCACAACGGTGCCTACAAGGAGGGTTCCGAGCTGACCGTATTCGGGGACCTTAGAGTTAGCGATAACGTATGCGGAGCCGAGGCCGAAGAGCATACCGCCCGCGTAGAGAGCCGCAAAAATCAGGCCGATGAGCGCCCAGATGCTGCGGCGGAAGGAAGCGAGCACATACTGCCACTTTAGTGAGACGAGGTGCCCAACCATGACAATCCTTCCGAGGAGGTGCGGCCGCCGACCAGCTGCACGAATCGTTCTTCAAGGCTCATGCCGGCGCGTACTTCGTCGACGGTTCCGGCGGCGAGAATACGACCGGAGTCCATGACGGCTACGTGGTCGCACAGGCGCTGCACGAGGTCCATCACGTGCGAGGAGATAATGACAGTTCCGCCGGAGGCAACGAAGCCACGCAGAATGTCCTGAATATTGGCGGCAGAAACCGGGTCGACCGCCTCGAAGGGCTCGTCCAGAATCAGCACGGAGGGCGCGTGAACGAGAGCTGCGGCGAGCGCAATCTTCTTGGTCATACCGGCGGAGTAGTCGGCAACGGCACGGCCCGCAGCGTCGGTCAGGTCCATTGCGGCGAGCAGGTCCTTGACGCGGGAGGCAACGGTTTCCTTATCGATTCCGTGCAGGTAGCCGGAGTAGGTGATGAGCTGCTCACCGGTGAGCTTGTCGAAGAGGTGCACGCCATCGGGCAGCACACCCAGGTGTGCTTTGGCTTTGAGCGGGTCGGCCCACATGTCGATGCCTCGCACGTATGCGGTGCCTTCGCTGGGCATGAGCATGCCGGTGACCATGGAGATGGTGGTGGTTTTACCGGCGCCGTTGCGGCCGACCAGCCCGTAGAACGATCCGGAGGGGATGTCGAGATTGATGCGGTCGACGGCGACCTTCTGACCGAATGCCTTGGTGAGGCCGCGGATTTCGATGGCGGGGCGAGCGCCAGCCGCAGGTGCGGTCTGCGGGGTGACGGGTAGCTGCGGTGCTACCGACGCGGGAACGACAGCTTCCGGAGCTGCAGGCTCGCGGTTTGCAGGCTCGCGGTTTGCGGCTTCCGGGGCTACAGATTCTGGGGTTACAGCCTGGGGTGCTGCCGCCGCGGGGGTTACCTCTACTGTGGTCTCTAGTACCGGGTTGGTCTCTTGTACCGGGTTCTGCGGCGAACCTGGTTCTTGCGGGTTCGGGTCCTGGGGAAAATGACTAGTGTTCATATTCTCACCCTATCACCCTCCCTTGAGGTCTAACAGGTTTGGCGATGAAACCTGCATTATTACGTACTCACAACGCATAATATGGACATTCCGGGGTGCTATATGTAGCGTCCTGGCGCGCTATCAGACAGGTTGAGTTGCCCGCTCTCCCCCGCCTCAAAGCCGCCAAAAACCGCACACACACAGAACGGGCTACCGCCCACCCCACAGCACGAGTGCGTGGGTAGACGATAGCCCGTCGGTATTCAAAACTCCAGATTCAAAGTTTCAGCCGGTTAGACCGGCTCATGACGCTTCCCGGAAGACAGCGCCTTTTAGAACAGCGCCATGGTCAGTGCCGCACGCGCCTTCACGGTGCGCGGGTCAGATGCACCCACCACGTCGAAGAGCTGCACGAGGCGCTCACGCACGCGCGCCTTATCGTCGGGACCTACAGCGCTGAACAGGCGCAGCAGACGGTTGTATGCGTCCTCCACGTGGCCGCCCACCAGGTCCAGGTCGGCTACGTTGAATGCGGCGTCAATATTCATGGGGTCTGCCGCGGCCGCCGCGCGTTCGGTTGCCATGTCCAGGTCCTTCACGCGGGCGAGCAGTTCGACCTGTTCCAGGCCGAGCTTCGCTTCCTTATCGCCGGGGTTCTCGGCAATTGCCTTTCGGTATGCGGCGCGGGCACCTTCCAGGTCGCCGCGGTCGAGGGCTGCGACGGCTTCTGCGTGCAGGGGCGGCAGGGGCTTTTCGTCTTCGGGAACGACCGGGTCGAACCCGCCGGGCAGCTGGTACTGTGCCGCGAGCTGCAGAACCTGGGAGAGCACATCGCCGAGGTCTTCTGTGCTGACCGGGCCGGTGTAAATCGGTGCCGGGCGACCCGCCAGAACGGCAACACCCGCGGGCACACCGCTCACGCCGAATGCCTGGGCAGCTTCGGGGAGCTTGGTGACGTCCACGGCGGCGCAAATCATGCTACCTGCGGCGGAGTCGACGAGCTTCTGCACGCCTTCGAGCATCTGCAGGGAGGAAGGCGAGTGCGGTGCGTAGAGCGCAAAAATCACGGCACCCTGGCTGGAGAGCTGCACGAACTTCTGGAACTCTTCGGGGGTGTTGACCTCGTAGCGCCAGGTGGGAGCGGAGGGGGTCTGCTCGCCCCCCTGTGCGCCAGCAGACTGTGCCGCTACGTTCTGTGCCGCGTTGGGGTTCAGTTCCATGGCGTTGCGTACGGAGGCGGGAATCTCCTGCGCCGCACCGTTCTGTGCTGCACCGCCCTGGGCAACGTTACCCTGTGCCGCGTTCTGGGATGCGCCGCGGTCTGCCGGATCAAAAATAATGCTCATCCTGGGATCCTTTACGTTCTGTACCTATTGTTGCGTGCGGGCTAAATCCTTCACGCGTTCCTTCCTCTATTATCCCCACAACGCACCGTTGCGAGCGCGCGTTCCCTGCCGCCTACGCTCTGAGCTCATGCCGGGACTAGCGCGTAGGCTAATCCTTGAACAGCGCGCAGATACCTCTCCCACTTGCGCTCCCCTATCTCTAGCGTTCACCGTTGACGCCGTAACAAAGTAAACCAGCCGGTAGAATGGCACAGTAGAGAAAAATACCCGGAAATGTTCCGGAAAGGAAGAGCATGAGCGAGAAGAAACCCTCAGCAGCTCCCGAAGAGACGACATCGTCCCCCGAGACACGCAAGAAGGAATCCCTCACCGATCAGCTAACGGAGACCTTCAGCGAGATAACCGAGAGCATTAGCCAGGTGCGTTCCAAGCGCCGCCGCGCGTCCATGCCTCCTACAGATACCATTCCGGTGGTCCCCTCCGCTTCTGAGGATGCGCCTCCCGCACCGAAGGTGGTCGGCAACGGCAAGACCTCGATGATGCATAACCCGGTCGCTTTTGGTTTCCTCATGACCGTGGGCGTGGGTCTGGCGCTCTTCGCCTACTACATTTTCAATAATGTAGGTGCCCTGGTGGGTTGGGTGACCGGCGCTATTTTCATTGCTCTGGGTCTGGACCCGATTGTGCGCCGCCTGGAGTCTTGGGGCATTAAGCGCGGTATCGGCGTGATTGCTGTGCTTGCTGGTTTTGCTGGCGCTGTGACCGGTCTGGTCATGACGATTGGCCCGGTCATTAGCGAGCAGGCGTCTAAGTTTGTCCAGTACGCGCCGGGTATTTATCAGAACACGATTGATTCTGATTGGTATCACGAGCTTGATCAGCGTTTTGACATCAGCACCTGGGTGAATGAGAACGTCCCGAAGTTCTTGGAATCAACGTTCTCTTCGTCGCAGGTCAATAGCTTCATGTCGAGCCTGGTTTCTGCGGGTTCTACCCTGGCGCAGAGCGTGACCGGCGTGATTATTGTGCTGTTCCTGTCCCTGTACTTCCTCACATCGATGGACACGATTAAGGCGTGGGGTGTGCGTTTGGCGCCGGCGTCTAAGCGTGTGCGCGTCAAGTACATTACCGACAAGATTACTGAGTCGGTGGGTAACTACGTGATGGGCCAGGCGATGGTAGCCATTCTGAACGCCCTCTTCGCATTCTTCATAATGTTGTTCTTGGGCTTTAGCTTCCCGCAGTTGATGGCTTTGGTCGTTATGATTCTGGCGTTCATTCCGCTGGTTGGTGGCGTGATTGCGCTGATTTTGACCTCGCTGATTCTGCTGACTCAGGACTGGAGTCTGGCGCTGTGGTTTGCGGTGGCGTACTTCCTGTACTTGCAGGTGGAGGCGTACCTGATTTCTCCGCGTATTATGGCTCGCGCTGTCTCGGTTCCTGCCGGTGTTGCGATTATTTCGGTGGCTGCCGGTGGCGCGCTCTGGGGCGTGCTGGGCGCGCTGATTGCTATTCCGGTGGCAGCTTCTATGCTGATTCTGGTGCGTGAGGTGTTCATTCCTCGCCAGGATCAGCTGTAGTCACCTCCCAGCTGTAGTCACCTCCCAACTGCAGTCATTTCTAGGTTCTCTACGCGTTCACTGCTCTTCCACTGAGCAGGCATTTAAGACAAAAGGCGGCGGCTTTGGATGTTCTGTCCAAAGCCGCCGCCGTAATATTTTTATGCTGTATTTTTATGCCGAACCTTAAAGCTCAGTGATTTCTTCTGCCACCGGGCCGCTGTACTCGGTGGGCAGCTCGGTGGGTACACCGGTCACGATGCTAACCACAGTGTTCAAAACCTGCTGTACGGACTTCTCACCCACCCACAGGTGCTTGCATCCCTCAAAGGGAATCACCTGAGTGCGCGGTACAGCCGCGAAACGCTCACGCGCCGCCGGAGGCTGCAGGTAGTCGTCGTGCTCGGGCACCAGCGCGTACAGCGGGTTCGAGATCTTGTTCCACTCATCCAGCTCAGCCGGGTGCACGCGGTGCAGCGGCGGGGAGAGCAGAATAGCGCCGGTGAACTCATTCGCGTATTCGGGCGCGTACTTGAGCACCAGCTCGGTGCCGAAGGACCAGCCGACCAGCCAGGGGTTCGGCAGGGCGCGCTCGCGTACGAACTTCAAGATTGCGTCGAAGTCCTTCTTCTCGGCAAAGCCGCCGTCAAAGACGCCTTCGCTGGTGCCTCGAATCGAGGAGGTACCGCGAGTGTTGAAACGCAGCACCGCAATGTTCGACAGCGCCGGCAGGCGGAAGGACGCCTTCTTATACACGTGCGAGTCCATGTAGCCGCCGTGGGTGGGCAGCGGGTGGAAGGTCACCAGGGTTGCTTTGATGTCGCCTTCGGGCAGGGCGAGTTCACCGACGAGGCGCTTGCCGTCCGCGGTGGTGACGGTGAAGTTCTCGCGGCGTGCCGGCAGGACGGTACGTGCCTTAATGGGGGTGGGTTCAGCGGCGGTGCTGAAGACGTAGCGGGCGGGATCGAACTCCTGCTCACGGGTAATATCGGCGGTGTTGCTCATTGCGTTCCTTCAAGAATTGGATTCGAGAGTGTGGTCTTGGGCTGCACCTCAAGTGCAGTGTTCAGTTTATTTGCGGCGGGTGCGCCAGCAGTGCTGATGCCAGTGCCTGCGCTCATCAATCGCGCGGCTACGGCCCATCGTGTGGCTTTCTTGCCACACCACCAGATGCGCCGTTCTGGGCGGAATCGGGCGGTAGCATTCGGGGCAGGTGTAGGTTTTTTGGGCGTTGACGGCGGGAATGTATTGCACCAGCCAGTCACCGTATCGGTCACGTTCCAATCGGGGTGCAGGGTCGAGGATCCTGCTGATATCACGCCCTGCGGGTGCTTGACGGTGCCACTTATCGCTGGTGGTGCCGGATGCTCGCCTGCCGGGATGATTCTTACGTGCCATGAGCCCTATTTTACCGCGCCACTACCCATTCCAGTTTTAAAGGTTATACCAGGGTCTCGTCTAAAGGAGCATACTCGGTGAGGATAGCCTCATATGTATTGCCGTAAAGATTGCAAGAATCCATAACGTAAAAACAGCGCGAAAAATTTTTATCAAAAATATAGGCGTGCTCGTAGAAATTAATAGAATCCACGTCTTCTAAATCGTGCTGGATCTCGCTGCTGAGAGCAGTGAAGACAGGCAACTGAAGACCGTCATACACATAATGCCGCAGCACATAAAGCATTTGGTGAGGAAAAAGCTCACCCAGCCGGTGGGGGCGAACCAGCTGAGGCTGGCCGCTTTCGCATCCGAATGGTCGCTTATACGAGAAACTTACTGTATTTTCGTTTGAGTTATTAGGTGTTGAGCAGAGCATATGTCCTCTGAAAAAGACACGGATAAGACGCTGCACTACTTTTTCCGCCTCAGTTGCTTCTAATGGCTGACCATACGCAAAATCTTTCATAGCCTGCACTTTCTGATTGTTTCAAGTATTCGGTTTTTCTCACCGGGCTATCAGCGGCAAAGAAACAACGCTGCCCCCGCATACACTATA
>ERZ772910.1771-NODE-1771-length-10593-cov-4.149554_pt1 | contig 10593 bp, 11 predicted proteins | sample MGYA00511357_ERZ772910 | MGnify/ENA primary metagenome ERZ772910 (study PRJEB29015, sample SAMEA2738096) | human oral metagenome | biome: human oral; feature: human-associated habitat; material: saliva | place: China | collected 2193 ...
CTACTATTTATTATGTCAATTACATTATAAACCTTTCAAAACAATTTGTAAATGGCATAGACCTTTTTTAGTGAAATTTTAATAAATTGTTCAAAAAAACGACAAGGTCTACAAACCTTGTCGTTATTACTATACCGGCGGCCAACAAACTAGCGTTAAAATAAGTTAAAATAAATAAGTAAAAAGCGATTAAATCAAGATATTATCACACGCTAGTTAGTATTGAAATTAAGGAAATTGACCAGTGGTTGACCAAATAAATTTTTAGTTTTTACTGTAATTTCAAAGTTAAAAAATTTAATAATCACAATTTTTGATACATAGTTCGATACCGTGTTCGGCGCAATCGGTATAGTCCAATATTCATTCTCAAAATTGGTTTAAATAGCGCAGTCTTTTAAACTAGTTTTGTGAATCCAAAAAATCTTCCTACATATACAAGAAGATTTTTTTAGTTTTTATAAACCGTGTCTATAATTAAAAGCATGCGCTTCAATTTCTTCGATAGTATCTGGGAAACGTTGTACCAATCTAGCTTTTAATAATTTTTTCAGACTTTCTTGTGGTGTTAATTCTCCCATCTCTAAAGCATGTCTTATATACTCTCTAACTTTCCAGTATTGTTTAGCATCTTCTATCAATTGTTTTTCAAATTTTTTAGGCCGTATAAATATTAATCTTACAACAAAAACAATTGCTGAAAAACTTAGCACTGTACCAATATCTGACAAACCAATTGGTACACTTAATAACCAAATAATAAAAACTGTAAATAATGGATGTCTTTTAATAAAGTTTACTAATTTCTCAGTATTAAATTCTTTCGTTAGATGTTGAATATCCTTTTGCAAAACTGAAATATTTATTACACTAGCTTTTTCAGGGAAAGGATAGCTTTTAGCTCTTAAATGACCATCGACTTCTAAATGACATAAATCTTCACGTACAATAGGGTCAAAAAATCTAGCTTGATAATTTTTAAACTTTGTAGCTGCTCTCTCCTCAGCTGCTGACAATGTTTTTTGGATGCCTATTTTTGTTGCTGCATGTCCCAGTGTTAAACCAGAACTAACTTTTAGTGAATCTGTAAATAATCCCATATATTATTTTCCTTGTCTTTTTTTAGATACTAGTCCAAATCCTGATAGAATTGTTAGAACAAATAATGTTATATTACTTTCCTTTGTTCCTGTATTTGGTAATGTTTTTGCACGTTCTACTCGTGAATAAGTCACTTTTTCGTTTTCTACTGCTTTAACGGCTGGCGCTGAATATGTTTCATGTTTTTCCTTCACAACAACATTTCCTTGAGCATCGATAGTAACTTCTTTTCCTGCGTCAAGAGCTTTCTTCAATTTGTCAATATTGACAGCAGGAAGTTCTTCAGCAACTGGTGCATCTTTAGGAACAGCGACGATTGTTCCGTCAGGAAGTGTTTTAACGTTACTATCTTTTGCATCTTCTTTAGCAAGTTCTTCAGGATTTAACTCAGAAAGCACTTCAGCTGTTGGAGCTACTTTAGGTACAGCGATGACTGTTCCATCTGGCAATTTGGCAACAACGTTTTCTTGCGCTTTTTCTGCAAGGTCAACGAGTTTATCGTATTCTGCTTGCAAATCAGCCAACTTAGCTTGTTCTGTACGTTGTGCAGACAACAAGTTTTCAAGAGTAGATTGTGCCGTCTTGAGTTCAGCTTTTGCTTGTGCCAATTTAGCTTCAGCTTTAGCTTGAGCTTCTTGAGCATTTGCTAGAGCAACTGGTGCGTCCAAATATGCTTGCAATTGTTCAGCCAATTCTTTAGCTTCTTTAACAAGAGCATCTTTTTCTTCAAGAAGTTTAGTAACTTGTTTGTTCAAGTTGCCTAGTTTAGTTTCTTGGTCTTCAAGTTTGGCTGAAGCATTCTCAAGAGCTTGTGACGCAGTTGTTTGAACAGCTTTAGCTCCTTCAAGTTCTGCTTGAGCTTTTTCAAGAGTAGCTTTCTTGTCAGCTAGACTTGCTGAGAAGTTAGCGACTGCTTCACTTGCTTTAGCTTCACGAGTTTTAGCATTTTCAAGAGCAATTTCTGCCAAGCGTAGGTTGTTTTCAGCAACTTGAGCTTGAAGTGGCGTAGCCATTGCGTCAGCTAAAACTTTTTCAGCTTCAGTTTTCAAGCTAAGTGCGGTCGCATATGCTGTTGAAGCTTTTGTCAAAGCTTTCTTAGCGTTTTCTGATGCAGTAGTAACTTGTTCAAGATTTGATTTTGCAGTTTCTACAGCTTTTTCTAGGGTTGCAAGGTCTTTTTCGTCTTTGATGACATTTCCGCCAGCTAAGTTAAGAGTTGAAATGATGTGCAAACGTCCGTCAACGTTAGCAGTTGCAATTCCAACTGTGTTGTTAACAAAGTTGTTACGTGAGTGTCCCCATTTAGATGGAGCGTCTGCAAATGTTTGTCCCATGATTGCATCATATACTTTTTGTTTAAGTTCGTACATGGTCATAGATTTTGTTTCATTTGCAAGTGACACGTTTTCACCATGGTAAGCACCATTGATGTGTCCAGCTTTGTTTACTGCGATTCCACGTTTTACGTATTTTTTAGCTTGTTCACGAGCAACACGAAGGTCAGAGTCTGTTACAGTGACTTCGTTCAATCCAAATTGTTTATGGATTGCAGTCAATACTTTTGCAGCATATAAGCTGATTTCTTTTTGTTGCTCGTCAGTCATGTTATCTAGTTCAACAGTTTGTTTCTTATCAGCTTCGCTGATTTTTGTTGAAGATTTTTCAATAACAGTAGCGCCAGAGTCAGTCATGAAGTCTGAGTCGCCTTCGGCTTTATCTTTCTTGAATTGAGTCAAGTCTGCGATATCTACAGTATCAACATTTTTGAGTGCTTCTTCAGCAGATTTCAACTCATCTTGAGCTTTTTGCAACTTAGCGTCTACTGATTTATCATGTTGGTCAGCTGTTGTCAATTTTTCTTTTGCCAATTTGACAGCGTCATCTTTAGTTTTAACATCAGTTTCAGCTGATTTGATAGCTTCGTCGCGGTCCGCATCTGCTTTTGTTGCATTTTTGAACGCAGTTTGTGCGTCAGCGACTGTATCTTCTGCGTCTTTGACAGCTTTTTGAGCGTCTTTCAAGTCTTTTTGAGCAGAAGCAAGTCCAGTTCCGTCAAGAGCAGATTCTGCATTTGTAACGGTTTGTTCAGCTGATTTGACATTTTTAGTAGCTTGGTCAAGATTTTCTTGAGCAGTTGCCACGTCTGATTGCTTTTCAGCAAGAGCTTTTGTTTCAGCTTTGATTTGTTCATTTGTAGCTTCAGTTGCTTTTTGGTTAGCAGTTTGAGCTTCAACATTCTTAGCTTGAGCGTCTTTGACTTGTTCAACTTTTTCAGAGGTTGCTTGAGCGGTAGTTGCTTCAGCATCCTTGACAGCTTGAGTAGCTGTAGCTACTTCTTTTTCAGTTGAAGCAACAGTCGCTTCTTTTGTTTTTACATCAGCTTTAGCTGTGTCAATCTTAGCTTCAGCTTCTTTTACAACAGCTTTTTGAGCGTCAAGAGCAGGTTTCACTGTAGAAGGCGCAGGAACTTGGCTCTTTTCAAGTGGTTTCACTTGAGGTTTCGCAACAAGAGCAGGTTCATTGACAGCTGTGTTAGATGGTACTGGAGTCGCTTGAGCTTCTTGAGCAAATGCAGTTCCACCAACTGATGCAAGCGCAATAGCTGTTGAAGTTGTGAGGGTTTGCAATTTTTTCATCAATTTCTCCTTTAAAATCTGATAAAGTGAGCTTATTTTTGTAGTTTTACTACACTATTTTATCACTTAGTGGTGCAATATTCAATACTTATTTGATGTATAAGTGTAATTTGTGCTACTTATTATTTATAATTTTTATCTTTAAAATAATAAATAAAGGTAAAAACTATGAATCAAAACAACTTACAAACTTTTATTGCAAAAAGAATTAGATATTTGCGATTGACCAAAGGACTTAGCCAAGAAAAACTTTCAGAATTGGCTGGTTTGGGGTCAAAACATATCCATAACATTGAAAATGAAAAATATAATTTTCAAATACAAACACTAAATAAAATACTTATAGCTCTTGAAGTAGATGAAAAAACTTTTTTTAATTTCGAGTTTCCAGACAAAAGTAAAGAAATCGAAAATATCATCAATCAACTTGAACAAATACCAGAACCACAAAAAACAGATATAATTGATGCAATAACAACTCTATTAAATAACATAAATAACCGCTAAGAAAAAATCTTAGCGGTTTATTTTTATCCCAAAATTATCCTCTAAATTGCTTAGAAAATCCTCTCTCCAAAAAGAGTCATTTATATTCTTGTAAAATTCGACTAAATATCGTTTAAACAAAATTTCAGTTATAACTCTATTTTTATTTTGTTCTTCAATCTCTTCTTTATACTTGTTAATCTGATACTTTTCAAATTCATATATTTTATTACCAAGAGAAGAAATCACGTTCTTGTTTACTTGCTTCATATAAAATTTTTTAAACTTACTAACAGATTCTTCCATTTCAAAAGATAATGTAAATTCTTGATTCTTTAAATTATTATAAAATTCTTCTACTTCTTCTAATCTACTATTGTAAGAATCCAATGACAATTCTGGTGCTACAGACTGTAATATTTCTGTACGCCCCCTAACATCCTCTAATAGTTCACCTACTTTTCAGCTTGTTCAATGCATAATTTCTGATTTTCAAACCAATCTTCTTTTAATCTTCGTTCAAATTCTTCTAATAAAGTAATTATAGTTAACTCAAAATTAGTCTCCAACATTTCTTCATTCAATAGTTGCTTAATTGTTGAACTAGTACGTGGCTGAATACGAAAAATTTTAATCGGTAGTTGACGTCTTTCAATCTCCAATTTTAATGAAAAAAGATAATCTTCACTCATTAAATACGCCGGCTTGCCAGAATTTTTAAACTCTTCTCTAATTTTGGCTTCTGGTGTTTTCAAACCTTGCCGTTGTAATTGCTTCACTAGCTTATCTTCTTTTTTATAGAGACTATCCCAACTCGAGAAAATTTTGGGATTTTTCCCAAATTTTGGAAATACATACAAAGTATCAGCAACTTCTTTTTCTTTGAAATTTATGTATGTTTCTATTTTTTGTTCTCCCTCTGAAAGTTGCCTATATTTCCCTAGTACATCTTTTTTCAAAATATCACGAATTTGTTTTACAGTTATATCCATATAAAATTCTTTTTCTATTCTACCACTAGGATAACTTCTAATATACTCCAAAGCTTCTTTTACATTATAATATTTTTCTTTCAATATAATGTCCTCCTTATCGTTATTTTCAGCTTATCAAATAAAATTTCCTAATGCAAATTTTTTTATTTTCCCTTTTGGTGCATTTGACGACTGTAATTTTTAATCGTGATAAACTGAAAATGTAAATAAAGAACGTTCAAATATTTACAAAAAAATTAATAAAAGGAACTAGCTTCAAGCTAGCATAGGACTATTAACATGGTTAACAATAATCAAAATTTACTACAAAGTGGCTTATTCGGAAGCAACTCAAATCAATCAGGCGATTCAATTGTAAACGACCGCCGTACTGCCCCAGCTCTTACTAATATTTCAACTTGCGTTGCAGTCAGTGTTACAGAGCCAAAACCATTTTTCCCAATCATAGGTTTTGAAAAAAATCAAAATGGTAAAAATGCCCCTGTTTTTTCAGACAAATCAATCGGCTACGAAGTATTTCTTTCGATGCCTCGCGATGATGGTTCGGTTAAATTGATTAGTCTTGTTGTTCCTACGATAGAGATTGCGAATAAGATTCAATTCAGACATTTGTATCAGTTAGTCAACCCACGCGGTCGCTATAAGTTCAAAAGTTATGATGTCATAGAAGTTTGGGCTGAAGATGTCAAAGAAGTTAGTTTAAAGTAGAAAGGAAATAGATATGAAAGATATTTCTAAAGAATTAGATGATTTATCAGCTTTAGACCTACCTATCGAACTTAGAAAGATTTTAGCAACATACATGCGTTCTGAAGTTCAAGGACGAGTTTCATCTTTTGTTAATTTGAGTTTAGTTTACTCGAACGGTCAATACACTGATTTTATTCGTTCATACATGTATTTTGAACTCATGCGTCAAAAGATGTTAAAAGAAATGGAAGAAATTTGTAGGTATTTATGATTAGGTATAAATTAAATAAAAATACAGGTCATCTGATGCCAACATTGCCAAGCCTAGTAACTCTACTCCAAGTTTTTGGAGTTGGGTTACTATTTGGTGGTGGTATTATTCGATGGCTAGGATTTAAAGGAACAGAAATTGGTATTTTTAGAAGTGAAGCACAGCTTGGTTTGAATTTAATAGTGATTGGAATAGCTGTCTTGCTTTTGACGAATCTTGTTTTACTGGTTCGGTTTGTTTTGAGACTATCAAAAATTGGCTCATTATCTCTGTATCATCAATTAAGATTGATAGAACGACAGACACACAAAGCATTGTTAGATTCAGTAACTGCGAATCGCAAAGTTGGTAGCAAATTCATCGATGTTAGTAAAGCGCATGCGAGCTTCGCGAAGCTAAGCAGGCGCATCACCGTTAAAATCAAAAAATTAGCTGACCAGACTAATGACGATTTAGAAAAGTTTGCAGAAATGTTATCAGCTTGTTTAGTGGGTAAAAATCGTTCACTCATTGTTTTAGATTATTGGTTAAGTGAAGATAATACAGAATTTATCTATTTATTAGATGATATTGTCGAAGCTAGGGCAAGACAGCTCAAACCAAGAGACATAATTGAGTTAAGACCTGACAACGATTTTGAAATAACAGTTGAAAAAGGCTTGACATTCTCAATGCTGAAAAATTGCCATGCATTAATTGTTGGCAACACATCCAGTTCTAAAACAACTTTCTTAAAATCGTTACTCACGCAAGTTTTTATGTTTGATTCAGAAGTTGATTTAACAATTTTAGATGTAAAATCTGAGTTCAGTTCTTGGACTTTTCTTCCAGAAGGTATAATTCTTTCTGATAGTGAAGAAATTTTAGCGTATTTTGAAGAGTTATTAGAATTAGTTATGAATCGTGAAAAAGAAATTGCGAATCTATCCTCAAGAGATGATATTACTGGCGCAACTTTTGTCAATTTCGGTAAAGAGATGAAAATGAAGTTGTGTGTTATCGAAGAGTATTCTGCTATGTTATCAAGCATTACAGATAATAAGATGAGAAAAAGGGTTCAAGATTTGGTCTTGTCTTTTGTATCTCGTTCTCGTTCGAGTGGTGTCTATATTTGTATCTGCATGCAACAACCAAGGTCAGAACTTTTAAGTACAGCGATACGAGATAATTTAGGTGTTCGTATTTGTTTATCAAATGGCGCTATAACAGATGAATTAGCTCGAATGGTCTTTGGAGAAACTGACAATATTGATAATCATGCACCACGTTTTTCTGGGTATATCATGACTAGTGATGGACAGTTCAGCAAACCACGGAAATTTTGGAACATTAATCTACACGAACACGGTTTGGAAAAGATTAGTATATTTAAACGAGCGTTTTTATACGGTCAACGATTAAAAAAAAAGCGTAAATAATGGGGCACTAGCATTCAGGGGGGTCTAGTAATGACCCCCATCCCACCCCCCTTGTGGGTTAACTATAAAATAATTAAAAGGAGTTATGTTATATGATTCAATGTGATGTTGATGAAATTTCATTTGTATTTTTGCCTAATTTTAACGATATGATGTCAAATTATGAAGCGTTTGCTTCAAATATTTGTTTAAAAATTGATGAATTATTGGAATTAGAAAAGTACACGGTTAATTACAAGTTAAATGAAAAAGGATTTGCAGGCTACAATTATATTCTCAATTTTGATGATTTTGATATTTTGTTATGTTTTAACACTGACAGCCCACGAATGGGAGTGCTTCTCAAATTCTCAGGTCAAGGCTTAAAACATTTCATGAAACGACGTGAAGAAGATAATCAAAAAATTTCGTATCGTCGATTAGTTCAAAAATTTTTTGAATTAGAAAATTATTTTAGCGGTAGTTGTAGAGTTTCAAAAATTGATTTTGCGGTTGATTTTATAGATGAAGGTTTGAAAGTGAATCAGATTTATCAGGAGTTAAATAAGTCAACAATAAAATCAAAATACGTTGACAGTTTTACAAATAAAATCAAATTGAGAAAAAATCAGTCAAATATCGGCGCTATCAATACAAATAACAGAGTAGAAACGATTTATGTCGGCAGCAAAGCAAACAAAGGAAACTCTCTACTACTACGAATCTATGATAAAAAACTGGAGCAGGAGAAAAAAAAGGGCATCTTTTTTGATGAAGCCTTAAAGTGTGATGATTGGGTGAGATTTGAAATGTCAATCAGACAGGCTTACGCTAACCAAACAGGGTTAGATATTTTAAAATGTAGAAATGATAAAGAACTATCGAGCCTAATTTTTCAACGATTTACTGACAAATATTTATTTTTCAAAAATGATGAATTATGGGATATTTCAAAGGTTATGCTGGAATACGTTTCGACTGATTTTGATTTATTGAGGTCAAAACCAAGGCGGAAAAATGACTTATTATCTACTTACATCTATCTGTTAAAAAATAGTGGTTTGGAATCATTTCTATACAAGATTGATAAAATTTACGGTAAAGAATCAATTCAGGAATTTTTCAAGCATGTTTTGATTCATTTCAAAACAAAGTACAAACCCTCGCCAGACACAATTATTTTTCTAAATAATAAAAAAGATGAATTAAAGAAAGAAAAAAAGCCGTGGGATATATTCAAGTAAAACGATGAAAGGAAAACTAATATGACGGATAAAATCTCAATTAAAATAGAAAATTTGGAAGTACAGTTGCCTGCTTCTCATTTCATTGTAGAAAAGGAAGAATATCTTGACTTAAAAAACAAGGCTTCTCAGGGGCAATATATGACTCTATCAGAGGTTTTAGAGATGGTTTCAGTCTCTCGACCTTGGTTGTTAGAAAATGTTCTTTATCGGTCTGATATTCGCTCAAAAATTGATATTGATAAAAATAAAGATGGTTTTGTAAAGTATCCTCAAAATCAGGGCGGTAGATATATCTCCTTAGCTTCTAAAACAAGAACATTTTTTGAACAGTATTTTTAAGAATTATTAAAAGAGAAATGATATAATAGCCAAGATAATATCTTGGTTATTGTCTTTTTAGAAAGAGGTAATCATGTCAGTTTCATACAGAAAAAGAGGTAAAAAGAATTTATGGGATTATAGAATATTTGATAAAAATAAAAAGGTAGTAGCTTCAAATTCAGGATTCAAGACAAAAAAAGAAGCTGAAATTGAAGCACTAGCACTTGAGTTAAAATTGCTTAACGGTGCAATAATTGATAAAAACATTCCATTCTATACTCTATGGGAGAAGTGGTTAGAATTAACTGTCAAACCACTCGGAAAAGCAGAGGCTACATTTAATAAACATTTATTGCGTGGTAAGTTTATCAAAGAATATTTTAAAGATAAACCAGCCTTAAAAATCAAAGCAAGTGAATATCAGGCTTTTATAAATAGGTACGCTGAAACAAATTGTCGTGATAATGTTAGTAGAATGAATGCGGAAATTAGAAATGTGATTGTCTTTGCAAAACGAGATAAGCTCAATATAGAAGATTTTACCGAGGGTGTCATTCTTTCAGGTCGTCCCCCTAAAAAAGAAGAGATGAAAAATATATTCATAGTTTTGACGACTATCAAAAGTTAGTAACATATTTAGAAAATAATCTTGATTTAACTACTTCTATAGTTCCGTATTTACTACTAATTCAACTGAAAACAGGAATGCGTGCAGGAGAGGTTGCAGGTCTCACATGGGATTGTGTGTTGTGGCAAAGTTCAGAAATAAAAACATATCGCAGATATGATACAGCTAGAAAACGGTGGGCAAATCCTAAAACAGAAGAATCAATTCGTACAATTCCTGTTGATAACGATACTTTAATCATTTTAAAAAAATTAAAACAAGAGCAATCTGTATTCGTTGAAAACGGTACAATTACAAATAACGAAAATATGATTTTAGTAGATTTGAATTATAGGATTGTAACAAATGCAGGTATCAATAAGCATCTAAAACAAATTTTAAAAGATTTGAAAATTTATCCGCAAACTATGACAAGCACAGGTCTGAGACACACGTATTGTTCAACAATGCTAGCAATGGGTGTTGATATTTGGGCAGTTTCAAAGTTAATGGGACATCGAGATATTAAACAAATAACTGAAACTTATGGACATCTTATAAAAGAAAAAGCAGATATTGAAAATAACAAAGTTCGTGCTGTTTTGACGAGTTTAGTTAAAAAATAGAATTATTGACCAAAAGTTGACCAAATCAAAAAGGAACGCTGATTTATCAACGTTCCTTAATTCTATACTATACCGGCGGCCGGGGTCGAACCGGCACGTCCTTGCGGACACTGGATTTTGAGTCCAGCGCGTCTGCCAATTCCGCCACGCCGGCAAATAGTAACTGGGGTAGCTGGATTCGAACCAACGCATGAGGGAGTCAAAGTCCCTTGCCTT
>ERZ772910.1772-NODE-1772-length-10592-cov-2.944007_pt1 | contig 10592 bp, 14 predicted proteins | sample MGYA00511357_ERZ772910 | MGnify/ENA primary metagenome ERZ772910 (study PRJEB29015, sample SAMEA2738096) | human oral metagenome | biome: human oral; feature: human-associated habitat; material: saliva | place: China | collected 2193 ...
TCTTTTCTATAGATGATGCAGATAACATTGTAAAAGTTGTTTCTGAAGATAATTTAGGAACAATTATTGAGTAAATAAAGATAAATTAGGAGTATTGAATTATGCCTGAGCAAATAATGAATAACTTAAATGAAAGAATGGAAAAAGCAATTGCTAATTTACGTCGTGAATTGGCTTCAATCAGAGCTGGTAAAGCAAGTGCATCTGTTCTTGATAGATTAACTGTAGATTATTATGGAGTTGCAACTCCAATAAATCAAGTTGCTGGAATTTCTGTACCAGAACCTAAAATGTTAGTAATTTCACCTTATGAAAAAACACTTTTAGGTGATATAGAAAAAGCTATCCAAGCATCAGATTTAGGTTTAAATCCTGCCAATGACGGAACTGTAATTAGAATAGTATTCCCAGCTTTAACAGAGGAACGAAGAAAAGAACTAGCTAAGTTAGTTGGTAAAGAATCTGAAGGAGCAAAAGTAGCAGTAAGAAACGTTCGTCGTGATGCTATGGATTCAATGAAAAAATTAGAAAAAGCGTCTCAAATTACTGAAGATGACTTAAAAGGATATTCAGATGATATTCAAAAAGCTACAGATAAATATGTTGCTGAAATTGATAAAGTAACAAAAGAAAAACAAGATGAATTAATGAGTGTATAATATTATGGAAATGACAGAAGTTATTGCTAAAATTAATTCACTTAATGCTACAAAAAGAGAGCGTGAATTAACAGCCGAGGAATCAGAAGAATTAGCTAAATATAGACAATTATATTTACAAAATTTTAAAGCTAATATGAGAAACATATTAGATAATACTAAAGTAATTAATGAAAATGGAGAAGATATAACTCCTAAGAAGAAAGGAAATTAACAATGAGTGCAACTGCAGTTACAATTTTAGTTGGAGCAATTTGTTTACTTGTCGGTGTTGTTGGAGGTTTCTATCTAGCAAGACGTAATTTCATGAACTACATGGAAAAAAATCCTCAAATTAACGAAGATATGGTTATGAGTATGATGAGTCAAATGGGACAAAAACCATCTCGTAAAAAAATCAATCAAGTTATGAGCAACATGCAAAAAGCGCAAAAACAAGCTCAAAAACAAATGAAAAAATAATAAGAAGAAAACAGATGTGTAATAATAAGGCACATCTGTTTTTCATTTATTATTGTATAAAATCTTTTTCTATTGATGATTGAATTTCTAAAATGTTTCCTGTAACAGGATGTGGAAATACTACTTTTAATGCTCCTAAATACATTTTTTCGTATCTATAGCCATCTTTTGAATATAATTTATCTCCGATTATTGGAACACCTATAGAAGCTAAATGGACTCTTATTTGATGAGTTCTACCTGTTTCAAGTGAGATAAGAACTGCAAATCTATTTTGATCTAATTTACTGCATTCAAGTATATTAGTAATAGCATTCTTTCCGTTTCTTGTTACTGCCATTTTATTTTTTTCTTTACTATCTCTTCCTATATTAGTATCAATAGTTTGCGGTTTAATATTGTTTTTAATTAGTGCTGTATAGTAGCGTTTAATTGTTCTTTGTTCAAGCATCTGGTCTAGTTTAGCCTTGATTAAGGGAGTTTTTGCTAGAATTACTAATCCACAAGTATCTATGTCAAGTCTGTGAATAGGCTCTAGATAGTTATAATCTGCTATTAAATAGTTAACTAGCGTATCATTTTCAATTTCTATATCATTTGGATGAGTTTTTATACCGAATGGTTTTGATACGACAAGAATATAATCGTCCTCGTATTCTTTGTTTATTGTAGTGGCTGTGTTTGATAAGTATTTAGATGTTGCTAGAACTATATTGACTTCTAGTAAATCATTTGTAGATATACTTGATGTTAAATCTGCTTCTTTTCCATTAATTTTAATTGTTTGTTTATCATGATGACTTTGCATTCTAATAGTATGTATATTCTTTTTTGACACTTTTAAAAATTGACTTAAATAATCCTCGACTGATGTGAAGGGTTGTAGTATTTTAAATTTCATTATGGTACCTTGATTTCTTTCTTATATTTAATAGTACCATTATATACTAAAACGTTAGGATAATAAAGAATATTAGGCTTTATTTAGAAAATATATAATTATTGAAAAGTTGAAAAATAAGTCAATTTTAACTTGATTTTAACTTAAAAATATAGTATTATATAACTTGTGTTTTAAATATACTAAACATAGAGTTTACCATTATTAAACTTAAATAACGATAAGTTTAATAATGGTAAACAATAATAACGTTATGTTAGATAATAATAAACAAAATTAACTAAAAGTTATATATTGTTAAACTAATATACTTATTAACTATAGAAAGGAGAAGTTATGTATTCTATAGGTGAAAGATTAAAGAGACTACGAATTCAAAAAAATCTCACCCAAGAAGAGTTAGGGGAACGTACAGATCTTAGTAAGGGGTATATATCTCAAGTTGAGCGTGATTTAGCATCGCCATCAATGGAAACTTTTTTTAATATATTACAAGTATTAGGTTGTGAACCAAAAGACTTTTTTGATAAAGAAAGTACTAGTCAGAAAGTATATTATTCTTTAGAAGATCAAACTAGTTATGAAGAAACTGATGAAGGATATAAACTTACATGGTTGGTTCCAGAATCAAATGAGAAAGAGATGGAATCACTTATATTGAAACTTGATAAAAATAGTAATTATAAAACATTCGATCCTTCTGAATCAGAAACATTATGTTATGTACTGAAGGGGAAATGTAAATTGAGATTAGGTGATGAGGAGTTTATAGCTTCGACTCATGAAAGTTTCTATTTTTTAGCTACATCAGAACATAGAATATCAAATCCATTTGATGAAGAATGTGAAGTATTAATTGTAGCGACTAATTCGTATTTATAAGGAGAAAATAATGGCAAATATTGTTGAATTTAAAAATGTATCAATGTCTTTTGGTAATACACATGTATTAAAAAATATTGATTTAGAAATAGAAAAAGGAAAATTCTATACATTACTAGGACCAAGTGGATGTGGTAAAAGTACAATTTTAAAACTAATTGGTGGATTTTTAAGTCCAACATCAGGTGACGTACTACTTGACGATAAAGTAGTCAATGATTTACCTGCGAATAAGAGACATGTAAATACTGTGTTCCAGGACTATGCGTTATTCCCACACATGAATGTATTTGAAAATGTTGCTTTTGGATTGAAAATTAAAAATGAAAAGAAAGAAGTAATTAATAAGAAAGTAAAAAAAGCTCTTAAGCAAGTTAACTTAGCTGGTTTTGAAAATCGTGATATAAGTGAGATGAGTGGTGGACAAAAACAACGTGTTGCGATAGCTCGTGCAATTGTTAATGAACCTGAAATTATCCTACTTGATGAATCACTATCAGCGCTTGATTTGAAACTTCGTCAAGAGATGCAATATGAACTTCGTGAACTTCAACAACAAACAGGTATTACGTTTATCTATGTAACTCACGACCAAGAGGAAGCACTAGCGATGAGCGACTATATTTTCGTAATGAATCACGGTAAAATTGAACAAAGTGGTACACCAACGGATATTTATGATGAGCCTGTAAACCGTTTTGTTGCTGATTTTATTGGTGAATCTAATATTGTTAATGCTGTTATGTTAGATGACTATTTAGTAGAAATCTATGGTAAACAGTATGAATGTGTGGATGCTGGTTTAGATAAAAACAAACGTGTAGAAGTAGTAATTCGTCCAGAGGACTTAGAAATTACAAGTGCAGATAAAGGTAAAATCGGTGTAGTAGTAGATACTCAGTTATTTAGAGGAGTTCACTATGAAATCTGTTGTTTAGATGATCAATATAATGAATGGATAGTTCACTCAACTAAACAAGCAAAACCAGGTGCAGCTGTAAGTTTAAACTTTGATCCTGAAGCAATACATATCATGGTGCCTGGAGAAACTGAAGAAGAATTTGATGCTCGTCTTGAATCATATGAAGAGGAGGAATAAAGAATGTTCAATAAAAAAACACGCTCATTTTTTATGATTCCGTATGTAATGTGGATGTTACTTTTTGTAGTATTTCCAATCTTACTAATAGTATATTATTCTTTTAGAGATATCGATGGAAACTTCACATTCGAAAACTATAAGATATTCTTTAGTAGCACATATGTATTAATGACATTGTATAGTTTCTGGTATGCGTTTCTAATTACACTTATATGTTTGATAATTAGTTATCCACTTGCATTTGCTATTAATAAAAGTAAATATAAAGAACTGTTACTTCTATTAATCATCTTACCAACATGGATTAATATCTTATTAAAAACTTATGCGTTTTTAGGATTATTTGGTGAATATGGAACAATTAATGGTTTCTTAGAGTATATTGGTATAGGTTCTCAAAATTTACTATTTAATTCATTTAGTTTTATTTTTGTATCAAGTTATATATTCTTGCCATTTATGTTATTACCTATTTATAACTCGGTTTCTGGTATGAATAAAAACTTAATAGAAGCATCATATGATTTAGGTGCTGACTTTAAAACTACGTTCTTAAAAATTATTTTACCATTAAGTATTAATGGTGTTAAAACTGGTATTCAGGTAACATTTATTCCAGCTTTATCATTATTCATGATTACACGACTTGTTGCTGGGAACAAAATTATTAACTTAGGTACAGCTATTGAAGAGCATTTCTTAGTTACTCAAAACTGGGGAGTAGGTTCAACAATCGCAGTATTCTTAATAGTAGTAATGGGAATCATAATGTTTCTTACAAATACTAAAGACAAAACTAATTTTGGAGGTAGAAAATAATGAAATTAACTTCAAAAATATATTTAGGTGTTATCTTTGCAATATTATATATACCTCTAATTTACCTAGCATATTACTCGTTTAACTCAGGTAAGACAATGATTGATTTCGAAGGTTTTTCTTGGAAACATTATGTAGATTTATTTAAGAATACGCGTATGATAGTTATTGTAATTAACACGATTGTTGTTGCCTTACTTTGCGGATTATTCTCTGCTATTTTTGGAACACTGGGTGCATTAGGAATATATTCTTTAAAATCTAATAAGCAGAAAAATTCTTTCTTAGTAGGGAATAATATTCTGATTGTAAGTCCTGACGTTATTATCGGATGTTCATTCTTATTAATGTTTACATTTATTTCTAAGTACACAGGATTAGATACTATTCAAGGTTTTTGGTCTGTATTATTATCTCATATTGCATTTAGTATTCCGATAGTTGTATTAATGGTATTACCTAAACTATATGAGATGCCAAGAAGTATGGTTGATGCAGCAATAGACCTTGGAGCAACTTTCCCACAAGTATTGAGTAAGATTGTAATTCCTTATATTACACCAGGGATTTGGGCAGGATTCTTTATGGGATTAACTTATTCATTAGATGATTTCGCTGTAACGTTCTTTGTTACAGGTAATGGATTCCAAACACTTTCTGTTGAAATTTACTCAATGGCACGACAAGGAATTAACCTACAGATTAATGCTTTATCTACAGTCTTAACTATCTTTGTTGTTGTAGCGGTATTAATTTATTATGTAATCAATACTAGTAAATTAAAAAGGGAGGTAAGATAATATGAAAAAATTACTTATTTCAGCAATTTCAATATTAGTTATCTGTTTAGGATTATTATATAGTCGTAATTTTATAGATAGTTCAAATAGTGGAGATAAACAAATATTAACAATTTTCAACTGGGGGGAATATATTGATCCAGAGTTAATTAAGAAGTTTGAAGAAGAAACTGGAATTTCAGTTGTTTATGAGACTTTTGATTCAAACGAAGCAATGTTAACTAAGATTCAGTCTGGATCTACACCTTATGATATAGTAATTCCATCTGACTATATGATTAAAAAGATGAAAAAGCTAAATCTACTAAAAAAATTAGATCACAGTAAAATTGAAGGATTTGATAATATTGAAGAACAATTTAGAGATAAAAGTTTTGATCCAAAAAATGAATATTCAATTCCTTATTTTTGGGGAACTCTAGGAATACTTTATGATAAAACTAAAGTTCCTGAAGATCTTAAATTTGAAAAATGGAATGACCTTTGGGATGCACGTTTAGAAAATAATATTTTATTAATTGATGGTGCACGTGAAATGATGGGAATTGCTCTACAATCAGAAGGGAATTCTGTAAATGATACTAATGAGGTAAACCTTAACCTAGCAGAAAGAAAATTAGAGTTACTTCATCAAAATATTAAAGCAATTAACTCTGATGAGAAGAAAATGCTTATGATTAATAATGAAGCATGGGTATCAGTAGTATTCTCAGGGGATGCAAAATCAATTATGGAAGAAAATGAAAATATGGTTTATGCATTACCTAAAGAAGGAACTAACCTATGGTTTGACAATATAGTAATTCCAAAAACTTCTAAAAATGAAGAGGCTGCATATAAATTTATTAACTTTATGTTAAAACCAGAAAATGCAGCAAAAAACTCTGAGTTTATTGGCTATGCAACTCCTAATGGTAAAGCTAAAGAATTGTTATCAGAAGAAACAACAAGTGATGAACAATTTTATCCAGATTTAGAAAGTTTTGGAAATAGAGCTGAAGTGTATGAAGATTTAGATCCTAAAATGCTTCAATTCTACAACGATCTATTCTTGAAATTCAAAATTAACAACAGAAAATAAAATTAAGAGAGATTATCGTTTTTGATAGTCTCTCTTAATAATTTAAAATTTATGTGAATACTCTTAAAAGCCGCTTACTTTTAATTCTTCAGTTTTGAATGTAACATTTTTTTCTGAACCAATATACATAGCTTTAAATTTCCATGTTGAATTTGGTTTTAAATCGTTGACATTAGCTAGTGCATCACCAACTTTGTTACCATTAGCATCATACGCAGGAATAGTAATTTGAACATATGATTTCTCTTTATCAGTATTGTTCTTTAATACTCCTGTAACATAGCTAGAAAATGAATCTTTTTCGATATTAATTTCAGAAACTTCATATTTTGCTTTTTGTGTTTCTTGAGTAGAATTTTTAACTTCTACATCTTTTTTCTTGTTATCAGTTGTTTGCTGAATAATTAATATAAGTACAATTGCAGCTAAAACTATAAACCAAACTCTTTTATAGATAGGCTTTTTTTGAATATATACATTACCATCTTGATCTGTAATTTTTTTTGACATAATAACTCCTCCTTAAAATTTTTATACTAATATTATATATATATATATAGTCAAGGTAAAATGCAATTCAATAGTAATTTTTTATGGAATCTATATGGTAGTATATCCATCTCTTTACAGATAGAAATTTCAATGAGGAGAGCTTTTTTGTAAGTTTTGACCATTGGTGTTTTGTTGTTGTATAATAAAATTGAAATATAGTATAGATAAGTGAAGTACAAAAAGGAGTGCATTACTATGAAAACAAGTACAGCGGTTCTACTGATGTTACCTTGTGAAATCTTAATTATATCGTCTGTTCTTTTACCTAGTGAGTATATAGAGTATGCTGGAGCTCTTATAATGTTTTATATCGCAGGGGTATTGTTTATTGTTGCCAAGTATATTCTAAGGGGGGATAATGCTCATTTAATTAGTGGTATTAATATAAGTTATGAAGAAGCAAAGTTACCAGAAAATATGGAAAAGTACGCAAAGGATAGTAAAAGAACTGGGAGAATATTACAGATAACGAGTATAATTTGTTTTCTTGTAGGAATATATTTTATTATAACTAAGTAACAATAACAAGGCTAAGGAAATTATTCTTAGTCTTGTTGTTTAGTACAAATATAGAGTAGTATACTGTGTTAATAATGTGGAAGTTATACTATCTTTTACTATTAGTACTGTCGAAAATATGGTATAATTAATAAGTTAAAATAATTTAGGAGGTTTGTATGTTTCAAGCATTATATAGGAAATATCGACCACAAACGTTTAATGATATAGTTGGTCAAAATCATATAGTTTCTGTGTTGAAAAATGCGATTGACAAAGATCAAATAAGTCACGCCTATTTATTTTATGGATCAAGAGGAACTGGTAAAACCTCTATAGCGAAGATATTTGCTAATGAGGTTAATGGAAATGAGATATATCAAAAAGAAAATGTTGACATAATTGAAATAGACGCAGCTAGTAACAATGGTGTTGACGAAGTTCGTGATATTAAAGAAGCTAGCTATTAAATTTCTACCAACTGAAGGTAAATATAAAGTCTATATCATAGACGAAGTACATATGCTAACGACTGCTGCGTTTAATGCATTATTAAAAACGCTAGAGGAACCACCAGCACATGTAATTTTTATACTTGCTACTACCGAAATTCATAAAATACCTGCAACTATTTTATCAAGATGCCAAAGATTTGAATTTAAAAATTTATCTCAAGAACAATTAATTGATAGATTAAAATACATTGCAAAAGAAGAAAATTTAGTTATTGAAGAGGCTGCGATAGAGAAAATTGCTACACTTGCTAAAGGTGGGTTGCGAGATGCGATTAGTATATTAGACCAAGTTTCTAATTATGCTGAAGAGATAACTTTAAATCACATATTAGAAGTTACTTCATCAATAAGCGAAGATGATATACTAGAGTTTTATAGAGGTTTATTACAGGGAGATGTTACAAAATCACTATTAAAATATAATGAATTTGTTGCTCAAGCAAAAGATACTAAGTTACTACTTAATGACTTAATAAATGTAACTAGAGATATTGTAGTATATAAAAATCTAAAAGATACTAAACACACTGCATATAATGTTGAGAAAATTGTTACAGAAATAGATAGTGTAAGTTTTGATTATTTTTATAAAATTATAGAGTACTTATCTCAAACAGAACAGCACATTAGATTTTCAACTGAATATATGAGTTATATGCAAATTTGTATAGTAAAAATATGTTCTAAAGATGAAACTATCAATCAAAATAACTCAACTATAGGGAGTGAACAAGACTCTGTGACTACCTCTAGAAATATTGAGTTAGAAAATAAGGTAAAAGTACTGGAAGATAAGCTATTTAAATTAAGAAATGAAATGAAGAATATTTCGGAGCTAGTTCAAAGTGATAATCTTCAATATAGCACAAATAGTAATTTACTTCAAAATACAGGCGTGGTTAACACACCAAAAGAAGAAATTAAAGAAGTAATAATAAAAGATAAAAGTAAGATAATCAAACTTTTACAGGATTCAAATCCTAATCTTACAAATTACGCATCTACTGTATTTATAAAAATAATAAATGAGAGTTTAAATACAAATAATCCTGAAGTAACTACTATGAGAGAGTTATTTAAATCATGTAAACTTATAGCATCTTCAAAAGAAGGTGGTTTATTAGTTTTTAATGAAATGGATAATATGGTTAAGATGGCTCCGAATTCTAAATATAAAAAGTATTTAGAGAGTTTATTTAAAAGATTCATTGGAGTCGACTATGAAATTTTTACAATACAAGATCATCAGTATGAAATACTAAAAGATGAATTAGATAATCCAGTACAAGAAGTACATGAAGAGAAAGAACAAGTTGAAGAAGAAAAATTAACAAAGATAGATGAATTATTTGGTGATATTATTATAGAAACTGAATAGAATGAAAAACATCTATGTAATAAAATGAAATAATTTGAAATGAATTTCAAATTATTGACAAGTTGTAAAATTTTAAATAGAATTATAATATAATTAGATATTAGGAGGAAATATTATGCGCGGAATGGGAAATATGCAACAAATGATGAGAAAGATGCAAAAAATGCAAAAAGATATGCTAGAAGCCCAAGAAGGATTAAAAGATCAAACAGTTGAAGGAACTGTATCTGGTGGTATGGTTACAGCTATTGCTAATGGTGATGGTAAAATTTTAGATATTAAAATTAAAGAAGAAGTAGTAGATCCAGAAGATATTGAAATGCTTCAAGATTTAGTGTTAACAGCAGTAAATGACGCATTAGAAAAATCAACTAAACTAAAAGAAGAAACATTAGGTAAATTTACAAACGGATTAAGTATCCCAGGTCTATAAGATGCAATATCCAAAACCAATTTTAGATTTAATAGAAAGTTATTCTTTATTACCAGGAATAGGGAAGAAAACAGCTGTAAGATTGGCATTTCACACTTTAAAAATGAATGATAATGATATAAAAAACTTTGCAGATAGCTTAGTAAATCTTAAAGAAAAATTAACTAATTGTGAAGTGTGTGGAAGACTTAGTGAAGAACATGTATGTGATATTTGTTCAGATCCTGGTAGAGATAAGTCGACTATTTGCGTAGTTGCCAATGATAATGACTTAGTTGCTATGGAGAATATGCAACAATATAGGGGAGTGTATCATGTGCTTGATGGATTAATTTCTCCGATGGATGGAATTGGTCCTTTAGATATTAACATAAAATCCCTTTTTGAAAGAGCACAAGATGAAACAGTAAAAGAGATTATTCTTGCTACAAATTCATCTCCTGAAGGTGAAGGAACAGCAAGTTTTATTTCGAGATATTTAAAAAATACAGATATAAGAGTTACTAGAAT
>ERZ772910.1777-NODE-1777-length-10571-cov-2.159091_pt1 | contig 10571 bp, 9 predicted proteins | sample MGYA00511357_ERZ772910 | MGnify/ENA primary metagenome ERZ772910 (study PRJEB29015, sample SAMEA2738096) | human oral metagenome | biome: human oral; feature: human-associated habitat; material: saliva | place: China | collected 2193 ...
TCCCATCTCTATTTTGCAAAGCCAACATGTCAATGAGTTCACTTTGCTTTTCACCATCTCCCACTAATAATGGTGAAAGCAATTTCAATGTCCCTTCTACGAGAATGGTCTCTTTCATTCTTGCATCATTCATAAGATACTCCTTACATTACAGTTTACGTGCATATTTAAAAAACCAGGTCCAATACTCTTCAAAGAACAATTTCTTTTGTTTGTCCTGTCATTGCAAAAACGATTTTTGAAATAAAAGTTCTAAATTCTTCTATATTTAATTTCATTATATCTTTCTTTCTATAATAGAATATATCATTTTTTCACTAAATTATAAAGTTTAAAAAAATATAGAATTAAAAATTCTATATTTTACTTATCTTCTTTTGGTCTTATAACTTCTAAACCACCCATATATGGTTGTAATACTTTTGGTATTTTAACACTTCCATCTTCTTGATAATTTTGTTCAAGTATTGCAATAAGTGATCTAGGACTTGCTATTACTGTATTATTTAAAGTTGCAACAAATTCATTACCTTTTTCAGTCTTCATTCTTATACCAAGTCTTCTAGCTTGTGCATCTCCTAATGTAGAACAGCTTCCAACTTCAAAGTATTTTTGTTGTCTTGGACTCCATGCTTCAACATCACATGACTTAACTTTTAAGTCTGCTAAATCCCCACTACAACATTCCAAAGTTCTAACTGATAAATCCATACTTCTAAAAAATTCTACTGTATAACTCCACATTTTGTTATACCAAGTCATAGCATCTTCTGGCTTACAAAGTACTATCATCTCTTGTTTTTCAAATTGATGAACTCTATAAAGTCCTCTTTCTTCTATACCATGAGCTCCTACTTCTTTTCTAAAACATGGAGAATATGAAGTCATAGCTATAGGTAATTTTGCTTCATCTATTATTTGTCCTTGAAATTTACCTATCATAGAGTGTTCTGATGTACCTATTAAATACAAATCTTCATTTTCTATTTTATACATCATTGCTTCCATTTCAGGAAATGACATAACTCCTGTTACTACATCACTATGAATCATAAATGGTGGAATACAGTATGTAAATCCTTTATTAATCATAAAATCTCTTGCATACGCTATTGTAGCTTCGTGAACTCTTGCTATATCACCTACTAAATAATAAAATCCATTACCACTAGTTCTTCCAGCAGATTCTTTATCAAGTCCTGCTAAGCTTTCACAAATATCTGCATGATATGGTATTTCATAATCTCTTGTAAATGCTTCTCCAAATCTTTCTACTTCTACATTTTGACTATCATCTTTTCCAATAGGTACAGTCTTATCCATAATTTGAGGAATAACTAACATATTATCTCTTAATTTTTTACTAAGTTCTTCTTCCTCTTTTTCTATATCTATAAGAGTATTATTAATTTCACTAACTTTATTTTTATTACTTTCTATCTCTTCTTTTTTTCCTTCTTTTACAAATAAACCTATTTGACTAGATATATTATTTCTTTCTTGTCTTAAGCTATCTCCTTTTTGTTTTAAATCTCTTATTTTTATATCTAATTCTATTACTTCATCAACTAGAGGTAATTTTTCATCTTGAAATTTTTTCTTTATATTTTCTTTAACTAATTCTTTATTTTCTCTTATAAATTTTATATCTAACATAATTTTCTCCTTAATTTATACTATTTAACAAATCTTTTAATGATTCATCATTCGACAGTTCTTTTTCTTGCTTCTGATCAAACCACTCTGGTAATATTTCCATTTGTTTTTTACTACTAGTTACTTTTACTTTTTTATTGGTTGTATTTTTAAATTCTGTACAGTGTTTCATTGCTGCTTCTGCTGTTTTTATCCCAAGTCTTAACCACTGACTTGCTATCGTATCAACATAGTTTTTAGTAAACTTTTGATTATTAACTTTTAATACATACGAAATTAATACGTTTATAACTTCTGGTTCCATCTTACTTTTTAAAAGTAAATCCTCTATTATCTTCATTTCTAACTTAGTAGGACTACCGGACTTATATTTACTTTTTAAATATACAAATGGTGATGTGTTTTCAAAAGTTCTAATAAGTTTATCTTTTTTACTTTCATTCTCATCAGTTGTTTTCATTCTTATATATTTTAAAGTTGGTAAAGATGAATTTTCAAAGACATATAAATCTCTTGCTCTATTTATTAAAACGTCTAAATCTACTGCATTTTTAGTATTTACCGAGAATAAAACTAAATCTCTTAATTCTGAATCTTTTAAATTATATAAAAATGCTATATTATTCAAATCTTCTTTTAAACTTTCCGATATATTAGGTAATCCTTCTAAAACAAAATCAAAATCTATTTCACTAGCCATTTTCATCTTAGCAGATTCATAATTAATAACATTAGAATTATTTAATGTTAATAACGATGTTGTTTTAAATACTTGATCAAAACTTTTAGTAACATCACTATATTCACTTAAATCTATCTTTATATCTTTATATTCTTTTAAAATATTTTTATAAAGCTTATTTCCTAGATTATTATATAAAAGTGTATTTAATAACAAATTATTAAAAAAACTAAATGCATCAAGTGGTTTATATAAAACATAAATAAATTCACTTGATTTCTTATAGGTCTTAATTAAACCTATTCCTTCTAATTTTTCTTTATTTATCCTAAATAAATCAATATTAATACCAAGTATCCTAAGTAAGGATTCATGATCTAATTCTTTACTAAGTAAAGTATCTGCTTTTACTTGATTAAATAAAGTCATATAAATAAGTATAGATAACGATCCTATAATTGGTTGATATAAGTCAGTTAATATTTTCTTATCATAATCAGTAGAGTTAGATTTATTAATTATTGTAAATTTATCTTTTGGATTTAAACTATACATAACTTCACCTTTATGTATATTTAAACATATTTAAACAATAAAAAAAAGATTATAAATAATATTTATAATCTTTTTATTTAAGCCAAAGATCTTCAGCAGTATCTGTATTTTTAATATCTTGTTCTTCTATTTGATCTGATAAAAATTGTACTTTATCTGCTAAATATTTAATATCATGGATACTATTTTGAACTTTTTTTGATAGGTCCTGTAATTTTTGCTTATATGAATCTGCATCTTTTCCAGCCCATTCACTTGGATCTCCATTTAAGAACAAATTTGATGCTTTAGTAAAATTATCATCAATTTCTTTTGATAATTCCCTAATTTTTCCTGCTATTGCTGCTGAATCTTCTTTATTATCTTTTAATACTGTATCTGAACTCATATTTTCACCTCTACTATTCTAAATAAATAATATATTATTTAAATTAATATTTCAAGTTTTTTTATTTTTTTAATACTTCGATGTATACTTCATAACCATTTATATCATAGTTATTTTCTTTATAATCAGTTAAGTTTACTTCATCAGATAAAGTTTCTCTTTTTATAACATCTTCGTATGAAGAAATAGCTTCTTTAACTAATTCTTCATTTGTATTATAGTTTACTACTATTCTATCTATAACATTAACGTCTTGAGTTTTTCTTATATTTTGAATCTTACTAATTATTTCTCTAGCTATTCCTTCTTCTTCTAATTCTTTAGTAATATTAGTATCTATTATTATATATGTATCATATATTCTTGCTGCATTATAATTTTCTTTTACATCTACTCTAACTTCTACTAAATCAGAATTAATAGTATAATCATCTCCTAAAACTGAGATAACTATTTCTTTTCCACTAGCTAAAGATTTAATGTCTTTTTCTTCTAAATTACTTAAGATATCACTAACTAACTTAATATTCTTACCAAATTTAGGTCCTAGTTCTTTAAAGTTAGGTTTAATACTAATATTCATATAATTACTCATATCAGATACGAACTCTATTTCTTTAATATTTAATTCTTCTTTAATTAAATCTATTAAGTCTCCTATTATTTCTTTATTAGAAATATCTAGTATTGCTCTTCTAAGAGGTTGTCTTATCTTAATCTTAGAATTTTCTCTAACCCCTCTTCCTAAAGTAATTAAATCTCTTACTAAATCCATTTTTTCTTCTAGTTTTAAATCTATATATTTATCTTCACATACTGGATAACTATCTAAAAATACTGATTCTTTATTAGTTAAATTCATATATATTTCTTCTGCTAAGAAAGGAGAAAATGGTGCTATTAACTTAGATAATCCTAAAAGAATATTATAAGTTGTTTTATATACTACTTTCTTACTTAATTCATTTCCTTCTACTTTAGACCAAAAACGTTTTCTGTTTCTTCTAATATACCAATTAGATAAATCATCATTAACAAAATTAGTTATCTTCTTGACAACTTTTGTTAAATCAAATTCCTTCATAGAACTTTCTATATATTTTATTAAATTATTATATTTAGAAATAATCCATCTATCTATTTCTTCTAAATCTTCATCATTTGTTTCATAACTACTTGGATTAATAGAATCGATATTTGCATACATACTAAAGAAATTATAAGTATTCTTAAGTGTTGAAAACATCTTAGTATTTATTTCTTTTACACCTTCTTCATCATATCTAAGTGGTGTCCATACAGGAGAGGCTGACAAGAAGAACCAACGTATTGCATCTGCTCCAAATTCTTCTAATGCTCCAAATGGATTAACTGCATTTCCTCTTGATTTATGCATTTTACTTCCATCTTTTGCAAGAACTAAGTCATTAACTAAAACATTTTTATATGGAGCTTTTTTCTTTAAAAATACTGATATTAATAAAAGTGAATTAAACCATCCTCTAGTTTGATCTATTCCTTCACATATAAAATCTGCTGGGAAATGTTTTTCAAAGAAATCTTTATTTTCAAATGGATAATGACAACTAGCAAATGGCATAGCACCACTATCGAACCAGCAATCCATTACTTCTGGAATTCTAGTCATTTCTTTTCCACATTTTTCACATTTAATATGAATATTATCTACATATGGTCTATGTAAATCTATATCTTTTATATCTTCAACTGCTTTTTCTTTTAATTCTTCTATAGAACCGATCATTTCTTGATGACCACAGCTACATTTCCATAGAGGTATTGGTGTTCCCCAATATCTACTTCTAGATATCGCCCAGTCGACCATATTTTCTAACCAATTACCAAATCTTTTTTCACCAACATAACTTGGAAACCAATTAACTGTCTTATTAGCTTTAATTACCTCATCTTTATATGCTGTTGTTTTAATATATAAACTAGGTGAAGCATAATACATTAAAGGTGTTGAGCATCTCCAACAATGTGGATAATTATGTTCTATCTTTTGTTTTTTAAATAATTTATCGTTTTCCTTCAAATACTTAATTATATCTATTTCAAGTTCTGGATCTAAAACAAATCTATCTTTCCAAAGTCCTTCTTTATATTTACCTTCTGAATTAACTGGATTTATAAGTTCTAAATCATATCTTAAACATACATCGTAGTCATCTTGTCCAAAAGCAGGAGCCATATGTACTATACCTGTACCGTCTTCCATAGTAACATAAGTATCATTTGTAACAATAAATGCTTTTTTAGTCATCTTTATAGATGGTATTAATTGTTCATATTCTTTATATTCTAAATCTTTACCACTATATTTTTCTATTACTTTATATTCGTTTCCTATTACTTTTTCTACTAATTTTTCAGCTAATATAAACTTATATCCTTTAGATTCTACTTTTACATATGTTTCTTCTGGATTAACACAAAGAGCAACATTAGCTATTAAAGTCCATGGTGTTGTAGTCCATACAAGAAAATAACTATCTTCATCTTTTAATTTAAATGGAATATATACTGAATTAACTGAAACATTTTTATATCCTTGTGCTACTTCGTGAGATGCAAGACCAGTTCCACATCTTGGACAATATGGTAATATTTTAAATCCTTCATATATTAAACCAGCTTTATAATATTCTTTTAATATCCACCATTCTGTTTCAATAAAAGAATTATCATATGTAATATATGGGTTCTTAGTATCTATTAATTGACCCATTTTATGTGTAAAATCAACGAATGCTGCTTCATTAGCTAATACACTATCTTTACATTTTTTATTAAATGCTTCTATTCCATATTTTTCAATATCACCTTTTCCACTAAAACCTAGTGCTTTTTCTACTGCTACTTCTACTGGAAGACCATGAGTATCCCATCCTACTCTTCTATCTACTTTATATCCATTCATAGAATAGTATTTACATACTGAATCTTTTAATAATTTTGCCATCATATGGTGAATTCCAGGCATACCATTAGCAGTTGCAGGTCCATCATAAAAAACAAAATTTTTATCTTTTCCTTGATTACTTTTATTTAATATATCGCGTTCATCCCAGTAGTTATATATTTTTTCATTAACTACACTAACTTTTTCTTTATCAAGTTCTTTAAACATATTTCCTCCTCTAAACAAAAAAAGATGATACCTCATAAGGGCGAAATGCCGCGGTACCACCTTAATTTATTACTCATTCATGTTAACGGTTTCTAACCGGCTTTAATAGTTAAAGCACATCAAAAGTGATTTAAATTAAATGTTTTATCGATTCTCACCAACCATCAACTCTCTTAAAAAACTAACTTTAATTTCGTCTTTCTCATCTGTTTTGATGATATTAATTTAGCATATTTATCTTACTTTTTCAACTGTTAATTATCTTTTGATAAAATCATTAAATAAGTATCTATATTAACTCCATTTTTTTGATAAGAATTACTAATTTTTTTATATTCTTTAAAGCCTAATTTTTTAGCAAATTCTTCTGATTTTTTATTTCCAGTATCATATCCTATAATTATATTAGAATATCCTTTATCAAATAAAAACTCTATTACTTTCCTAACAGCTTCCTTCATATATCCTTTTCTCCAATAATCAGGATGCATATTAAAAGATAGTTCAATAGAATTAAGACTTTTAATTTCTCTATCAGCTGTTATATTTCCAATTGGAGTTTTATCATCTAAAAAGATATACCAATCAAACATCTTTTCTTTAGCTATATATTCGTAATATTTTTTAGAATCTTCTCCTATAAAATCAATTGGTTTTTTAACTTTCTCTAGTATTTCTTCTCCTAAAATTCCTCTACACTTAAGCATGTCATATTCATATACTTTAATAGAGTCTTTAGATGTTCCCTTTTTTAATACCAGTCTTTTAGTATATAAAGTTTTTGTATCATATTTATTTGTTTTTATCATTTTAAATACTTTCAAGATAATTCATATTTTCTAATAAAGTTTAAATTATCATCTAATTCATATACTGTAAGAACTCCAGTTTTAATTTCTAGATTAAGTATATCTTCATCACTAATGTTTTCGATATATTTTGCTAAACTTCTAAGTGAATTACCATGTGCTGCTATTAAGATAACATCATTATTAACAAAAGAAGTTTTTATTACAGCTTCATAATAAGGAACTACCCTTTCTAAACATAACTTTAAACTTTCTCCAAGTGGTAGATTATCTATTCCTTTATATAATTCATCAAACTTAGGATTTCTTTTATCATCTTCACTTAGTAATGGTGGTAAAACTTCATAACTTCTTCTCCATAGTTTTACTTGTTCTTCTCCATATTTTTTAGCAGTTTCTTCTTTATTTAACCCCTGTAAAGCTCCATAATGTCTTTCATTTAGTCTATAGTTTCTTATTACTGGTATCCCTAAATTATCATTATTTTCTAGAGTTAAAAATAATGTTTGATTAGCTCTTTTAAGTACAGATGTATATGCTATATCTATTTTTATATTATTTTTCTTTAATATTTTACCTGCGTTTCTTGCTTCTTCTTCACCTTTTGGGCTTAAAACTACATCTGTCCATCCAGTAAATCGATTCTCCTTATTCCATAAACTTTCCCCATGTCTTAACATTATTAATTTTTTCATTTTTTTAGATTCCTTGCTTTATTAATATTTTTTATATAAAATTTATCTATATGCACCTATAACTCAGTGGATTAGAGTGTTTGGCTTCGAACCAAAAAGTCGGGAGTTCGAATCTCTCTAGGTGCTCCATTTAGAATTTAAAGTAACATTTATGTTACTTTTTTATTTTTCACCTTTTATATAGTGATAATGACATACAGCTATATATTTATCATTTCCACCAATATCAACTTGTTTACCTTCTGCTACTTTTTTACCATTTTCATCTACTCTCATATTCATAATAGCTTTTTTATTACAAAATTTACAAATATTTTCTATTTCATGTATTTCTTCTGCTAATGTAAAACAAGCCATTGTACCTTCAAATAAATTATTTAAAAAGTCAACTTTTAAACCATAAGCAATAATAGGTATATTATGCTCTATTACAAAAAATTCTTTTAGTTTTTCTAACCATTCTTTTTTAAAAAACTGAACTTCATCAATTAATACACATACTGGATTATCTTTTAAATCACAAACTTTTTTTATATCTTCCATACTTGATATTGCTATTGCTTCTTTTGAATCTCCAGTTCTAGAAGTAACTTTACCTACTCCATAACGATCATCTATTTTAGATGTTAAAACTAAAACTTTATCACCTCTAGAATTATAGTTATATAATGTTCTAAGTAATTCTTGAGATTTACCTGCTCCCATTGTTCCATATTTAAATTTAAATTTAGCCATAATTCACCTCTAATTTTATTATATATTCTTTTTTAAAATTTTTAAACAAAGAAAAAACCCTTCACATAGAAGAGTTCAATTTCTTAATTGGTGCCCAAGGCCGGACTTGAACCGGCACGAACGGTGAAGTTCCCAGGATTTTAAGTCCTGTGCGTCTACCAATTCCGCCACTCGGGCAATGGTGCCTTGTTGGAGGCTCGAACTCCAGACCCCTTGATTAAAAGTCAAGTGCTCTACCGACTGAGCTAACAAAGCAACTGGCTGCCTCGATTAGATTCGAACTAATGTATGGAAGAGTCAAAGTCTTCTGCCTTTACCGCTTGGCTACGAGGCAAAAATATGGTGGAGGGAGATGGATTCGAACCACCGAACCATAAGGAACTGATTTACAGTCAGCCGCGTTTAGCCACTTCGCTATCCCTCCATAAAAATGGTGCCGAAACCAGGACTTGAACCCGGAACCCACTGATTACAAATCAGTTGCTCTACCAATTGAGCTATTTCGGCATTTAATGGTGGAGGATACAGGACTCGAACCTGTGACCCCCTGCTTGTAAGGCAGGTGCTCTAACCAACTGAGCTAATCCTCCGTCGTTGTTGACGTAATTAAATATATCAACAATTAGCTTCTTTGTCAACATTTTTAGACAAATTAGTTATATTTTTCTTCTATCCATTTAGATAAATTATCACTTAGAGTTTTAAAACCTAAATTTGTTTCTTTTATTGGTTCTCTTTTTTTCTTCTTTTTTGACTTTTCTAATGCTTTTAGTGATAGCTTTAGTCTATTTTTATCTTCTTCTACCTCTATTACTTTAGCTGTTAAAACATCACCTATTTTAGCATATTCTTCTATTTCTTTAACGAAGTATTTTGATATTTCTGATATATGAATTAATCCTGTACAATTGTCATCTAATTTTACAAATATGCCATATTCTTCTATCCCTGTTACTGTACAAGTTACTATATCTTCTTTTTTATATTTCATAGTCCTACCTCGGCATATATTATATCATATTATTTTGTTTTTGTTTATTTTTTTGATATAATAACTCTGGTGATTAATATGGATATAGAAAATAAAATTATTAGTTTAATAGATAAAATGAAACCTTATATTGCAAGTGATGGTGGGATACTTGAATTTGTTAAGTATGAGGATAATATTGTATATGTTAGATTGGGTGGTGCATGTAGTTCATGTTCACTTATAGATATGACTTTGAAAGATGGTATAGAAGAACTTATAATTAGTGAAGTACCTGAAGTTAAAGCTGTAGTTGCAGTCTCAGCAGAATAAAAAGCACATAATTGTGCTTTTTTATAGTCCATATTTTTCCATTGTCTTAGTAAGTTTATCAATTTTAGCTTCTGCTTGAGAAATAGTTTCTTTTTTACTATTAATTAATTCTTCTTGATTAGTTATTGTTTCTTCTAATTTCTTAGCTTCTTCTTCAGCTTTAGCAATTGTCTTTTCTCTTTCTGTTAATTTATCTTTATAGAATTTAATCATATCAGAAAGTTTCTTATTTAATTCTTTTTCACGTTCTTCTGCTTCACGTGCTTCTTTTTCTTTAGCAAGTCTAGCTTCTTCTAATTTTTTTACATTTAATTCAATAGTATTTTCTTGTTCTTCTAATGAAGAAATTTTATCTAATAATCCATCTAATTCTTCATCTTCTGTTATTTCTTCTTTTTGAGGTAATACTTCTTTATCCTCTACATTTTTTCTTATTCTTTCTAAGTCCTTAGATAAGTCAGTAGTGAATTCAAACATATTATCATTATTATTATCTATTTCACTATATTGATCTACCACAGGAACATCTATTTCTGTTTTAGATTCTACATTGTTTTTTTCTACTTCTTCAGTAGTCCATGCGTTTGTAGTAAC
>ERZ772910.1782-NODE-1782-length-10547-cov-3.409931_pt1 | contig 10547 bp, 9 predicted proteins | sample MGYA00511357_ERZ772910 | MGnify/ENA primary metagenome ERZ772910 (study PRJEB29015, sample SAMEA2738096) | human oral metagenome | biome: human oral; feature: human-associated habitat; material: saliva | place: China | collected 2193 ...
TTATGTTAATTTGTTGGAAAAAAGCTATTATCTGCCACATGCTTCGGATGCCGTTCGTGATGGTGAAATTGCGGCGATTAATTTACTTGCTCCTCGTCAAAAAATTAATAGTAGTCAGGGAACTTATCATGTTCCAATGAATAATTTAGTGATGGCTATGACTGGAATTACAATGAGACAAGCGGTTGATTCTGGTTATGATGCAGATGCGGTTCATTTATTAAATGAACACTTAGATGGACATTCACCAAGTAATATTTGGATGATTTATGAAAGACGCACTCATCAAATTCTTGGTTTACAATGTATTGGCAAAACGAGCGATATGGCAGAGTATGTCAATATTTTCTCACTTGCGATTCAACAGAAATTAAAAATTGAGGATATTGAGTTCACAGACTTTTATTTTGAACATGGCTATAAAGACCCTCGTGGACTCAATCGTATATTAGCTCGACTAGTAAGGGAGAATGAAAGGTAGATTGTGTGGAAACGACTAATAAAGAGATAGTTTATTGTCAAAAAGTGCTTCACTTACTTGAGGATTTGCAGAAAGTTCAACAAAGCATTGAATCTTTTGCTGAACACTCTGATAAGCAAAAGAGCTTAAACTTCGTTTTAAGAATATTACCGATAGCAATAATGATGAAGGAATATATAAGGCTCTTGTTAAAATAGGAGCGATTTCACCGAGGTAAACTATGGATAAAATTTTAATTATTATTGCACTTTTAGGACTAGGAATATTTTTAAAGTTGTCATTAGTTCTTTTGTTGGTGATTTCAGTTGTCTATTTATTCATTTTTTGTCTTTTGTTCAGATATGATTCCAAAAGATTTAAAGAAAAATTAGCTTTAGAGGGTAAAAGTTCTCTAAAAATGAAATCTTTAAATGCTGATTTGAACAAACTTAAAGAAGATGAAGAAAAAATTCAGACAGAATTAAATCACTTTCGACGAATTCCCACACAATTTAAAACAATAGAAGCTGTCAGTCATATGATTCGCTATATGAAACGTGGCGAAGCACAGACAGTAGAAGAAGCGCTCTATTTTTGGGAAATGGATGAAAAAAATCACTCAGTTGGTAAATAGTTTTACTGACAGCTCTGTCAGTAATTATTAATTTAAAAATAAAAAAACTGACAGTTTTGTCAGTTATTTTATTCTTAAAAAAGTATGAAAAGCAACATTTTTTTATGCTATAATGAGAAATGAAATTCTATTTGCTAAGGATAGAAAAAATAAGATAAAGGGTCAAAAAACATGGAAAATCTGTTTGAAAAATTGATGGAACAAATCAAAATGCCACCAAATTTGCGTCGTTCTAGCCAATTTGAGCATGCTGATATTGAAAATGTTGAAGTGCACACGGCAAGTAAGCTCTGGCACTTTCAGTTAATTTTTGATGAGATTTTACCAATTGATACATATAAATTACTGACAGAACTGACAGAAACTGCTTTTTCGACAATTGCTCGTACAGAAATTTCTGTCAGCAGTCGAAATCAAAATATTGATGAGCAAAATCTGAATGATTATTATCAATATGCACTTACACTTCCAGAATTATGCGATTCTGCTTTTTCAAGTATTTTTAAGAAATATCATCTTGAAAAGGAAGAAGAAAAAATTCACTTAATGGTGGAAGATAATCCGCAAATGGACTTTTTTGTGGAGAAATATTTTCCAATTCTAGAAGAAAAATTTAAGTCTTTCGGTTTTGGAGAATTAAGAATAACCCCTCTAGTTGACCAGGAGCTGACAGAAACACAAGCAGCTGCTCATGCTGAAAAAGTTGCGGCTCGCTTGGCAGCTCAAACTGCTGAACAAGCCCAAGTTTCTGAAATTAAAAAACAACGTTCAGAAGAACGAGAAAGCAAAAATACCAGAGAAGCAAAACCAGAATTTGTGGAAACAGCCCTTTCTGACGGTATTTTCTTTGGCCGAAAAATCAGCGGACAAAGTCCAATTACCAGCATGTCTTTTATTGCTGGAGAAGGTTTTGGTGTTATTTTTGAAGGACTTGTTTTTGAAGCGGCGCATCGTGAATTTACAGGAAAAGAATCAGGGAAAGTCAACCATATTTTAGAATTAAAAATGGCTGATGAAACTTCAACATTTATGATTTCAAAATGGGGTCGTAAGGATGAAGAAATTGCCCAATTTGACCAAATTGTCAGTACTGTCAAAGCTATGAATGAAAAAATTATAGCTGACCGTACTGATGGAGAAGATAATTTTACTGACAGCTTATCTGATGCTCTTTGGTTGCGTGTACAAGGAAATATTGAACACGACAAATACAAAGATGATTTGGTGATGACCGCTAATGCGGTTGTGGAAATTAAACCTAAACCAACCATTGACCGTGTTGCTCTTCAAATCAAAGCTGTAAAATCAGATAAAATTCAATTAGGGCGTGAAATCAAAAATAATGAACCTGTCACTCCGATGCGCTCTGTCAGTGAATTTTCGACTAACGGACCGGTTGTTTTTGAAGGATACGTCTTTAAAGGTGAACTTCGTGAAATTAAATCACGTAAAACAGGAAATATTAGTTACCTTCTTGAATTTGAGATGACTGATTACACTTCAAGTTTTTATGTTCAGAAATGGCTACGTGGCGAAGAAGAAATTCAGCTAGCCAAACAAATTAAAGCGGGACTATGGTGTCGTGTCCGCGGGAATGTTCAACGGGACAATTTCAAAAATGATTTAGTCCTACAATTGACTGATTTGATTGAAATTCCGACACAAAATGTTCGGGAAGACAAATCAGATGAAAAACGTGTTGAATTTCACGCGCATACTAATATGAGTCAAATGGATGCTATTCCTTCTGCTTCTAGTTTGGTTGCTCAGGCTGCTAAATGGGGACATAAAGCTATTGCAATTACTGACCATGGTGGTTTGCAATCTTTCCCTGAGGCTCACTCGGCTGGAAAGAAGAATGGCGTTAAGATTATCTATGGCGTCGAAGCCAATCTTGTTGAAGATAAAATTCCGATTGTTTACAATGAAACTGACGTTGATATGTATGAATCAACTTATGTTGTATTCGACGTAGAAACAACAGGACTTTCGGCAGTTCATAATGATTTGATTCAGATTGCGGCAACAAAAATGCACAAAGGAAATCCAATTGATGAATTTGATGAATTTATCAATCCAGGATATCGTTTGAGCGAATTTACAACAGAATTAACCGGAATTACAGATGACCATGTCAAAAATGCCAAACCATTATATGAAGTTCTAACAAAATTCCAAAAGTTTTGTGAAGGAACAATTCTTGTTGCCCACAATGCAACATTTGACGTGGGCTTCATGAATATGAATTATTCACGAAATGGTCTGCCGATTATCACGCAACCAGTGGTTGATACCCTTGAATTTGCCCGTAATCTCTACCCAGAAATGAAACGTTTTGGTTTGGGTCAATTGACTAAGAAATTCCAAATCGGACTTGAACATCACCATATGGCCAACTTTGATGCGGAAGCAACCGGACGTTTGCTCTTTGTATTTTTAGAAGAATTACGTACTAGAAATACAGGATGGACAAGTCTTTTAGAACTTAATGACAAATTGGTCAGTGAAGATTCTTATAAAAAAGTTCGTCCAAAACACGTGACTTTATATGCCAAGACACAAGAAGGTTTAAAAAATCTCTTTAAAATTGTTAGTTTTGGGAATGTTAAATATTATGCTGGTCTTCCTCGGGTTCCACGTTCTGTTTTAGAAGCCAACCGTGAAGGATTGTTGGTCGGTTCGGCCTGCGAAATTGGTGAAGTTTTTGATGCAGCAATCAATAAAACATTTGAAGAAACGCTTGAAATCGCCAAGTTTTATGATTTTATCGAAGTATTTCCACCAGCTCTTTATCGTTCACTTGTTGTTGGGGGTTCTTTCAAATCAGAAAAAGAATTGGAACAAACGCTTAAAGATTTGATAAAAATTGGTAAGACTTTAGGCAAGCCAGTTCTGGCCACAGGTAATTTACATTATTTGAACCCAGAAGATGCTATTTATCGAGAAATTATTGTTCGCTCACTTGGTCTTGGAGCTGAAATTAACTGGACTCAAGGACATGGGGAACATGCCAAACCTCTTCCGTTACCCGAAGCTCATTTTAGAACAACTGATGAAATGCTTGAAGCCTTTAGTTTTCTTGATGAGAAGACCGCGCGTGAAATTGTCATTGACAATACGCAAAAGATGGCGGATGAATTTGATGTATTGACTCCAGTTCGGGATGATTTATATACACCTAAGATGGTTTTTGATGGAGGAGAAACCTCCGAGGAACGGATTGTTCGCTTAACTTATGAAAAAGCACATGAGTGGTATGGTAATCCATTGCCAGATATTATTGACGCACGACTTGAAAAAGAACTTCGATCGATTTTAGGAAATGGTTTCTCAGTTGTTTATATTATTTCACAAGAACTTGTAAAACGTTCTAATGACCGAGGCTATATCGTTGGTTCCCGGGGTTCTGTTGGTTCATCACTTGTTGCAACAATGATTGGGATTACCGAAGTAAATCCCTTGGCTCCACATTATCGTTGCCCAGAATGTCAATATTTTGAATGCTATGATGATGGATCTTTCGGTTCTGGTTATGACATGCCAGATAAAAATTGTCCTAAATGTGATCATAAACTCATCAAAGATGGGCATGATATTCCTTTTGAGACTTTCTTAGGTTTCAAGGGAGACAAAGTTCCCGATATCGATTTGAACTTCTCTGGGGATGATCAACCTCTTGCTCACTTGGACGTTCGAGATATCTTTGGTGAAGAATATGCCTTTCGAGCAGGAACAATTGGTACGGTTGCTGAAAAAACAGCCTTTGGTTTTGTCAAAGGATATGAACGTGATTATGATCAATTTTATGGAAATGCAGAAATTGACCGCTTAGCTGCTGGCTCAACTGGTGTTAAACGAACAACAGGACAGCACCCAGGTGGGATTATCGTTATTCCAAATTATATGGATGTTTATGATTTTTCTCCTGTTCAATTTCCGGCCGATGATGTTAATGCCGAATGGCAAACGACTCACTTTGACTTCCATGCGATTCATGACAATATCTTAAAACTTGACATCCTTGGACATGATGACCCCACGATGATTCGAAAATTACAAAGCCTCTCTGGGATTGTTCCTCAAGATATTCCAATGGATGATCCAGGAGTGATGAAGCTTTTCACTGGGACAGAATCTTTGGGCTTGACCGAAGAACAGTTAGGGGTAAAATTAGGAACTTTGGGAATCCCTGAAATGGGAACTTTCACTTCAATGAACATGATTGCTGAAGCCAAACCTAAAAACTTCGCAGATTTACTCCAAATTTCTGGACTTTCACACGGGACGGATGTCTGGTCAGGAAATGCTCAAGATTTAATTCGTTCAGGGATTGCCGACTTATCAAGCGTTATTGGTTGTCGGGATGATATCATGGTTTATCTTATTCATAAGGGGCTAGAAAACGGTCTTGCTTTTACAATTATGGAACGGGTGCGTAAAGGAATGTGGAATAAAATTCCCGCCGAAGAACGTGAAAAATATGTAGAGGCTATGCGAGAACATGATGTTCCTGAATGGTACATTGAGTCTTGTTCAAAGATTAAATATATGTTCCCTAAAGCCCATGCGGCAGCCTATATTATGATGGCTTTACGGGTAGCTTATTTCAAAGTTCATCACCCAATATTGTATTATTGTGCATGGTTCTCTATTAGAGCAACTGCCTTTGATATTGGGGTAATGGGAGCAGGTCTTGAAGCAGTCAAAGCCAAAATGAAAGAAATTAAAGATAAAGGTTTCGATGCAACAAATGTTGAAACTAACCTTTATACGACCTTAGAGCTTTGTAATGAAATGTTAGAGCGTGGTTTCACTTTTGGTAAAATTGACCTTTATCGCTCAGAGGCTACTGAGTTTGTTATTGATGGTGATACTTTAATTCCGCCATTTGTAACAATGGACGGATTGGGTGAAAACGTAGCAAAACAAATCGTTGCAGCGCGTGCTGAAGGTGAATTTTTAAGTAAAATGGAACTTCGTAAGCGTGGTGGTGTTTCACAAACAATTATTGAAAACATGACCAATATGGGTGTTCTTGAAGGAATGCCTGATGATAATCAATTAAGTCTATTTGATGATTTCTTTTGATAAATCTAATATTAAAAATAGAGAAAAGGAGGCTTTAAGCCTCCTTTTTTTGATTATTAATAAAAATAAAGATAAATAAGGATGATAAATAATTTAATAAAAATAATAGGTGTTTAAACTTCCTTATTGCTTTTGACACTGATACTGTTGATTATTGGTCTCGTAATGTTTGTTCATTAAAAAAAGGATAAAAGAGGGAGTTGAGGTCGGTTTGGTATCGGAAAAAGGTATAAAATATTTGATTTTAATAAGAGTTTGAAAGTTGAATTATGAAAACCAAAGAAATAAAAGTCGAAAAATTTTCGGCTTTTTTGTTACATTAACTGATTATTTGCGTATAGTCTAGTATGATACCAAAAATGGCAAAAGAATTAATTCAAAAAGCAATTGATAGAGGTGCATCAGATATTTATCTGATTGCTTCAAAAGAAAAGTATAAACTTTATTTTCGACAAATGACAGCGCGTGTTCTGGTAGAAGAAATTGGGTTAGAAGTTGGCTTAGCACTACTTACTCACTTTAAGTTTCTAGCTGGGATGAATACAGGAGAACGCAGACGAGTTCAATTGGGAGCTTGTTGGTATGAATTAGAGGAAAGTAATGCAAAACGTTTACGTCTTTCAACAGTGGGGGATTTCGAGGGTAATGAATCCTTGGTAATACGTCTCTTGCATGATCAAAACAAAGAACTTGATTTTTGGTTTGATGAAGAGCTAGAGAATTATGATTGTAAAAGAGGATTGCATCTCTTTGCTGGTCCAGTAGGCTCGGGCAAAACATCTTTAATGTTTGATTTAGCTCGTCGTCATTTTACAGATTTACAAGTTATCACTATTGAAGAACCCGTTGAGTTGATTGATTCTGATTTTATTCAGTTACAAGTCAACGAAGTCATTGGTAATAGTTATGATGAATTAATTAAATTATCACTGAGGCATCGCCCAGATTTGTTAATCGTTGGTGAAATTCGTGATAAATTGACCGCTCAAGCAGTTTTACGGGCTAGTTTGACAGGTTATACAGTATTTTCAACCGTTCATGCCGCTTCTGTTAGAGGTGTCATTCAGAGATTATCAGAGCTGGGTTTAAGTCATTGGGAAATAAAAAATGCTTTATCAAGTGTTGTTTATCAGCGTTTAATAGCTGGGAAAGGAGTATTAGATATTGCCAAAAACGAATTTGAGTCTTGGTCATCAGAAAATTGGAATAAAAAAATTGATCAGCTACTTACAAATGGATATCTCACATCTACTGAAGCCAAGAGGGAAAAAATTAAGACTGATTAAACAAGCCAAACTTATCCAACTGATGGGAAATCTTTTGAATAGTGGATTTAATTTAGGAGAAGTGATAAATTTCTTATCTTTATCAAAACTTGTGGAAAAAGAATTTACATTGAAAATGAAAGAAGGTCTCGCTTCTGGTCAATCTTTATCAGAGCTTTTAGAAAGTCTTTCATTTTCTAAAAATGTGGTGACACAACTTGCTTTGGTAGAAGTGCATGGTAACTTGTCAGGAACGATGCAATTAGTTGAACTTCATCTAAAAAAACAGCTTAAAGTTAAAAATAAATTAGTGGAAGTTGCTACTTATCCAATATTATTATTAATTTTTCTGGTTGGAATTATGTGGGGCTTAAAAAATTATTTACTGCCACAACTCAATAGTGGCAGTAACTTTGCTACTCTATTGATTAATCATTTACCCTTAGTATTTTTTTCGTTTGGAGCTTTTATATTTTTACTGACAGCTTTGTCAGTAACTCTTTTTAAACGAAAATCAGCAATAATGAATTTTACATTTCTTGTTAAATTACCTCTGATTCATTCTTTTATCCGTTTATATTTAACAGCTTACTTTGCAAGAGAATGGGGAAATCTAATTGCTCAAGGTGTCGAATTACGTCAAATTATTAACTTAATGAAAAAACAAAAAAGTCGAATTTTTTCAGAAGTTGGCAAGAATCTTGATTTAGAATTGAATGCTGGTCGGTCTTTTGAACAAGCTGTCAGTAAACTTGCACTTTTTTTACCCGAGCTCTCATTAATGATTGAATATGGAGCTATTAAAGATAAATTAGGCTTAGAGCTTTCGCTTTATGCGGATGAATGTTGGGAACAATTTTTTACAAAGATAGATCGTTTAATGCAATTAATCCAACCTCTTGTTTTTGTTTTCGTAGCATTGATGATTATTTTGCTATATGCAGCTATGTTACTCCCCATCTATTCAAATATGGGTTCAGGAATATAGAAAGGATGAAAAAATGGAAAGAACAAAGAAGTTTATTTTAAAGAAAATACAAAAAATATTTTTATTCGTTAAAATTTGTGAAAAAAAATGCCGTCAGAAAGAGCTAAAAGCTTTTACTTTGATAGAGATGTTAATTGTACTAGCTATTATTAGTATTTTGATATTACTATTTGTTCCAAATTTAATTAAAGAAAAATCACAAGTTCAAAAAACTGGAGAAGCGGCAGTTGTAAAAGTAGTAGAAAGTCAAGCTCAACTTTATGAGATAGATCATGATGATGAGAAGCCGACTCTGTCAGAATTGCTCAGCGCTGGGATGATTACTCAAAAACAAATTTCTGCTTACGATAATTACTATGATCAGAATAAAAATGAAGAACGAAATTTTAATGACTAGAGCATTTACTTTACTAGAGTCTCTTCTAGTTTTGTTGATTATTTCTTTTATCACAACTCTTTTTTCTTTAGAAATAATACAAACAGTCCATCTTTTTAAGGGAGAATTGTTTGTTCTCCAGTTTGAAAATTTCTATAAAAGGAGTCAAGAAGATGCTGCACTGCTTCAAAAATCTGAAAGTTTAGTTGCTAAAAATCAAGAATTAATCTGTGAAGATAGAAGTATCACAATTCCAAAGGAGGTAGAACTCAAAGATTTTATAGTTAAATTTGATGATAAGGGAGAGAATTCTAGCTTACAAAAACTCACAATTTCTTTACCTTACGAAAAAAAGCTCATCACTTATCAATTGGAGATAGGCAGTGGAAAATTTAAAAAGAAAATCAGTTAAAGCTTATTTGCTTTTGGAAAGTTTAATTAGTATAGCTCTACTCGCTTTTCTAGTCAGCTTTATCGTAAGTTCTCTTGTGCAAGCAAGACAAAAAAATACGGAAGAAAATCAAAAGATTGAAGCTTTAAACGTGGCACAAATTGCGATTGAAAGTCACTTAACAGAATTATCAATTAACGGTTCTGATATAAAGATAAATGAAAACTCAAATTTACTGATTATTAGTAATCATGGAAAGGAAATTTTGCGACTTGAACCTCAAAGTTAAAGCATTTACCTTGTTGGAGTGTTTGGTGGCACTTCTTGCAATTTCTGGATCAGTCCTTGTCATCTCAGGTTTAACAAAGATGTTGAAAGAACAAATGGCGATTAGTCAAAGTGATAGCATAAAAGATTGGCAAATTTTCTGTCAGCAAATGCGTTTTGAACTCTCAGGAACAAAATTAGATAAGGTAGAACAGAATTTTCTATATGTAACTAAAGATAAAAAACTAAGGTTTGGTTTTATGAATGATGATTTCCGGAAGACTGATGACAAAGGTCAGGGTTATCAGCCAATGCTTTATGATATAAAAGGGGCTAAGATTCAAGCTACTAAAAATCTAATAACCATAAGAATTGATTTTAATCAAGGAGGTGAAAGAACATTTATCTATCAATTTCCAGAAGACAAATAAGAGGAGGAATACTTCTATATACGCTAGTCTTATTATTGATATTTTCAATGTTTCTTCAGTTCTATTTGCAAAGACAAATAGATGATGCTCGACAATTAAGAAGTGAAAAGGAGCAGTTAACTGCTGAATTAATGGTGTCAGTAGCTTTAAAGACTGACTTAAAATCTCAAGGGCAAATTCATTTTGATTCAGGAGATTTGTTCTACAATTTACTGACAGACTCGTCAGCCAGTTCAAAAACTACTGATCATTTAAGCGATGAAAAAACTTATCAATTTAGTATCCGCCTAAAAGATGGCACAAACTTTCAAATAAAAAATTAAAAAATAACGTTAACTGGTTGACATTATTTTTTCTTTGCTATATAATTAACCAGTAAACTAATTATGGAGGGCGCAATACGATGAGTTTAGCAAATCAAATCGACCAGTTTCTTGGGACAATCATGCAATTTGCAGAAAATAAGCATGAAATATTACTTGGTAAGTGTGAAAGTGATGTAAAGCTAACGAGCACACAAGAACATATTTTAATGCTTTTGGCAGAACAAATATCGACAAATGCTAAAATTGCCGAAAAACTAAAGATTTCTCCAGCAGCAGTGACTAAAGCTCTAAAGAAATTACAAGAGCAAGAACTAATTAAAT
>ERZ772910.1785-NODE-1785-length-10538-cov-3.147763_pt1 | contig 10538 bp, 10 predicted proteins | sample MGYA00511357_ERZ772910 | MGnify/ENA primary metagenome ERZ772910 (study PRJEB29015, sample SAMEA2738096) | human oral metagenome | biome: human oral; feature: human-associated habitat; material: saliva | place: China | collected 2193 ...
AAAAAGACCCCCTAAAAATTCCCGAAAGCCACGAAGAGAAAAATGAGGATAAAAAGGAAGGCAAGTACATCCGCAGAGAGCGTACCTCTCGTTCCTTTACCCGTTCCTTCCATGTAGAGGGATTGAAACCGGAAGATATCAAGGCTTCTTACAAGAATGGGGTGCTTTCGGTCTCCATTCCCAAAAAGGAAGCGCTTCCGGAAAAAGAAGAGTCAACCAGAATTGAAGTAGGAGAATGATCTCCGCTGGATCAAAAGGGTTTCACAATCGTTTGATTCCCGGATCACAAATGTAAGATGCACAATCACAAAAGCGGGATGCGATCGTCGCATTCCGCTTTTGTGATCTATGAAATCGAGTAATTTCTTTCTCCGAAAATGCCGGTTCCCACACGGACATGGGTGGCTCCTTCTTCAATGGCGATTTCGTAATCTCCCGTCATGCCCATAGAAAGAACGTCCATCTGTCCCTCTAGGATCTCCTTTCGGTTGAGTTCTTCTTTTTGTTCTCTTAATGTGTGGAAAAACCTGCGGTTCGATTCCGCATTCTCCGTAAAAGGAGCAATCGTCATCAGTCCCCTGACTCTGATATGCTTTAAGAGTGCAAGCTGTCTGAGAAGTGGCTCCGTCTCCTCTACCATCAGTCCAAACTTGGTATCTTCTCTTGCGACATTCACTTCTAGCAGCACATCCATCACCATCTGATGTTTCTGTGCCTGCTTGTCGACTTCCAGCGCCAGTTCCAGACGATCCACCGAATGAATCATCTCCGCCATCCCCGGAAGGTATTTCACTTTATTGGTCTGCAAATGACCGATCATATGCCAATGCAACGGAACAGAAATTTCTTCCGTCTTCTGTTTAAGTTCCTGTACCTTATTCTCACCAAAGACCGTGATGCCGCAAGCCATCGCTTCCTGAATATCCGATACCGGTTTCGTTTTGGAAACGGCAATCAGGGTGACTTCCTCCCTGTCCCTGCCTGCACGCACACAAGCTTCTTCGATCCTTTTTTCTACCCTTTGCAAACTCTCTGCAATATGACTCATCGATTTCCATCCTGTTCCCGGAATACAATGCTGCCATCATCCCTCATTTGATCAATGATCGCGATGCTGCGTACCGCATATCCGGCCTCTCTTAAATGATTACCGCCCTCCTGAAACCCTTTTTCAATCGCAATTCCGATGCCGGCCACCTTGGCTCCCGCCTGCGAACAAATATCCAACAGCCCGTTCATCGCCTTGCCTACGGCCAGGAAATCATCGACCAGGAGTACCGTATCCTCAGAAGTCAGAAATTTTCTGGCAAGTGTAATGTCATAATCCCTTCCATAGGTATAGGAATGAACGACACTCGTATAAAGATCTCCGTCCAGGTTCTTGCTCTTGGCTTTCTTGGCAAAAACCACCGGCACATGGAAAAACCTTGCCGTCATGCAGGCAATGGCAATCCCGCTGGCTTCCACCGTCAGAATCCGCGTGATTTTTTCATGCTGAAAGGTTTCATAAAATTCCTCGCCGATCCGATCCAGAATCTCCGTATCCAACTGGTGATTCAAGAAAGAATCCACCTTCAAGATTGCTCCGGGACGCACCTGTCCATGTTTCAAAATGTGTTCCTCGAGAAAATTCATACCTGCCTCCCTGAAAAAGTAAACCGTTTGTACAATAAAACCCTCATAAACAAGACTGTTTACAAGGGTTTCAGATCTGGGCGCAACGGGGCTCGAACCCGTGACCTCCCGCGTGTGAGGCGGACGCTCTCCCGGCTGAGCTATACTCCCGGACATCAGCCATTCGATGAGATGGCTCTGTCGATAAAAAGAACCGACTCCGATATGTTAACACGAAATTTCACGATTGACCAGTCCTATTTTCAACCTTTTTCAATTTTGTTTCAAATTGGTTGTAGCGTCCCGCCTCTCTGCGGTTGATTTTTCCCGTCATAAAAACGCCTTCTTCCAAGTATTCCGATGTTTCCACCACCGCCAGACGTGCGATTTCCGAGAGGACTTTTGCTTCCGTATAAGGAATCAGGAAAGCAAAGGGGATCCGCTGCTCCTCCCCTTTTTTCTCAATCAGGTCTAACAGCTCCGTGATCCCGATTCCTTTCTCCGCACTAATATAGATCTTATCGCCGGATTGATAAGGAAGCGCCACATCGGAAATGTTCCGATCTGCATTCTCCTCCCCTTCCGGACGATCCTCGCTCTCCCCCGTTTTCAGAACCAGGTCCGTTTTATTCATCACCATAATCGTAGGAATGGTTCCCGCTCCAATCTGTAAAAGCGTTTTTCTGGTCACTTCCATCCTGCTTTCATAATCCGGGTCGGAGAAATCCACCACCTCCAATAACAGATCCGCCACCCGCACCTCTTCCAGCGTGGACAAAAAGGCCTTCACCAGATCCGGCGGAAGCTCTCTGATAAATCCAACCGTATCCGAAAGCAAAAACGGCTTCCGTCCTTTGATGTCGATGCGCCGAATCGTTGTGTCCAGTGTCGCAAAGAGCATGTCCCGCGCATAAACCTGCTTTTCTTCTGCAAAAGAGGCGGAACCTTGCGCCAACAGCTTGTTCATCAGAGTCGATTTTCCCGCATTGGTATATCCGACCAGCGCAATCCGCGGAAGGGTAGCCGAGAGTCTCTTTTCCCGCTGAACCGACCTTTCCCGGTCGATCCGGTTCAACTCTCTTCTAAGCTCCGCCATCCGCCTCTCAATATGGCGCCTGTCCAGTTCCAGCTGGGTCTCTCCCACACCTTTATTAGAGAGTCTTCCGCTTCCCCCCGCCTGCCTGCCAAAGTGCGTCCACATTCCGGTAAGCCTTGGCATCAAATATTGCAGTCTGGCATATTCCACCTGCAGTCTGGCCTCTCTGGTTCTGGCACGGTCGGAAAAAATGCGAAGAATCAGCCCGGTCCGGTCCATCACTTCCACATCCAGGATCTTCTGCAAATTCCGGAATTGTGCCGGCGTCAGCATTTCATTGAATACAACCCTCCCTGCATGCGAAGCGTAAAGCACTGCCTTTAATTCTTCCACCTTGCCGGAGCCCAGCAAAGTAGCCTGCACAGGCACCTGGGCATTCTGCACCAGCGTATCCACCGCCTCCATGTTGCAGGCGCGTACCAGCTCTTTTAACTCCCGCATTTCATCGGCATAAGTGCGGTCACTTTTTCCGGTATTGACCCCCACCAACACCACCGGAAGGGGTTCTCCCGATTCCTGAATCTCAATCAGCTTGCGCATCTTGTCTCTTCACCACCTTCTGTATCCCGTATCTTGTCTTTTCACCACCCTCGGAATCCTAAAATCTGTTATTTTGCCTTCTTTGGAAGGATTTCCTCCGAGTCCAGGAGGATGGTAAAGGGCCCGTCATTGGTCAGCAGAACCTTCATGTCCGCACCAAAAACTCCCGTCTCCACGGTTGATACCTGCTCCCTACATCTTTCGATGATGTATTCATAAAGTTCTCTTGCTTCCTGTGGCGCACCCGCATTCGTAAAACCCGGCCTGTTCCCGTGTCTGACATCCGCATAAAGGGTAAATTGGGAGACCAGCAGAAGTTCTCCCCCGATATCCTTCAGCGCCAGGTTCGTTTTCCCGTTTTCATCTGCAAAGATTCTAAGTCCCAACAGCTTGGCAATCATCTTGTCCGCAATTTCTTTCGTATCTTCTTTGCCGATTCCAATGAAAACCAGAGATCCTCTACCGATTTTTCCCTTGACCTCATTTGCAATCCTTACTTCCGACTGTGTCACCACCTGAATCAAAAATCTCATGCTACTCCCCCTTCACAAAGCTGCGATCCTCTTTCTCAGGGCTCATTTTGGCATATTCCGGGATGTCTGTCAAAAAAGATCATGTTATAATCATTCTTCGGAGGAAAAGATGATGTCACGAAGAAGGGGAAAGGAAAACGAAGCATGCCGGAATATCATCACCTCATTCACCCGATTTCGCCGTTCTATGATCAAAATTCAAATATCCTGATTCTCGGCAGTTTTCCCTCCCCAAAGTCCAGAGAATCCGGCTTTTTCTACGGACATCCGCAGAACCGTTTCTGGAAGGTGATCGCAGAACTCTTTCAAGACAAAACGGCGTCCACGGTCCCGGAGAAACAGGCTTTCCTGAAAAGACACCATATCGCCTGCTGGGATTCGATTCATGCCTGCGATATTGTCGGTGCCAGCGACGCATCGATCAAAAATGCGGTTCCGAACGACCTGAATCTCATTCTGCAAGCCGCTCCCATCCGCGCCGTTTATACCAATGGAAAAAAATCGCACGAAATTTATCAGAAATACTGTCTGCCCCTGACCAACCGGCAGGATATCTGCCTGCCTTCCACCAGCCCCGCCAATGCCGCCTGGTCCCTGGAGAAGCTGATCGAAGCGTGGAGGAGGATTCTGACAGATTGCTAAACGGATATACAAACGAAGCTTGCAGGAGTGCATCTCTACAAAAAGACAGCCGGCTGGCAAACCGACTGTCTTTTTGTATTTCTGCTACACTTTTCACGTCTGCGTGGCTGATCCGTTTCTATGAATAACCTCTTGCCCGCAGCCTGTCTTGACTTAGAACTTGCCTGCCTTCGCCGCTTCTTCGATGGAAACCGCAAGGGAAACGGTTGCGCCGACCATCGGATTGTTGCCCATGCCGATCAGGCCCATCATTTCCACATGTGCCGGTACGGAAGAGGAACCCGCGAACTGCGCATCGGAGTGCATTCTTCCTAGCGTATCGGTAAAGCCGTAGGAAGCGGGGCCTGCCGCCATGTTATCCGGATGGAGGGTACGTCCCGTGCCACCGCCGGATGCCACGGAGAAATACTTCTTTCCTGCTTCCAGACGCTCCTTTTTATAAGTGCCTGCGACCGGATGCTGGAAACGGGTCGGATTCGTAGAATTTCCCGTGATGGAAACATCCACGTTTTCCTGCCACATGATCTTCACGCCCTCGCGGACATCATTGGCACCATAGCATTTGACCTTGGCTCTCTCCCCTGTGGAATAAGGGGTCTCGGAGAGAATATTCAGTGTATCGGTTGCATAATCCATCTGCGTTTCCACAAAGGTAAAGCCGTTAATACGGGAGATAATCTTCGCTGCATCCTTGCCCAGACCATTCAGAATGACGCGCAGCGGCTTGGTACGTACCTTATTGGCCTTGGTTGCGATACCGATGGCGCCCTCTGCAGCCGCAAAGGATTCATGCCCGGCAAGAAAAGCAAAACATTCGGTGTCCTCTTCTAGCAGCATTTTCCCGAGGTTCCCGTGTCCCAGACCCACCTTACGCTGGTCGGCAACGGAGCCGGGAATACAGAAGCTTTGCAGTCCTTCGCCGATTGCCGCAGCCGCTTCACTGGCCTTACGACAATTCTTTTTGATGGCAATGGCAGCTCCGACCGTGTATGCCCAGCAGGCATTTTCAAAGCAGATCGGCTGTACGCCCTTTACCAGGTCATAAACATTCAAACCGGCATCCTCGGTAATCTTCTTCGCCTCTTCGATGGAATCGATTCCGTAGCCCTTCAGTACGCCGTTGATTTTATCAATTCTTCTTTCATATGACTCAAACAAAGCCATGCTCGTTTCCTCCTTTATTGTCCGAAATCATTCCTTACGAGGGTCAATGGTTCTTACCGCATCATCCACGCGACCGTACTGTCCCTTCGCCTTCTCGTATGCGGTATTCACATCTTCGCCGGCTTTGATCGCATCTTCCATTTTTCCGAAATTCACGAATTTATGTCCGATGATGTTGTCGTCCTTATCCAGACAGAGGTCGGTGATATATCCGTCCGTCATTTCCAGATAGCGGGGGCCCTTTTCTCTGGTAGAATAAATCGTTCCGACCTGCGAGCGGAAGCCCTTGCCCAGATCCTCCAACCCGGCGCCGATTGCCAGACCGTCCTCGGAAAAAGCGGACTGAGAGCGTCCGTATACAATCTGCAAAAACAGCTCTCTCATCGCGGTGTTGATGGCATCACAAACCAGATCCGTATTCAAAGCTTCTAAAACCGTAAGGCCCGGAAGAATTTCACCTGCCATGGCGGCTGACTGCGTCATACCGGAACATCCGATGGTTTCCACCAGTGCTTCTTCGATGATACCGTTCTTGATGTTTAAGGACAGCTTGCAACATCCCTGCTGCGGTGCGCACCAGCCCACCCCATGAGTGAACCCGGAAATGTCCTTTACCTCTTTTGCCTGTACCCATTTGGCCTCTTCCGGAATGGGTGCACAGCCATGGTGCACGTCCTGATGGACACTGCACATATCTTCGACCTTCTTTGTGTAGATCATGTGTTAAATCTCCTTTCCTTCAGTTCGAAAACTTTATTTGTCCAGATATGACAAAACGCCGTTTGTTCAAACGACGTTTTTAGAACCTTATCCATTAAAACATATTTTGTAGTCAAAGAAAAGATAGAAGGCGCCTATCTGCGTTTAACGATGTGATCCGCATCCTTATAGATATGATCCGCCGGAATACAGCCACGCACACAGGAGGTCGGATACACGCTCGTTCTCTTGCCGATCACAGTGCCTGGATTTAAGACGCTGTTGCAGCCAATGTCGGCAAAATCGCCAAGCATCGCCCCCACCTTGCGCATCCCCGTCTGCACCTGATCGTTCTCTCCGTTCTTGATCACGACGTTTGAATTATCTGCCTTTACATTTGAGGTGATGGAACCTGCCCCCATGTGCGCATGAAGACCCAAAACCGAATCACCGACATAATTGTAGTGCGGCACCTGTACCTGGTTGAACAGAATCACATTTTTCAGCTCCGTCGAGTTGCCAACCACCGCCTTTTTCCCCACAATGGCACTGCCTCTGATAAAAGCGCACTGTCTGACCTGCGCTTCCTCATCGATGATACAGGGCCCTCCCAGATAGGCGGAATCAAACACGGTGGCAGACTTCGCCACCCATACGTCTTCCCCTCTCTTTTCAAACCGTTCCTCGCTCAAGGTCGGTCCCAGTTTCAGAATAAACTCTTTGATCTTTGGCAAAACCTCCCATGGGTAGGTCACTCCCTCAAAGATCTCTGCCGCAATGGTTTCATTTAGACTAAAAAGTTCCTGAATACAATACTCCTGCATTTCTACCTTCTTTCTGTCTTTCGTCTGCGATGGGTCAGAAGATCCTCTGAAGTCGGGATCAAACAGACCTGACGCCAGTCTCCTTTGCCTTTTTGTAATTTCTTGCAATGCCCTCAAAGCGGGAATAGAGGATCTGGCTGTAATCACTTTCCTTCACAAATTCCGTGCGCCTCCTGACAAAACCATCCAGTTTTTTCATGTATTCGTCTTCCGTGATCCTGCCCTCTGCTACTCCGCTGAGTCCCTTTTCCCAGCTTGCGGTCAGAGCCGGGTTTAGCATCGGTTTCATGGAGAGCGCCACCGCCTCATACACCATCTCCCCCATCTGGGTCGGCGTGATGACCTGCGTCTTCTTATCCAGGTGCAAATAGCGGATCGACATCAGCTTCTTCAGGATTTCCGCCCTGGTCGCACTCGTCCCAATGCCGCAGCCCCTGATCTGTTCTCTTAGTTCCTCATCCTCGATAAACTGTCCGGCATTTTCCATTGCCAGAATCATAGAACCGGAATTGTATCGTTTGGGAGGAGAGGTTTCTCCCTCCTTGATTTCCAACTTTGTCAAATGGACGCGCATTCCCTTTCTCAAACGGGAAAGTTGTTGCAAAAGCGCCGGATCCTGACTTTCTTCTTCCTTTTTTTTCAAAAAAGAATAATCCATGACGTGAAGATATCCCTTTGATTCCCGAATCCGGAAGTTGGAAAAAAAATGTTCCTCCTTCACCGCAAAGGAAAGGAGCACCTTCATATATTTGGCAGGCGGATAGAAAATAGCAAGGAAACGTCTGGCGATGCATTCGTAAACCTTCTGTACCGTTGGCGAACAGCTGCCAAGTGCGGACAGTCCCTGACCGGTTGGAATAATGGCATAATGATCGGTGATTGCCTGATCGTTTACATAGCGTGTCTTTTCAATTCCCTTATAAGAAGCGTGCTGCAGGATCGCCCGAGCAAAGAGAGACGTCTGCGGGTAGTTCTGTAGCCCGGAAATGTTGCGCACAATTTCTTTTGCCACTGCGCTGGAAAGTACCCGTGCATCTGTTCTGGGATAGGTCGTCAGCTTTTTTTCATATAACTCCTGTGCCGCTGCCAGAGTCTGATCCGGACTGATCTTAAAAAATTTGGAACAGTCGTTTTGCAATTCCGCCAGATTATAAAGGAGGGGGGCATTTTTCACTTCCTGTTTTCTGGAGACGGATTGCAGGATTGCTTCTCGCGGCAAAGGCTCTAAATGATTCACCAGCTCCTGCGCCGTCTGCCTCTTTTGAAATCCTCTTTCGTTGTACAGAAGGGGAGACTGAAAAAAAAGACTTCCTTCCATGACCTTCCAAAAAGCGGTAACCCTTCCTGTATCTGTCTCCTTGCTGCATCCCTCCTGGTCGGAAGAGGCCCCCTCTTCTTTTGCCTCTCCCTTCTGCGTCTTTAGAGTAAACTCGCCGTCAATCCGATAAAAGGTGTTTTTAGTAAAGTTCCGGATCTCCCTCTCTCTGTTCACCACCATGCCCAGCACACAGGTCATGACGCGCCCTACCGAAACTACACATTTTTCAATTTTCAGATAGTCCTGAATGACTCTCCGGTACTTTAGCGTCAAGGCGCGGGAGAAATTGATGCCCATCAGATAATCTTCTTTCGCACGCAAAAAAGCGGCTGCTCCCAGGTTATCATAGGCGGAATCGTCTTTGGCCTCCCGGATCCCGCGTAAAATCTCCTCTTCCGTCTGCGAATCGATCCATACGCGCTTCTTTACCTTATTCTGCACCTGCGCTTCCTGATCCACCAGCCGGTAAATATATTCTCCCTCTCTTCCGGAGTCCGTACAGATATAAATCAGATCTACATCCTTCCGATTGAGGAGAGATGCCACAATCTGAAACTGCTTTCTGACACTGTCGATCACCTCATATCGAAAGACCTGCGGGATAAAGGGAATGGTATCCAATGACCACCTTTTATACCTGGAGTCATAGGCATCCGGATAACTCATGGTCACCAGATGCCCCACGCACCAGGTAAGAACTTCCTTCTCCGATTCCAGGTATCCGTTTCTTCGTGTAAAACGAGACTGCAGTGCCTGTGCAAACTGTGCTGCGACACTCGGTTTTTCCGCAATAAAGAGTTTTTTTCCCAAACTATTTCTTCTCAATATAGTGAAGCGCACAAAGAAGCTCCGCACACTCCACTGCACCGCCGGCTGCCCCTCTTAGGGTATTATGAGACAGGCCGACAAATTTCCAATCCAACAGGCTGTCTTTTCTCAACCTGCCAATGGAGACACCCATCCCTCCTTCGTAGTCTACGTCCTTAGTCACCTGCGGACGATCTTCTTCCTCCAAATAACGGATCATCTGCTTCGGCGCACTGGGAAGCTGCAGCTGCTGCGGCACACCGGAAAAGGCATGAAGCTTCTCGATGAGTTCTTCCTTTTCTGCACTCTTTTTAAGACGCAGGAAGACAGCCGCCGTATGGCCGTACAAAACCGGAATCCGAATGCACTGACAGGTAATCAGCGGGCTCTTTGCCGGAACGATCTGTCCCCCTTCGATATGTCCAAAGATCCGCAACGGCTCCTTTTCGCTCTTTTCTTCTTCCCCGGAAATAAAAGGGATGACGTTTCCGACCATTTCCGGCCACTCCTCAAAATTCTTGCCGGCACCAGAAATTGCCTGATAGGTGGTTACCACCGCTTCATAAGGCTCTAAGTCTTTCCACGCAGCCAGAACAGGGGTATAACTCTGAATGGAACAATTCGGTTTTACTGCAATAAAGCCCCTTTTGGTGTGAAGCCTCTCCCTTTGAAAGGCGATGACCTCCGCATGTTCCGGATTGATCTCGGGAATGATCATCGGTACATCCGGCGTCCACCTGTGCGCACTGTTATTGGAAACGACAGGCGTCTCCGTCTTTGCATAAGCCTCTTCGATCGCACGGATCTCATCCTTTGACATATCAACTGCCGAGAAGCAGAAGTCCACATCCTTTGCGATTCCCTCTACATCCTGCACGTCTTTGACCACGATTTTTTTGACCATTTCCGGCATCGGCACTTCCAGCTTCCACCTGCCTGCAAGAGCCTCCTCATAAGTCTTGCCTGCAGAGCGCGGAGAAGCTGCAATCGTAGTCACTTCAAACCAGGGATGGTTTTCCAAAATGGTAATGAATCGCTGTCCTACCATTCCTGTGCCGCCCAGGACGGCAACCTTTAATTTCTCTGTCATATTACTTTCCTGCTTTCTATCTGTCATTTGGAAGAAAACCTTAGGAGTTCTCTTCCATATAGGTCTGTACCTTACTCTGAATCACCTTCGCCACATCCTGAGCGCTCTTTTGTCCGGCAAAATAGGCTGAGGTTTCCGTCAGGAGAATGTCCATCACCGCCGGATCGATGCCTTCCTTTTGATGAACGTTTTCAATCAGCCCTTTAATTTG
>ERZ772910.1787-NODE-1787-length-10535-cov-3.185592_pt1 | contig 10535 bp, 8 predicted proteins | sample MGYA00511357_ERZ772910 | MGnify/ENA primary metagenome ERZ772910 (study PRJEB29015, sample SAMEA2738096) | human oral metagenome | biome: human oral; feature: human-associated habitat; material: saliva | place: China | collected 2193 ...
TTTAAATCCATTTTACAACCCGTCTTTCTATTTTGTTGTACTGCCAAAGCCACCAGTTCTGACAGCATCTACTTCATCATCCACCGTAATACCGAAGGATACGAAAATACCCTGCAACATTCCCTGGCCGCTTGCAATCTCAACTGTTTTATTTTCATTTGTATCATTTGTTAGTTTGCAGAAGATATGTCCCTCATTATCTGCGTGATAGTAATCACTATCGATAATGCCCACTGTGTTATTTAGCTGTAAACGATACTTAAAGCCTAGTCCACTACGTGGAAATAACATTAGCACATAGTCATCTTGCATTTTCGCCCTGATACCAGTAGGTACTAGTACAGTTTCTTGTGGGGCAATCTTCAAATCAATTGGTGTATAAAAATCATACCCCGCAGAACCTTTTGTTGCACGTCGTGGAAGCACGATTGCGTTGTATATTTCCGCAATATCTCTTGTTTCATTTGGAAAAGTCTTGAGCCAATCCTTATAAAACTCTTCATAACTAACTTTTTCAAACTGTGCAATTTTATTCATTTTGTATTACCTACCTCTTCTTCCATGATATTTTACCACGTTTATACGATTTCTTTACATTTTCAGCCATATTAATTAGTGACGATTAACTTCCCCTTAAGTTATGAAAAATCGTTTTCGTTTCGAATGAAGTTTAGAGTATAATAAGGGGTGTTAACGGAGGTCTTATGAAATTAAATATCGCAGTATTTTTCGGTGGTGAATCCGTCGAACATGAAGTAAGTATTATCTCTGCACATCAAGCGATTGAAGCACTTGATAAAAATAAATACAACGTCATTCCTGTATATGTCTCAAAGGAACGTAAACTATATGTCTCTGATTTATTAAAGGATATGAGTAACTACAAGGATCTCAAGCATTTGATTTCCCAATGTACACAAGTCTCCATTACATCAGAGGATAATCGTGTTGTAATCCGTCCTGTTAAACCATCCCTATTTGGCCCTAAGGAATTAGGTACAATTGATGTGGCTATCCCTGTGATGCATGGTACAAATGGTGAAGATGGCACAATCCAAGGTTTCTTCGAAATGTTAAAGGTTCCATATGCTGGATGTGACCTCTATGGTGCAGCGATTGGACAGGATAAAGTTTTACAGAAGAATGTACTCAGTGATAACAACCTACCAATCACAAATTGGTTCTGGGTATATGGTTCAGAAATGGATACACGTCAAAGTGAAATCCTCGATAAAGTACATCGCTTAATCTATCCAGTTATTATCAAACCTGCCCGTACAGGTTCATCTGTCGGTATCTCTATCGCTCATAACGACGAAGAATATCTTGCATGTTTTGATGAAGCACGTCAGTATGATGAGAAGATTATCACAGAGAAAGTTGTAAAACCAATGCGTGAAATCAACTGTTCCGTTGTTGGAGACTCCTATTCCTGTGTAGCCAGTGTACTAGAAGAAGTAAGTTCAGTTTCCCAAGATGAATTGCTCAGCTTCTCTGATAAGTACCTCGGTGGTAGTAAGAGCACAAAGAGTGAAGGTTCTAAAGGAATGGCAAGTACAGCACGTATCGTACCTGCACCACTTACGGATGAACAAACAAGACTCGTTCAGCAGTTAGCCAAAGAAACTTTCCGCGTTCTAGGTACATCTGGTATATGTCGAATCGACTTCTTAATGGATGCAGACACAAAGAAGGTTTATGTAAATGAAATTAACACCATCCCAGGCTCCCTTGCCTTCTACCTATGGCAAGCTGCTGGTGTATCTTTCTCTGAGTTAATGGACAAACTTGTAGAACTTGCATTAGATAGAGAAAGAAGAAGATCCAAGATGACCTTCTCCTATGAAACAAATATCCTCAGTAACTTCTCCGCTTCTAGCGCAAAGGGTTCAAAAGGATCTAAGATGTAAGATAAGCCCACGTGTTGTGGGCTTTTTAAATGTACATTAGATAGTAAGAATAACTGGCGGAGCTCCCTACTATGTCAAAGCATAGCCATTCCACATACAAGGGCGGCGAAGGAGGTTTTCCGTCTTCAGTCATCCTTACATTAAACTGTATCGTCTTACTACGAAAAAATCAATCCAATAAAGTTCCACAAAACATTCATGCATGCAATCAAACAACAAGCACTTCGTCTTGAAGTGCTTTGTTAACAAATACTTTTATGCTTGTTGTTTACGACTAAATAGTACACAAACAATTACAAGTCCTGATACTAACATTAATCCTGCATACAAGGAAATATCACCACGATCACCAGTTTTTGGTGTAGTTGTGCCAGGAGTTGGTGTTGGTACAGGCGTTGGTGTTGGTACAGGTGTAGGAGTAGGTGTTGGTACAGGTGTAGGAGTAGGTGTTGGTACAGGTGTAGGAGTAGGTATTGGTGTTGGCGTTGGTGTTGGTGTAGGAGTTGGAGTTGGTGTTGGTGTTGGAGTAGGTGTTGGTGTTGGTGTTGGGTCTACGATATGACCACTTAATAAATGCTGGTAAGTAGTATCTTTACCCCTGTAAATATCAATTGAAGTTCCAGCAGGAATTGCTGTAGTACTATTGATTAAATCATTGAAAGCATTTAATTCATTTTGAGAATAAGCCAAACCACTTGTATCGCGTAATGGCATGTTGAAACTATCTGTATAGTACCAAACCGCGAACTGTGTAACCTGTCTAAACTGTCCATCTGTTAAGCCGTATCTTTCTTGGATACCAGATTTATTGTTAGGATAGCCATCATAAACAACTCTAAGCAATCCATTATAGAGATCTTCTCCAGTAACTCTCTCTGTATCTGCTAGTTCTTCAAAAACAGCTCCACTACCAACTTCTTTTGTGTAATATACCTTACGTGGTGAAAAGCTACTTTCAGGGAATGCTTTGTGGTCATTAAAGCAGTATCCTACAATTCCCTTCTCAGTCGCTCCCTTCGGTCTAATATAGATAGGGTTCTTAATGTGATCACTTGCAGGATATTCGCCGGATTTTGTATATGCCTCAAATTCTTCGGCAGCCTCCACATGCATAGATACATTTGAAATTACCGGAATTAAAATTGATAACATTAACAGTATTGTTAATGCAGGCCGCAGTAAAGTTTTGAATTTCTTCTTCATAAAAACCTCCCCCATGAATTTGTAATTCACAAATATTATATTAGACATAAATATTTAATCAAATATAAAAAGTATAATTGACGTACAAACAGTTAATTTTCATTATTTATGAAAATATTTGTTATTTATTTTGCAATTTAAAAGGCAATTTTACGGATAATATCCAAAATTGCCTTTTATCAAAATTAATCTAATTGTATAATACAAAGTTTATAAATCTTATAACGTATTTAAATTCACAATATGAACTTCAGGGTCATGTGAACAATACAATGTATCCAAACGAACTAAGAATTCTTCAGCATCTTCTTTGGATGGGAATGTTCTAACTGGTTCAGAAACACCATTTACGATAAATGTTACATCAAACATATCATCTGAATTGTAGACAGCTGAAATTGTCATTGCTTGAATCTGTGTAGGAACATAGTATTTTGTTTCCTTTTCACGTACAACTTTTAAAATCATATCAATTATCCTCCGAAAAACTTTTATCTATATAAATCATATCATTTACTAAAGGTTTCAACTAAGAAATATTTCCATTTTTGATATCTTCAAACATACGAACAGCTGTCTTCATAAAGTTATCATTCGCATTTGCTAGAATTTCTTTTTCGCTCAAATCATTATCTACTGTTGCATAGAACTTTGTAATACCGTGTTCATATAACGCTTCATAGCCATCACCAAGACAACCACAGATTGCGATAACTGGGATATTTTTTTCTTTGCAACGTTTACCAATTCCATAGAGCACTTTGCCATGCAGTGTTTGTGCATCTGCTCTTCCTTCGCCACTGATAACATAATCTACGCCATCTAGCATCTGATCAAAGTTCATTAAGTCCATAACAACTTCAATTCCAGACTTCATTTCTCCTAATAGGAATAATGAGAAGGCTGCGCCCATTCCACCTGCTGCACCTGAGCCGGGAATTTCATTTACATCTTTCCCAAATGTTTTTAGTAAAACTTGACGGTAGTTTTCCATACCCTTTTCAAGTTCTTCTAATACTTCTGCTGTACCACCTTTTTGTTTTCCATAGCACATCGTCGCACCATTTGGACCACATAAAGGATTATCTACATCACACATAATCGTAAACTTGGCTTCTTGTGCTAGTGGATGCATGCATGAAGTATCGATTGTGACGATATCTTTTAGACTATCACCAATTCCTTTTACTTCTTTTCCATCTTTATCTAAGAAGTGCACGCCTAGTGCCTGCATCGCACCAATACCACCATCATTTGTGGATGTTCCACCAATCGCAATCTTAATATCACGAATTCCATCCTCAAGAATATGGGCAATTAGTTCACCAACACCATAGGATGATGTATAGCGAGGGTCTCTTTGTTCTACTGGTACTAGTGGTAATCCTACAACTTCTGCCACTTCTAAGATTGCTTCTTTTTGATTCACTAAACCAAACTTTGCTTCTCTTCGTTTCATGTATGGCCCATGTATTGGTACATACATAATTGAACCTCGCAGATTACTAGTAACAGTTTCTACTGTACCTTCTCCACCATCTGCCATTGTTACATCGATATATTCCACACTTCCAAGCACGCGATGTGTCGCATGTCTTAACAAGCGATTAATATTGATAGCACTCATCGTACCTTTGAATGAATCGGGGGCAAATAAAAATTTCATACGTCCTCCTGCTGTCGACATTTTTATTATGATATCATTCTCAAACATTTTTCGCATTAAAAAAGTGATTGATGATAATCTCATCAACCACTTATTCACGACGTAATGCATCGATTGGATTTAAGTTTGCGGCCTTGTATGATGGTAAGATACCAAATACAATACCAATTAACATTGAGAATAATACCGCAAAGATAGAAGCTTCTACGCTGATCGCAATCGGTGTTCCATTTAACTTCGATATCAAGAATGCAAGTATAACACCTGAAATAACTCCAATTACACCACCAGTCGATGTTAGAACGACTGCTTCGGTTAAGAATTGAATCAGAATGGATTTCTTAGGTGCTCCAATCGCTTTCTTCAAGCCAATCTCACGCGTTCTTTCAGTTACGCTTACTAGCATGATATTCATAACACCAATACCACCGACGAGTAAGGAAATACCCGCAATCCACAACAACATTGTATTTGTTGCTTGAGATAACTGTTGAATTTGTTTAGCTTGCTTCATCAAGTCCTCTGACTTATAACTTGTTTCGTTATTGCCAGTTGCTGTAGCGTTTAAAATCTCTTCAGCTTGCTTACCGATTGTAGTCATAGAGTTTGTATCCGTAGCACGTAAGATTACATTTTCTGGCTCATCATATTGATATAATAGTGGCCATACTGAAGTAGGTACATATACTTTTCCAGAAGTATCCTGGTTATATGTATAGTAATCATTCATATTTTTGATTGTTGGTTCAAACTCTACCGCTGGTGAAACTACACCAACAACCACAAATGGTTCCTTTTGAATTTCTACAGTTTTTCCAATTGGATTTTCTCCTTGGAATAACTGTTCTGCAGAAACCTTATCCAATAAACAAACCTTGCGATTCTTATCGACATCATTTGTAGAAAAAGCTCTACCACGGCTTACAATCAAACCATTTGTCTGTAAATACGTATCATCGATTCCGTATACATATCCGCCAGTCAAAGAGTTTGTCAGATGGAATACACCATCATATACCTGACGGCGATGATAGAGTGATACATTCACTACACCAGGAATATTCTTTAAATCATCTTTTTGAGAAGCAGAGATTTCTCTGTACTTACCAGGGATTCCCTGTCCAAAGTCATATTCCCAGTCACCTTGTGTCATACGTACATTGACTGTATTAACACCTGACCCGATGAGGTTAGTTTGAATCTGTTCATTTGTACCTTTGATTGTGGAAACGATAGCGATAATTGCCGCAATACCAATAATAATACCTAGCATTGTTAGAATCGAGCGCATCTTATGTGATAGGATTCCACGAATTGATAATCTAATATTCTCGCCCATTAGTAGCCTCCTAACATTGCATTATCATCCATACCAATCTGTGTACGAGTTCCTTCTATCGCACCATCACCATATGGGAAGGCAATATAATCTGTATCTGAAAGGCCAGATAATACTTCTGTCGACATATTGAAATATACCTTACCAGTCTTGATATATGTCTTAACAAGCTTACCATCCACATCCTTCATAACATACTTTTGTCCGTGTTCATCACGGATGAAAGCGTTGCTGAGATAAATAGAAGATGTATCTGTATTCTCTTGTTGGATTGATAAGGAGAGATAAGAACCTTGTTTTAAATCATCACCCTTTTCAATATATGCAGTAAAACCATACATTGAAACATTTGGATTACCACCATAGAAACCTTCACCTGAATTTGTTGGGAAGTTATCAATTTGTGTTACAACTGCTTCATAGATAGATCCTGTTTCATAACTTGTAACAGATACCTTAGTACCCTTTTGAATTGTTGTTAATAACAATTCTGAAATAGTACCCTTTACTTCTGTACCCGTTCCACCTGCAACAGTTAAGAATGGTGTTCCATCTGTAGGGATATTGTTCATATCCTTTAGACCTTTGATAACACCACTACGTTTAGCGTAAACAACTCCATCTGCTAACTGTGTCTGTAGTTCTGATAGTTCAAGTTGTTTACGACGAACATCGATATCATACTCACGAACTTCAGATTCCTTGGCATGAATTGCACGTACAAGTTCAGAAGCTGTCATACCCTCTGGTTCAATTTCAGGTATAGGTAGTTCTGGTTCGATAAGATTCTTACGAATCAAACGTGTCTGAATATCAAGTTTTGCCATATCCTCTGTTACAGTACCTAAGATTGACTTTAACTTATCTACAGATACCAACCAAGAATCTTCAAGACCCTTTGTCTTATCGTCCTCTGAATAAACGTCTATAGAAACGTAGAATGTCTTTCCATCAGTTTCTGCTTTCTGGATGAGTTCCTTAATAAACTTACCAGAAAGGAAGCCATCATGTTTAATCGCAAAGTGATATGGATTTGCCTTTGTACCCTTTGCATATGTATTTACAGCAGGAACTGCTGGCGTTGGCGTAGGAATAGGAGCAGGTGTTGGAGTAGGAGTAGGAGTAGGAGTTGGCGTAGCTGTTGGATCTGGAGTCGGTGTAGGAGTTGGAGTTGCCGGAGTTGTTGCCTCATCGAGATCCTTTGTAAACTCTGTATCCTCATCCGTTAACGCATTCAGATAATTCCATACTTTATTTTCTTCCACCTGTATTACTGCTTCTGCATCCACTTTATATTCTGGTTCTGGTACCGGAGTCGGTGTTGGTACTACTCTTCTTACCACCGGCTTTGTATTTTGTAGTTGTTGTAATTCTTTTCTAGCTTGTTCTAAACGAAGCTGTGTCGTAGAAATTTCAAGCTTCTTTAATTCCACGGTATAGTTCAAGCTTGTAATATCATAAGCTAGTAATTTATCACCAACTGATACTGCTTGTCCTTCGGTAACATATACCGCAGTGATAATTTGAGATACAGATGGTGTAACAGTCTGTGTAGCTGGATCAGATACCAAACCACTCATCTGTGATTCCATTGGATTGCCACCCATATTCATTGCACTGACTTGCACCACATCCACCTTGCGGGATGCCTTGCGGAGTTGAAGGATTCCAAAGTATCCAAGTACTAAGGCCGCAACAATAGAAACACTAATAATAACTCGTTTTTTATTCATGCGTGCCCTCCTGTATCATGCCATCAATGATATGAATGACACGCTTTGCCTTGCTTGCGACATGCGCATCGTGTGTAATCATTACAATTGTGACACCTTCTTTATTAAGTTCTTCGAATAGTTCCATAACCTGTTTACCAGATTTCTGATCAAGCGCACCAGTTGGCTCATCCGCTAAGAGAATACGTGGATGATTAATCAGTGCACGTGCAATCGCTACACGTTGTTTTTGACCACCAGATAATTGATTTGGCTTGAAGTTTACACGTTCACCCAAACCAACTTTTGTCAGTGCTTCCACTGCTGCTTTTTCACGTTCAGCCTTTGGAACATCCGCATATACAAGTGGTAAGGCAACGTTTTCAATTGCTGTTTCACCTGGTAAAAGTTCAAATGTCTGAAATACGAAACCGATCTTCTTTAAACGTACTTCTGATAATTCATTCTCAGAAATGCGTGAAATATCTGCGCCATCTAATTCATAGGTTCCTTCTGTACAACGATCTAAACAACCAATGATATTCATCAGCGTTGTTTTACCTGAACCAGAAGGACCCATAATTGCGACATACTCACCTTCTGCAACCTGTATAGAAACATTCTTTAATACAGGTACTTCAATGGTGCCGCCATAACTTTTATAGATTCCTTGTAAGTTCAATAACATACTTATTCTCCACTTCCTACTGTAGAGATTGATTCTGTCTTCATACCTTCTTTGTAGTCTTCCATTGGCCATGCAATACTATCAGATTCAGATACACCAGATTTAATTTCATATTGGTATAAGTTCTGATCCAATTCACCAACTTCAACTTCACGCTTCTCTAAGCGATGATTCTTATTGGCAACCCAAAGATATGCTTTCTCGCCTTCCATTACAACATAAGACGCATCTAACCAAATACCATCTTTCTTTACAGCAGTGCCATTATTCTTTTCTAGATAAACGTGCTGTCCAAGCATTAAGCCATCCGAAGAGTCTAATGAAATATAGAATGGATATGTACTAGACTTTTCAGAGTTACTTGAACCACCCATACTATACATATCATTTTGTTTTGCGTTTGGTTCTGTCTTAATTTCTGTAATCTTTCCAGTCCAGAACTTTGTTTCATCTGTTCTAGAACGTACAATCATTTCTTGTCCAAGAGAAATAGATGTAATGGATGTTTCATCAATTGTACCCTTGACTCTAAATTCACCAGATTGTGAGATTTCGATAAAGGCTGCTGTATTACCTTGCGCATCTGTACTATTTTCATTGATAGCCTTAATAGTACCGGTTGTATTAGCAAGCACATCCGCAGTATCGATTTCTTTTTGTTTTGCAGCTAAATCCAACTGTTTTTGTTGGATAGATAACTGTGCAACACGAATATCATTTTCCGCAATCGCAACCTGGCTGGTATCACCGCTAGCCTTATATTCAGAGATTGCATTATTCTTGTCCGTAATTGTGCCTCTTAATGATTCAATATCTAGATTGATTGAGCTAATTTGTTTCTGTGCTTCTGAAACATCATAGCGGAAAAGAACTGTTGAAGGAATTACCTGATCACCAACAGATACAAATACTTGTTCAATTTTCTTCTCTTGGTTTTTATTCACCTTCACACTCTGCTGGGATTCAACTACACCAGAGTAACGATCATTTCCACCACCAGAAAAACCCATGATATTACTAATGGTATCTACATAGGCAACCGCTCCACCACTAGCTCCACCAAGATTCTTTTGGAAGAAGGTAAATATTGTAGCGACAATCGCCACCACCGCAACAAGTACCGCAATCAAAATCTTTTTATTTTTTAACATACAATTCTCCTGTATCTTCTATAACAGTTTATATCTAGCAAAATGATATCTTTTCTATGATATAACTAGACTCTTTAACAATATTCTACCATCTTGCAAGTTTAGTATATATAACAAAAGTGACAATTTCGTTACAATCCAACTATAATATTCTTATGAATAAATTAAGACGACTCATTCCACTTGTGATTACGGCTATTTTACTTATCACAAATATCTATTTTTATCAGGAATATCACAAATTAGACCAAACAAATACCATGTTTTCCATTACAATCATCGTATTGATTTTATCTATTATACTGAAGTGGTTACCACATAAGCCAAAGATAGACACATTTGTCAAAGTGATTACAATCTTACTAGTTCCATTGTTAATTGAAATGGCAGTCGAGCTTTGTAATAACAACCTTCTTTCCGATATCGAAGGTATCGGTAATGTATTTGTAAACTACGGTATTATTCTTCTGATTGCGATGATATTCTATGTACTACTTGCAAGCATGAAAATCTCTTTTGCGATTACCACAGTTGTTCTATGTATTTTTGGAATCGCGAACATGTATGTAAAACAGTTTAAAGGTATTCCACTTTTACCATGGGATATAAGCGTGATTAAAACAGCAGCCGGTGTCGCATCCAACTATCAACTAACATTCAACGTACAGGTACTCTTTACACTGACTATCATGAATGTCATCTTTGCATTATTATTTTGGCTACCAAAAGCACAGAAGACAAAACAACGAATACTATATCGCACAACTTGTCTTTTCCTATCTGCCGCAATTCTAATCACTTTCTATGGTACGGACTTCTTCCAAGTAACACTTGGCGCAACACCTGACTTCTTCAATCAAGCAAGA
>ERZ772910.1792-NODE-1792-length-10516-cov-2.404455_pt1 | contig 10516 bp, 10 predicted proteins | sample MGYA00511357_ERZ772910 | MGnify/ENA primary metagenome ERZ772910 (study PRJEB29015, sample SAMEA2738096) | human oral metagenome | biome: human oral; feature: human-associated habitat; material: saliva | place: China | collected 2193 ...
TATTCGGGCTGTAAGAATTTACAGGAATTGGCCGGTCGTGTTCATCCTAAGTTCGGCCTTTTGTTTACAGTCGTATCTTATTTAACTATCGGGCCTTTCTTTGCAACGCCGAGAACCGGCAGTGTATCGTATGAAATTGCCGTACGCCCCTTCCTGGAAAATGGCGGTTCGGATTTGAATATGACTATTTTCCTCGTTATATTCTTCGTCATTACTTATTGGCTTTCCGCTTCGCCTTCCAAGCTGGTTGACCGTATCGGTAAGATTTTAACCCCTGTATTGTTACTTACCATTTTAGCCTTAATTGTAAAGTCCTTTATTTCGCCCTTGGGGGATCCCGGTGCGGCAACGGCTGCCTACGGAACGCCTGCCTTGGCAGTAGTTCAAGGGATTTTAGACGGCTATAATACAATGGATACTATCGCATCGTTGGTATTTGCCATTCTCGTAGTCGAATTTGTTGTGGAAGCAGGCGCATCGACGCCCGGCGAGATTACGTTGGATGTATTTAAATCGGGTGTTATTGCCGTGGCTTGTTTGGCTTTTGTTTATATCTTTGTCGCTAAAATCGGTGCAGACAGTGTTGTAGCTATCGGTATGCAGGACACAGGCGCCCCCGTTTTGACAAAATCGGCTCAGATCCTTTTCGGTAACGTAGGAGCCATGATTTTGGCAGTCATCGTGTTACTTGCCTGCCTGTCAACGTCCATCGGCTTGGTTACGTCTTGCGCTACCTATTTTGAACAACTTATAGGCGGAATGAGCTATAAGGCATATGCCGTATTGTTCTCCGTTATTTCCTTTGCCGTAGCTATGTTCGGCTTGAAGACGATTATTTCGGCGGCAATTCCCGTTTTGATGTTTATTTATCCTATCGTTGTGGCTCTCGTTGTCCTTACGTTCTTACACAAGTTCTTTAAGGGACGTCAGTGCGTATACGGATGGACTATCGGCCTTACTTTGATTCCTGCTTTGGTTACAGGTTTTGAAACGGCTGAAATTTCTCTCGGAGCTATTGATGTATTCTTTAACTCTACGGTTCCTCTACATTCTTTAGGCATGGGTTGGGTATGCTTTGCCGTCGCCGGTCTTATTATCGGCCTCGTGCAGGCTCAGGTAACATCATCAAATAAAGAAGCTTAGAATGGTAAAGAGAAACCTCCTTTTACTAAGGAGGTTTTTCTTTTTAAAATGATTTAGGAGTGGATTGATATGGATATTTTTGAACGTAAGCCTTATCAGGAGTTCATGCATGACTCTCAAGATAAGAAGTTAAATCGCGTCTTAGGGGCCTTTGATATTACGATCATGGGGCTGGGGATTATTACCGGCACGGGGATTTTCGTCCTCACCGGCATCGGTGCCGCTAAATATGCAGGCCCCGGACTGATGTTGTCTTTTGTACTGGCGGCTATTACTTGTGCCTTCGTATGTATGGCTTATTCGGAATTGGCTACCTTTTTGCCCGTATCAGGAAGCTCTTATACTTATGCTTATGCGTCTTTAGGTGAAATCTTCGGCTGGTGGGTAGGCTGGAGTCTTATCCTTGAATATTCTGTCGGAGCCAGTGCCGTTGCAGGCGGCTGGTCGGCATATTTTGTGGGAATTTTGCATTCCTGCGGAATTGAACTTCCCAAGGTGTTGACAGCCGTTCCGGCTGACGGGGGCATCATTAATTTACCTGCTTTTGTTATTGTTTTGCTGGCCACGGGTTGTCTTATTTTAGGTGTAAGAGAAGGAGCAAGGGTTAACAGAGTTCTCGTAGTTATTAAAATCGTGACTATTTTTGCATTCCTCTTTTTCGCAGGCCCTCATATTGACCCTGTAAACTGGCAACCCTTCCTGCCTTTCGGTTTAGACGGTGTTGTTGCCGGAACGGCCGTGCTGTTCTTTGCTTATTTGGGCTTTGATGCCTTGTCTACGGCGGCTGAAGAAACCAAGAATCCTGAACGCAACATGCCTATAGGCATTATTTCGGCTTTAGCTATTTGTACGGTCTTGTACATCGCTGTTTGTGCGGCTATGACAGGCGTTGTACCTTATCCCGAATTGGATACGGCGGCACCGGCTTCATACGTACTTGAATATATCGGCTTACGAGCAGGTTCGGCACTTATCGGTACAGGTGCACTTTGCGGTTTATCAACCGTTGTTTTGAATATGCTTTTCGCACAGAGTCGCGCTTTGTATTCTATGAGTCGTGACGGCTTGATTCCCAAGAGTTTATATACGGTTCATGAAAAATATCATACGCCGTATCGCCTTTTGCTTATTATCGGCATTGTAGTATCTCTGGTAGCAGGCTTTACGCCCATTCATATAGTAGCGGAAGCTTGCAGCGCCGGTACGATTTTTGCCTTCCTTTGTTCTTGTGTCGGCATTATCGTTTTGCGTCGCATTTACCCCGATATTCCCAGAAGCTTTAAGTGCCCGGCAGTTTATCTCGTCGCTCCTTTGGGCTTTATCTTCTGTGCATTTATTTTTGCACATTTATCTTCCCATACGTTGGTTCTTTTTGTAGGCTGGTCTATATTAGGCGGTATCATCTATGCCGTTTACGGACATAAACACAGCCGTTTGCGCAACGGTAAGGAAGCTGCGTAACATTTATTTAAAAGGCCGTAACGAAGAGGTCGAAACCTCTCGTTACGGCCTTTTTAGTTGGTGTTGTACATAATGAGATACATCGTTTATAATTAAAAATCAGTAACGACAGAAAGGAAAAAAAAGATGGATTTTTACACCTATGCTTATATAGACGGGCAGGTACATACGACCTATTTTTATCACTATGCAGTCCTGCTCGGCGTGACTTTGGCGTGGCTTGTGGCGGGCATTAAGTATATGCGTAACCGGTTGCAAACCAAGTATCGGGATTTGACGATTATTTTTTTACTCATCGGCATTTTTTTGGCCGGAGCCAATTGGCAGAGCTTTTCCAGGACCAGGCAGTCGACAGAAGATATGTCCCGCATGTCCGTTTTCTTAGAAAATTTCAGTTACAATTTAAACGTTCCGAAAGACCGGTTGTCAGTTAATTCATTGCAGCTTAAAAACGGCATGGTCGTAAGGACAGGAGCTAATGAGTACTATTCCGTCGATTTCAGTGATCGTGAAACGGCGTATAAGGTTGAGCGAATTTATATGATTAATGCCGATGTGCATATTATCAATGAACAGGAGTAAACTATGATTGAATATTCAATGATTTTTGCTAAACTGGGCATAGGTTTATTGGTTATTATTTTTCAAATCAATATTATGGGAAAGGGAAACTTGGCACCAACGTCGGCTTTGGACCAAGTTCAAAACTATGTTCTCGGCGGTATTATAGGCGGTATTATTTATAATGACAGCATTGGCATTTTGCAGTTCCTCTTAATCCTCATTGCATGGACAATTCTTGTTATGATTTTGCGCTATGCCAAGGGAAACAGCAATTTCGTTCATAAGCTGATTGATGGAGACCCCATTCTGGTCATCGACCACGGAAAGATCTTAACCGATGCGTGTATGCGAGCGGGTTTGAATGCCGGCGATCTTCATTTAAAATTGAGAAGTGGCGATGTATGGCATATTGAAGATGTCTATCGCGGGATTTTGGAACAAAACGGGCAGCTGACCATTATGAAATATGATGACAACCATAATCGCTATCCTCTCATTGCAGACGGAAACATTAATGAAAGTGTACTCGAACTTATCGGTAAGAATAAAGAATGGATTGAAGAACGAGCTGCCGAAAAGGGATATAAGATAAATGATATATACTTGGCAGAGTATGATGACAATGATATAAGTATTTACGCTTATGCAAAGCAGGGTGAATAACAAAGAACCCTTAACGGTATGATTCCGTTAAGGGTTCTTTTGTCATTTCATTTATTTTACAGTATTTTTTAATGTACCGATGGAAGAGATTGTAATTTCAACGCTATCTTCCGACTTTAAATAACGAGGAGGGTTAAAGCCTACTCCTACGCCGGCCGGTGTCCCGGTGGCTATAATGTCGCCGCACGATAACGTTGTACCGGCAGAAAGTTGAGAAATAAGGGAAGGTATAGTAAAAATTAAATCGTCCGTACTTGCATCTTGACGCACCTCGCCGTTTACCTTCGTAACAATATTAAATATGTCGGGAGCGGCGTCGCGTAATAAGATATACGGACCTACGGGGCAGAAGGTGTTCAAACTTTTGCCGTGAAACCATTGTTGGTGTCGGCGTTGCAAGTCGCGAGCCGTCACATCATTCAAAATTGTAAAGCCGTAAACATAATCCATGGCCTCATGCTCGGGAATGTCCGTGCCGGACTTGCCGATAATGACAGCCAGTTCGCCTTCGTAGTCCACTTCGGAAGTTACGTTTTCGTGAAGATCAATGGTATCGTCCGGACCGATAAGAGATGTAGCGGATTTCGTGAAAAACACCGGATATTTCGGCTTTTCTACCGTTGTGACCTTATCGAATTCGGCAATGTGTTCACAATAGTTTTTACCGACACATAGGATATTGTGAATCGTGTCGGGCAAGGGAGTCAGAATATGAACCGTATCTAAGGGCCTGGGTTGCACGGCTCCGGTCTTTTCATTTTGTTCCAGACTGTCAGCCAGAGCCAAGAGTCCTTCAGGTCCTTGGGCAATAAATTCCGACAGGGTTTCGGGCAGGGGTGTAAAGAACGCTTCTTCCAAGGCAATAGCACTGTATACGCTTTTTTCGTCGGGCGTAAGAACTCCCCACTGAACGAAGCCGGCGTCTTCAAAGGTTACGAGTTTACGAATTTCCATTTCAAATCAGCTCCTGCATGTAAGATGGATTAATTATAACACAGTCGGCGTCCTTTCGCCGCATTTTCAGTACTGGAAGGGCTTTTTTATTTATGATACAATTTAAACATTAACGGAAAGAAGGAGATGCCTCATGGACCAGGAAAACACCAAAAATTTTATTGAACTTATTATAGATAAAGACAATGAAACGGGAAAATACGGAGAACGTGTGCACACTCGTTTTCCGCCTGAACCGAACGGGTATTTGCACCTCGGACACGCCAAGTCCATTTGCCTCAACTTCGGCATAGGGAAAAAATATAAAGGCTTGACCAATCTGCGCTTTGATGATACGAACCCGTCAAAGGAAGATGTGGAATACGTGGAATCCATTAAACGGGACGTGGCTTGGCTCGGGTTTTCCTGGGAAGATCGGCTTTACTTCGCATCCGATTATTTTGATATTTTTTATAAGCAGGCTATTAAGCTCATTAAAAAGGGAAAGGCTTATGTGGATGACTTGACGGGAGAACAAATTCGTGAGTATCGCGGTACCTTCAGTCAGCCCGGTAAAGAAAGCCCTTATCGGAATCGTTCTATTGAGGAAAACTTACATCTGTTTGAAGAAATGAAAGACGGGAAGTATGCTGACGGAGAAAAGGTATTGAGGGCTAAAATAGACATGGCCAGTCCGAATATTAATATGCGTGATCCCGTTTTATATCGAATCATTCATGCGTCTCACCACCGTACGGGTAATAAATGGTGCATTTATCCTATTTATGACTTTGCTCATCCTTTGGAAGATGCTATAGAACGGATTACTCATTCCATTTGCACCCTTGAATTTGAAGACCATCGTCCTTTGTATAATTGGGTTGTTGAAGAATGGGACGATCCGGAAAATCAAAAGCCTCAGCAGATTGAATTTGCACGCCTTAATGTGGCCAATATGGTTATGAGTAAGCGTAAATTACGACTTCTCGTTGAGAAAGGTCTGGTCAGCGGTTGGGATGACCCTCGTATGCCGACTATTGCCGGTATCCGCAGGCGGGGTTATACGCCTGAATCGATTCGCAATTTCTGTGAACGTATCGGCGTAGCCAAGGCGGACAGTACGGTAGAGCCTGCATTTCTCGAATCGTGTATTCGCGAAGATTTGAAACTGAAAGCGCCTAGATATATGACCGTAGTCGATCCGATTAAAGTCGTTTTGACCAACTATCCGAAAGACCTTACGGAAACAGTAGTTGCCGATAATAATCAGGAAAATGAAGAAATGGGAACGCGTCTGATGACTTTCAGTCGAGAATTGTATATTGAACGGAGCGACTTTATGGAAGAGCCGGTCAAAAAATTCTTCCGCTTAGCCCCGGGAAAAGAAGTTCGCCTGAAATATGCGTATATTATTAAATGCGAAGAAGTCATTAAAGCTGCAGACGGCAATATTACGGAATTACGTTGCACTTGCGATATGGACAGCAAAAGCGGTAGCGGCGCCAATGCGAACCGTAAGGTAAAAGGTACCTTACACTGGGTTAACGCTGCCGATGCGGTTGATACGGAATGCCGTTTGTATGAATCGTTGTTGAGAACTGACAGTGAAGGTGATGACGGTGACTTCTTGAGTCAAGTCAACCCGCACAGTCTTATGGTGACGCAAGGTAAGGCCGAAGCCGGCTTAGGTGATTTTAAGGAAGGAGATAAGTTCCAATTTCTGCGTCAAGGTTATTTTGTCATTGACCGAGACAGTCAGCCGGGACATTTGGTAGTCAATCGTATTGTCGGCTTACGCGATACATGGGCTAAAATGCAGCACAAAGGATAGACGTAAAAGGGATACCGCTCTCTTTCTGAGAAGGTATCCCTTCTTATATTGCCGTTAGAGACAGTTGTTTGTATAATAAATTTATCAGGTTGTTATCGGAGGAATAAGATGAAGTCTGCAGGATATAAGAGTATACCCGTATTATTGCTGTTCTTAATTGTCGGCGGTATTTTAGGCGGCATTATAGGCGAGGTTTTGTCGGGTTTAAACTTTGGAAGTATAATGCCCGATTTGGTTCGCCATTATGAAATTTTCAATATTCACAATGTAACACTGAACTTATATGTTATGGAGCTTACGCTCGGTATTCATTTTGCCCCGAATCTTCTCAGTATTATCGGAATTTTAGTAGCTGTATTTATTTACAGACGAATTTAGGAGGTTGACAGGTATGCTGATTTTAGCATCCGGGTCGCCGCGCCGCAAAGAGTTATTGGAGCAAATCGGCGCGGCCTATGAAGTAAAAGTCGGTACATATGCCGAAGATGTGCCGAAAAACGATGATCCCGAGAAGTTTGTTATTAGACAGGCCGCCGGAAAGGCGGCATCCGTTGCAGAGAAGTATACAGGTCAGTGGGTACTGGGTGCCGATACGGTAGTGGTATCCGACGGTAAAATATTGGGAAAGCCCGGCTCTGATGAAGAGGCTATGTCCATGTTGCAACGATTATCGGGAAAAACCCATGCCGTTTACACGGGCATTGCTTTGCAGAAAGATGACGGTGTATGGACACATGCGGAAAAAACATTGGTTACCTTTCGTACTTTGTCTGATGCGGAAATCAGGGCTTATGTAGCGACTAAAGAGCCGCGTGATAAGGCCGGTGCATACGGAATACAAGGGCGCGGAGCCGTATTGGTTGAAAAGATAGAAGGCGATTATGCGAATGTCGTCGGACTCCCTTTAAGTGCCTTGTATGTACTGGCGGGGATTGCCGGTATGAGCTTATGAGCGAAGGGGTAAGGAAACTGGCCCCCGGTGAGCGGCCGCGGGAACGTTTTTTTCACCATGGTGCCGCTGCCGTTTCAGATCAGGATTTATTGGCCATTTTATTGCGTACGGGTACGAAGGGACAGTCGGCTTTAGATGTTTCGAGGTGCATTCTGCGTACCTTACCGGAAGAAAATATTTATTACTTGGGTGAGACGGATGTCAGACGGCTTTGTACCGTAAAAGGAATAGGTAGGGATAAGGCCGTTACTTTGTGTGCCGCCATAGAGCTGGGCAAACGTATTGCCCGTCAGAGAGTAAAGGCCAACGCAAGAGATTTCAGCAGTCCCTCTACAGTGGCCGACTATGTAATGGAAGACATGCGCTGTTTGAGACAAGAAAAATTTTCAGCCTTGTACGTGTCTTCCAAAAATAAACTGATTGCCTTACGAGAGCTGACGAGCGGGACACTCAATGAAAGTCTGGCTAAAGCCAGAGACGTTTTCAGATATGCTTTGGAATACAATGCGGCGGCGGTTATTCTTATACATAACCATCCCAGTGGCGATCCGACCCCTTCAAAAGAAGATATAAAAGCCACTCAATGTATTGCTGAGGCCGGTCGAGTCATGGGAATTCCTGTTTTGGACCATATTATTATCGGTGACGGAACCTATGTCAGTTTGTGTGAGAGAGGCTATATATAAGCCATTCTTGACTGACTCGCGCGGATTGTCGTATAATAATCAGGCAAGGTTTAAAGCCTTGTCTACCGGGCCTATAGCTCAGCGGTAGAGCCACCGGCTCATAACCGGTTGGTCCTTGGTTCGAACCCAAGTAGGCCCACCACATGTAAACAAAGCTATTTCGCACTGTTGCGGGATAGCTTTTTTTGAATTATTGGGATATTTTGTGTTATTCTTTATTGTTTGGCAGGTTTTATTACCATTATAATTTATTTAGATAAGCTTATAGGAATATAGAACTTGTTGGTAAAAAGTCTGAAAGCGAGAGTTATAGGACATTTTGTGTTGATTTTAATACCGATGAAGTTAGACATTGTCTGGTTTCATTGGGGTTTTATTCTTTTCCTAAAAAATAAAGGGTGGACAAAATGAGTTGGTAAAATAGCCGGAAACCCTTGAAATTTCAAGGCGGATTAGGGTTATATCTTCCTTAGAAATAGTATTCTAGGAGGATAGTAAAATGAAGCGTGTTATTTGCCCTGTTTGTGGAAATAGTTGTAGCAAGTATGGAAGGAATAAATCTGTATCACAAAGGTGGATTTGCAGGAATTGTAAATCCATTAATACGCCGAAAATAGATAATCTAACCAAGCAGCTTAATATATTTCTTAAGTGGCTTTTTAGCAAAGATATTCAAAAAGACATGCCTGGAGGAGGTCGTACATTTAGGCGAAAAACATCCAAATTCTGGGATATATGGACATTACCGAAAGCATTCAGTGGTGTTCGTAGATGGAATTTATCTATGTCGTAATGCTTGTGTTTTAATTTGCTGTGATAGAAACAATGTGTTCGGTTGGTATTTGTGCCGATATGAGCATGCAGGCGCATGGATCTCGTTAATGTCTAGGATTGCTGAACCTACACTTGTAGTTTCAGATGGAGGAAAAGGATTTAAAAAAGCATTGAAAAAAGTATGGCCTCATGCAAAGCACCAGAGATGCCTTTTTCATGTTTTTTCTCAAGTAAGAAGATATACTACAACAAAACCTAAAACCCTTGCAGGGGCTGAATTATATGCTCTTGCTAAAAGACTACTCCATTTAAAAACAAAATCCGAAGCAGATAAATGGACAGATGAATTTTTAGATTGGACAAGAAGACATCACAAGTTTTTGAGTCAAATGTCACAAGATGAAAGTGGCAATTTGAGAGCAACGCACGAAAGACTTTTAAAGGCACAGAAATCCCTTTCTCTGCTGATAAAAGAAGGCACATTATTCACTTATTTGAATAAAGACTTAATAGCTGAGATAGGCAATGTTCCATCGACAAATAACCAGATAGAAGGCGGTATAAATGCGAGGTTAAGAGACTTACTTAGAAACCACCGAGGACTATCTATTGAGAGAAGAATAAAAGCGGTCTTCTGGTGGTGCTACATGCATTCACCAAGACCGCTTCCTGTATCTGAAATATTAAAAGTAATGCCGACGGACAAAAGTATTGCAGCGATATACCAGAAGATTTTTGAGCGCGAGAAACGCACTTCATCTATCTCCACATGGGGAGATGCTGTGGTATGGGGAGAGCTACACAAGTCATCTGAATTTCAGAATTACTGGGACTAGTGACCAACTCTTTTTGTCCTATAACTCGCATTTTATGCCTAGTTATCTCGAGGCATATTAGCCTTAGGTAAACTCCAGTGGTAATGAGCTGCAAGAAGTCTGAGCAAGACTATGAGTCCAGCTCCAGTTCCCATGGCAAGTACTGTGCCGACTCTATCCCATAGTGCTATGCACGTGAGTGCTCCGATGAGTGATGCGCTAGCATAGAAATGCTTTACGAATATATACGGCCTATTACCTGCCATCATATCTCTCAGAACTCCACCACCAACTCCGGTGAGCATTCCAACGAATGTGAACAATATAACTCCGTGAATTGAGGATACAGTGTAGGCTGATTTGATACCAAGAACTGTAAATACTCCAAGCCCGACCGAGTCCATTATGAGCATAAGCCATTCATATAGCATTGAGTCCGAAAATATCCAACTCCTGACCGGCGGTGTGAATACGATTACTGAAACCACTACCGATATGATGAGATAAGTAGGATCTCTAAATGTGAGAGGTGGAGTTTGACCGATTATTATATCCCTTATGATTCCACCACCTACACCAGTTGTAAGACCGAGTATTGTGATTCCCATGAGATCCATGCCTTTTTCCAGTCCGAGAGTGGCTCCCGAGATGGCAAAGGCGATGGTGCCGATTATTTCAAGTGCGAAGACTATAT
>ERZ772910.1794-NODE-1794-length-10511-cov-3.628634_pt1 | contig 10511 bp, 10 predicted proteins | sample MGYA00511357_ERZ772910 | MGnify/ENA primary metagenome ERZ772910 (study PRJEB29015, sample SAMEA2738096) | human oral metagenome | biome: human oral; feature: human-associated habitat; material: saliva | place: China | collected 2193 ...
AAATATTACATCAAATATTAAAAGGTGGAGCTGAGAAAGTTCATGAAGCAGGAGGTGTTCTTGCAGGAGGACATTCTATTCATGATGCAACACCTAAATATGGATTATCAGTAACAGGAATAGTACATCCTGATAAAATTTTACAAAATAACAACTGTAAAGAAGGAGATTTATTAATTGTTACAAAACCGCTAGGAGTAAGTATAATAAATACTGCACATATGGTTAAAGAGTGTTCAGAAGAAGCATTTGCTCAAAGCGTAAAACAAATGACAACATTAAACAAATATTCAGCTGAAATGATGAAAGATTTCAATGTTAATAGTTGTACAGATATTACAGGATTTGGGTTCTTAGGACATTTAGTTGAAATGCTAGATGGGAAAAGTTCTGCTGAAGTATGGGCTAAAGATATCCCATATATAGAAGAAGCTTACAAATGTGCTAATGAATTTATTATTACTGCTGGTGGACAATTAAATAGAACTCATGTTGAACCTAATGTGGAATATCAGATAAAAGATTTCGCACTAGAAGAAATAATGTATGATCCACAAACTTCAGGTGGGCTATTAATTAGTGTTCCAGAAAGTGAAGCAACTGAATTATTAGAGAGATTAAATACATTAGAAATAAAAAGTGCTATTGTAGGTAAAGTAATACCTAAACAAGAAAAAGCAGTTATAGTAAAATAAAATATAATAAATAAGGTATAAATCAAAGGAGAGATTTAAGTATGAAAAAAGAAACATTGGACGCACAAGGTTTAGCTTGTCCATTACCAGTTATTCAAACAAAAAAATTATTAGTTGACAATGATGTTGTAGAAACAATAGTTGATAATTTTATTGCTACACAAAATTTAGAAAAAATGGCTAATCAACTAGGTTATGAATTCTCAGTTGTTGAAGAATCAAAAACTAAATATATTGTTACAATAAAAAAAGGCGAAGTAGAAGACGGTGTTGTAATTGACACGCTTAGTGATAAATGTGTTGTTCCAGTTACTCAAGCTAAAAGAACTTTAGAAGAGGAAACAAAAGTTACTATTCTGGTAAGAACAGAGGAAAGTGTAGAAAGTTTAAGAAAATTTGCTGAAAAAAATAACTATACTTTTGAAGTTTCAGATATAGAAGAAGGATTCAAAGTTATTATTACTAGAGAAGAAACTGAAAAAGAAGAATCAGTTGTGGCTGTTAAAGATGATAGCTATATAGTAGTTATTAATAAAAAACAAATGGGACACGGTAGCGAAGAACTAGGAAAAAGATTAATAAAAGGTTACCTTTATGCTTTAAGTGAACAAGAAGTTTTACCTAAAAAAATAATATTCTTCAATGATGGAGCTATCTTAGTAGATAAAGAACGTAGCCATGTATTAAATGAATTAAAAGAATTAGAAAATAATGGTGTAGAAATAGTTTGTTGTGGTGCTTGTATAGATTACAATAAAATAGATTTAGCTGTTGGTAACCCAACTAATATGTACTTTATTGTTGAAGATATGAGAAAAGCTAACAAAATTATTCAACCATAGGAGGTAATATGATAGAAGAAGGTTTAGTAGTATTTAATAGTACACATGATTCTATAAAAGCGGATAATATCTGTGCTGAACGCAAGATAGATGCATCACTTATCCCAACACATCCATCTATATCAGCGGGTTGTGGGTTTATGCTGAAAATTGCTTGGGAAAAATTTGACACTCTTGTCAAAATGTTAGTGGATGAGCAGATAGAATATAAAGGATTGTACTATTCGAGAAAAGCCGGAATAAAGAGAATAGTTACGGAACTAGAAGATTATAAATTGAAATAGTTTTTTGAGAGTAGAGATTTGAAAATAAAATTAGAAAAAACTAATATCAAAGTCTCTGCTCTTTAAAAAATAAAGGTGGAATTGTATGAATAATAACGTAATAATAGGAACAGCTGGTCATATAGACCATGGGAAAACAACGTTAATAAAAGCGCTAAGTGGTATAGAAACGGATACTACACTTGAAGAAAAGGAAAGAGGGATGTCTATAAATCTTGGATTTGCTTATTTTGATCTTCCAAGTGGAAAAAGATGTGGAGTTGTTGACGTTCCTGGGCATGAGAAGTTTATAAAAAATATGCTAGCAGGTGTGAGTGGTATTAATCTAGTATTATTACTAGTTGATTCAAGAGAAGGAATTATGCCACAAACAAAAGAGCATATTGATATTCTTACTTTACTAGGTATAGAAAATTATATAATTGTAATGACTAAAATAGACCTTGTAGAAGAGGAATATAGAGAGCTAGTAAAAGAGGATATCAGAGAATTTACAAAAGGAAGTGCATTAGAGAATGCACCTATAATAGAAGTTGACTCAATTAGCAGAAAAGGAATAGATGTACTACTAGATACTATTGATAAAAAAACAAATGATATTGAAGCGAAAAATATCGAAAAAAATGCTCGTCTTAATGTTGACCGTTCATTCCAAGTTAAAGGATTTGGTACTGTTGTAACCGGAACATTAACAGAAGGTAGTATTAGTGTTGGGGATGAATTAGTTATTTATCCAAAGGAAGTAAAAGCAAAAGTTAGAAATATTCAAGTTCACTCTCAAGATGTAGATAAAGCATATGCAGGGCAGAGAACAGCGATTAATTTATCTAATATTAAATTTGATGATGTAAAACGTGGTGATACTTTAGCAACTGCAGGTAGTCTAGTTAAAACTTATATGTTAGACAGTGAAATTAAACTAATTAATGATGACAGAGCTAATCTTGAACTTTGGGACAGAGTTAGAATTTATGTAGGTACTGTAGAAGTTATGGCTAGGGTTGTGCCACTGGGAACTGAAACAATTAAACCAGGTGAAAGTGGTTTTGTTCAACTTCGTTTAGAAGAAGAAATAGCTGTAAAAAATTATGATAAATTTATAATACGTACTTATTCTCCTATGGTAACAATAGGTGGTGGTGTAATTTTAGATGCTAGTCCTAGAAAACATAGTAGATTTAATGAAGAAATATTAGAGAAATTAAAAGTTCAACTAGAAGGTAATTCTGGAGATTTAATTCAAAATTATTTATTATCACACTCAAATTATATAGTATCTAAAAAGGATATTATTAAAGATTTGCAACTTCCTGAAGGAGAAGTAGTAACAGAACTAGCTGAACTAGTAACTAGTGGTAATATTTTTGAAACAAACCTAGGCTATATTCATAAGAAAAAATATGATGAAGTACTTGAAAAACTTAAAAAATTACTTGCTGACTACCACAAACGTTACAAATTAAAAGTAGGAATACCTAAGGTAGAAATAATTTCTAAATTTAAACTTTCTCAAAAAGAAGTATTAGAGTTGATAGAATTATTTATAAAAAATAATGAAGTACGCTTAGAAGGTAACTTAGTTGCTGAAAAAGATTTTGTCGTTAATTATGATAAAAAACAATTAGCTGAGAAAGCAAGAATAGAAAAAGAATTATTAAATGGTGGATTCACACCACCTACAATAAAAGAATTAACTAATGGTGTAAAAGCTAGTCTAGAGTTATTAGATTCACTAGTAGATAATACTATCATAAGACTGGATGCTGATTTAGTATTACATCGTGATGTGCTAACAAAAGCTATAGAGAAAGTAAATGAACACTTTAAAAATGCTGAGAAAATGACACTAGCAGAATTTCGTGATATTACAGGATCAAGTAGAAAATATTCTATGGCAATTTTAGAATATATAGATAAACTAGGGATAACTCGAAGAGTAGAAAATTACCGAGTTTTAGTTAAGAATAAATAAAAGGAGGGAGAGTTGGATTAATAACTTAATTCAACAAGACAAAAATGAGTTATTATTTTGATTATGGGGCAACATCTCTAAAAAAACCAAAAGAAGTAGCTGATAAAGTATATGAAGTATTAGCTTCTGCAAAATATGCTAATGCTTCTCGTGGTAGCTATTATGAGGCAAATAATGCTTTTAGAGAAGTATTTATGGCGAGAAATGATATAGCTAAATTCTTTGGTTTAAAAGAAGAAGACAGATTAGTGTTTACAAATAATTCAACAGAAAGTTTAAATATTGCTATATTAGGGCTTTTAAATAAAGGAGATCATGTAATTACTACATCTATGGAGCATAATTCTGTCTTAAGACCAATTTACCTTGCTCATGAGACTATTGGTTGTGAATATACTGTCGTAAAAGGCGATAAAACAGGAATGATTGATTATGCTGACTTAGAAAAAGCTATTCAACCAAATACAAAGATGATCGCAATAACACACAGTTCTAATGTTACAGGTAATATAGTAGATTTAGAAAAAGTAGTAGCTATTTGTAAAAAACATAACCTTATTTCAGTAGTAGATGCCTCTCAAACAGCAGGAGTAGTACCGATTGATGTAGATAAATTAGGTGTTGATGTTTTATGTTTTACAGGGCATAAAAGTTTATACGGGCCTCAAGGAATAGGTGGGCTTTGCGTAAGATTAAAAGATCCTGAAATTAGAAGATATAAAGTTGGAGGTAGTGGGGTAAGAACTTTCGATAAAGTTCATCCTGGAGAGTATCCGCTACGTTTAGAAGCGGGAACACTTAATACTTCTGGAATTCTAGGGTTACACGAAGGTGTAAAATATATTAATAAGCATGGTATAGATAATCTTTATAAAAAACAAATAGACTTTGCGAATAAGTTTTATAATGAATTAAAAGACTTAGATTGCTTAGAATTTTATGGAGATTTTACAAAAGATAGAACAGCGGTGGTTGCATTAAACTTCAAAGGAATATCAGCCTCAGATGTTGCAGATGTTCTTGCTGAGGAATATGATATTGCAGTTAGACCTGGAGCCCATTGTGCACCTTTAATGCATGAGGTACTAGGAACAAAAGAACAAGGGATAGTAAGGTTCTCATTCTCAAGTATGAATACAGACGAGGAAGTAGACTACGCTATTAACGCTATAAAAACATTAGCAAAAGAGATTTAGGAGAAATATTATGTCAAAACAATTATTATCACAAATTCCTGCAATAAATAAGATCTTATTATTAGATGAAGTGAAATTATTAATTCAAGAGTATAGTGAAGTTGCTGTAAAATCAGCGATAAAAAACTATATTGATGAAATCAAACAAGAAATACTAAACGAAGAATTGCATGAAGTTCCAAGTTTAGAGAATATTGTAGAAGTAGTAACACAAATAGTGAAAAATGAAGACAAAAATTCTTTACGACGAGTTATTAATGCTACTGGAACAATTTTACACACAAATTTAGGGCGTAGTTTACTAAGCCAAAAGATTAAAGAAAACATTGAAAGTGTAGCATTTAACTATTCTAACCTTGAGTTTGATATTGATAATAAAAAACGCGGTAGCCGTTATGTTCATCTTATTGATATTATCAAAAAATTAACAGGTGCAGAAGACGTACTTGTAGTTAACAACAACGCAGCAGCGGTACTACTAACATTAAATACGCTAGTTAAAGATAAAGAAATAGTAGTTTCTCGTGGAGAACTAGTAGAAATCGGTGGAGCATTTAGAATTCCTGAGATTATTAAATTAAGTGGTGGTACTCCTGTCGAAGTAGGGACTACTAATAAAACGCACTTAAAAGACTACGAGAACGTAATTACTGACAATACAGGGGCGTTACTAAAAGTTCATACTAGTAACTATAAGATTGTAGGATTTACTAAAGAAGTATCTAATGAAGAGATATCTTACCTTGCTCGTGAAAATGAACTGGTATCTATAAATGACTTAGGAAGCGGTCAGTTCGTAGATTTCTCTAGATTTGGCTTACCTTATGAACCAACTGTAAAAGAAGTGCTTGACAGTGGTATTGATATAGTAACATTTAGTGGAGATAAACTTCTTGGAGGACCACAGGCAGGTATTATTGTTGGTAAAAAAGAATATATAGAAAAAATGAAAAAGAACCAACTTACTCGTGCATTACGTGTAGATAAGATGACTTTAGCAGCTTTAGAAGCCACATTGAAATTATATCTAGATGAAAAAGAAGCGTTAGAATACATTCCTACATTACACATGATTTCATTATCAAAAGAACGCCTATTAGGTAAAGCAGATGTATTTAAAACTAGACTTTGCGACTTAGACTTCAAGATTACAATTGCTGAAGATAAAGCAGAAGTGGGTGGCGGAAGCTATCCAGCAAGTTACTTAGATAGTGTTGTGGTTAAATTGGAGCATCCAAGACTAAGTGCGACAGATATTGAACGCCGCTTATTAGAAGTAGAAATTCCAATCATTACACGTATAAAAGATAATGAGCTTATCTTTGATATGAGAACTCTTCGTACTAGAGAGTTTGATTTAGTAAAACAAGCTTTAATAGAAGTTGCGAAGTAAAGACAGAATTTAAGTTGCAGTAAGTTGCACATTAAATAATATTAGATGAAATTTGAAGGTGAGTATATGTTTAGGGAAATAAATATAGCAGATTCACAGGAAGTTGCAGAAATCTGTAATGCGGCATTAGATTACGATGTAGATGTTGAGAATGTAAAAAAACAAATAGAAAAACTAACTAATGATAAGAATCAACATATTATTATCGGTTATGAAGATGAAATCACAAGGAAGATTATAGGATTCGTTCATGCTCAAATGTATGAAAGTTTTTATAGTGATCTAGGATTAAATATTCTAGGACTCGCTGTTAATCCTGATTTTCAAGGTAGGGGAATAGGTAGAAAACTTATGAATAAGTTAGAAGACTATGCTGTAGACAATAATATTAGCTTTATTAGGTTGAATTCTGCCTTGAAACGTGAAGAAGCGCATAAATTCTATGAACATATCGGGTATACCTGTGATAAAGTTCAAAAAAGATTTATAAAGGTATTTGAGTAAGGATGTTGAAACAGAAGTTAGACCGTTTAGTTTACTTTTAGAAAGTTAAAAAATAAGATTTATATAATCAAATGAATTTTTTATTTCCTAAGAAATCCTTGGAGATATTGATTAAGTTTGATTGTATGAATCTTTCTTTTTGATTAGTTTTCTTCAACTTGTTTGTATAAAAAAAGTATGATAATATAAAGTAGACTTATATAAAGAAGAGGTAGAAACAATGGAGTACAGTAAAGAATACAATAAAATCGACGGATTGTTAGTTTTGACAAGTCCACTTCACCACGATGATAGAGGATATTTTCTAGAAAATTGGAAGAAAAGTGATTTAATAAAATTTGGAGTACCAGAAGAGTTCTTCAATAATGATCTGCAAAATAATGTTTCAGTATCGAATAAAGGGACTCTAAGAGGTATGCATTGTCAAGGATGGGCGAAGCTAATGACTGTTGCATGGGGAACTTTTAGAATGTGTTTTGTAGATTTACGCCGTGAATCTTCTACGTATAAAAAGGTAATGTCTCTTGATGTGAAGCCTGGTATGGCAGTATTCGTTCCTGAAGGTGTTGCTAACGGTGCTCAATCGCTAGTAGATAATGGAATATTAAATTATATCGTCACTGGTTATTATAATCCTACAGAAAAATATTTAGGGATTACACCACTAGATTCAAAACTAAACTTACCCTGGGATATGACTACACCACCGATAATTTCAGAAAAAGATAAGGGAAGTCTATCTTATGATGAAGTGATAGCTATCATAGAAAGCGATGTGAAGTAATGAAAAATATTGCTTTAATAGGATCAACAGGTTCAATAGGTCAGGAAATATTTAATCAGTTATCTAAAAAAGATAATGTACGTATTGATACTTTTACTAGAAAAAATATAGAAGATTTATTAAATAGTGAATATGATATTATTATCTGCGCAGCACCATCTTCGGGAAAGCTAAAAACAAATTTAGGACTTGATAATAGTGAAAAAGACATAGAAAAATTATGTAAGGTAATCAAAGAAGTAAAAACAGAAAATTTTATTCTTATTTCATCGCAAGCCGCTATTAATGAAGAAGATAAACAATATGGGAAAGTCCAGAAAAGGGTGCTAGATAGTGTTCTAGTTCATCATAGTAATCACACTGTTTATTTAGTAGATACTTTGTATGGAACTAGTTTAAATAAAGGTTTCATTAGTGATATTATTACGAATCAGTGGAGTTTCTTGTCTGATGAATTAATTCAAAAATTACCGGAACTAACGAATTATTATAAAAAGATAGAGAATACTAGTCTTTGGGAAGGACATACTAATTTACCTCAAAGTTTACTAGAAAAGTTACCGAATATAGTAGACATTTATCCAGATGATAAAATTTTTCAGACTACTCCGATTTCTACATTAGCTAGAACCGTTGTAGAAAATATGGAAAAATCACAAGGATTAAAAACGAGTATAGCTGAAACAGAAATATTTACAGGAAAAGAGATAAAAGATCTCTACAAAGATCCAAAGGAGGACATATTTTTAGGTAGATATTTTATAAAACAAAAAATATAGGAAAGGAAATTTAGAATGAAAGTTTATTATAACGATAGAGGATTTCAACTTGGTAATCTACTATTTGTATTAATGCAAGCACATAAAGATAGATTAGCTGGTATAGAAGAAAGCTATGTACTAAGAACAGGTTATTTTAAATTTGCACAAAGTTTCTTTCCGAAAACAGAAAGATTATTCGGTAAAGCGCAAGGCTACGAACTAGAACCATTCGGATATTATCAAGTATCAGGAAAAGATTATGACGCAGAGGTATTGGACTCATTTTGTAGAGAATATCTTTTAGAAAGAACAGAAGAACTATCCAGCCAGTTTGTTAATAAGAATATAACAATAGCGATCAGAAGAACAGACTTTTTAGATGGAGATAGAGCAGAGAAATATGGCTATGACGCGGTTAAGTATGTTGTCGATTGTTTAGAAATAATCAGAGAAAAAGAAGGTAATATTTCCGATTTAACAATAAGAATAACTTCAGATGACACAACTTGGTGTAAAGAAGAATTAGTTCCAAAATTAAAAGTATTATTTAGTTTTTCGAATGAAATAGTAGTCGAAGATCAAGATATTCAAGATAATTTCTTACAATTATACGCAACAGATAAATACTTCATTACTCCAAATTCTACTTATGGATACTGGGTAGGATATGTGCTGAGAGTGAGCACGAGAAACGTTCAAACTTTCGCACCTAACTTCAATACAACACTAATCGAAAACGGACGACAAATAGCCGACACAAGAGATTGGATACTAGTTGATGTGGATAGAAGTAGGTATACTAAATAAAGTGAATAAATACTAAGAGAAGAATATGTAGAGTAGAGCATATTCTTTTTTAGTTGGAGTTTTTAATAATTGTCACACGAGAATCGCACGAGATTGTAAAAAATCGCACGAGAATTTTATTAGAGATGAAGCTTTATGAAAATAATATATGTTTTAATAATAAAATATTCACTCTTTTGTAATATTAGGTTATAATAGTAAAATATTAGAATTTAAATTGTTGATTTATATAAAATAGGAAGATGTGATATAATTAAATTATGAATGATAAATTAGAAAAATTACAACCATTTACAAAATGGACAGGAGGAAAACGAAAGTTACTTCCTAAACTAAAAGAGTTATTACCAGCAGATTACAATAATTATTATGAACCTTTTATAGGAGGGGGGGCTCTATTTTTTGAATTGGCTCCTAAAAATGCGACTATTAACGATTTTAATGAAGAGTTAATTAATTGTTATATTCAAATAAAAAATAATCCTAAGGAATTAATTGAGGTTCTAAGGAAACATAAAGAAAGAAATAGTAAAGAGTATTATCTAGAGATAAGAGGATTAGATAGATTAGATTCATTTAGTATGTTATCAGATATTGAGCGTGCAGCACGTATAATTTATATGCTAAGAGTTAACTTTAATGGATTATACAGAGTTAATTCAAAAAATCAATTTAATGTTCCATATGGTAATTATTCTAATCCTAAGATTGTAGATGAAGAATTAATTAATAGTATTAGTGATTATTTAAATTCGAATAAAATTAATATTATGAGTGGAGATTTTGAAGAAAGTCTAAATACAGTAAAAGAAGGAGATTTTGTTTATTTTGATCCACCATATATTCCTTTAACTGAAACTAGTTCATTTACATCATATACTCACGAAGGATTTTCTTTTGAGGATCAAGTACGTTTACGAGATACAGTTAGAAAATTAACAGAAAAAGGTGCAAAGGTTATGGTATCAAATTCTTCAAGTGAGCTAACAATTGAACTATATAATGAATTTAACATACATTATGTGGATGTAACGAGAACCAATGGAGGAAAATCTAGTAGTAGAGGAGTAGTAAAAGAAGTCATAATTACAAATTATTAAGGGATGGATGATTATGGATATATATTATAAAAAAGATAATTGTACACTTGCTTTAGGTGATACATTTGAAGTTATTGAAAAAATTAAAAGTGAAAGTATTGATATGATTTTTGCTGATCCACCATATTTTTTAAGTAATGGTGGGATATCTAATTCTGGGGGACAAGTTGTTT
>ERZ772910.1795-NODE-1795-length-10511-cov-2.610367_pt1 | contig 10511 bp, 10 predicted proteins | sample MGYA00511357_ERZ772910 | MGnify/ENA primary metagenome ERZ772910 (study PRJEB29015, sample SAMEA2738096) | human oral metagenome | biome: human oral; feature: human-associated habitat; material: saliva | place: China | collected 2193 ...
TTTGTATCTTTGTAGCCTATACAGCACAATAAATCACCTCTTATCTTTTACTACAAAAATGAAAGCCCTGATTATCGGCGCTACAGGCGCTACCGGAAAAGACTTAGTAACACTACTATTGAACGACAACGCTTATACCGAAGTGCATTGCTTCGTGCGCAAACCCTTAGCCCTCACCCACCCGAAGCTACACGCTCACGTGGTTGATTTTGAGACCCCTGAAGCGTGGGCAGATTTGGTTCGTGGCGATGTGGCTTTCTCTTGCTTAGCCATTGCAGGTAGCAAAGAAGCCCAATGGCGTGTGGATTACGACTATCAGTACGCCTTTGCCCAGCAATGTAAAGCCAATGGAGTACCCACCTTTGTACTCGTCTCGGCAGCAGGGGCTACAGCGGAGTCTAAACTGTTCTACAACCGTATGAAAGGACAGTTGGAAGACGCTGTGAAAGCACTTGATTTTCCACGCCTACTCATCTTCCAACCCTCTATACTTATTCGTCCTAATAGTGATAGAGGTGCTGAGAACTTCACTGTAAAAGCTATTCATTTCCTCAACAAAATAGGACTCTTCAAGCGGTATCGCCCTATGCCAACGAACGTTTTGGCTCAGAGAATGCGCTGTGAAGTAGCCACAGCCACCGAGGGGGTACATACTTTTATCCTTGATGAAATCTTTTTGTAATGATCCTTGAATACTGACCTCTGATTACAGATTACAGACTTGTGTATATAGAAAATAAATTGTACTTTTGCCTTCGCTAATGAGAGAAATATGAGAACAATCCGAAACTTGTTTTTTATAGGAATGATTTTTGGGACATTCTCCTTATATGCCCAAGAAGAAAAGGACGTTCCTTCTACACAGATAAAGCAACCTTATTACTTAAAAATCGATACCCTTACAGGAGAAAAAAAGGAAATCCCTTTCAGTAATTTTGCACACCGATGGGTGACAAAAAATTTAAAATATCCAGAAAGAGGTATAAAAGAAAAGATTCAAGGCAGAGTAATTGTAATACTCACGATAGATGAAAAAGGGATTCTTTCTATAAAAGAAATAAGGGAGGGTAATCCTCTCCTACAAGAAGAAGCTTGTAGGGTATTTGACGGATTTCCTCAGCTCTTTCCTGCCCTACAAGGAGATAAGCCTGTAAGCATTACCATTGGCTATCCTATTGCATTCAGAATCACCAACTGACTTGTATATGTAGAAAATAAATTGTAATTTTATTTCTTAAAAATATTATGAAAGTAAGTAGAATTCTATATCTTATAGCTATTATTTTTAGTTCTTTTCCGTTGCTAGCACAAGAAGAAGAGGATATTCCTTTTGCAATGATAAAAAAACACCCTTATTACTTACAAATAGATACCATTACAGGAAAAACAAAAGAAATACCTTTCAAATATTTTTTAGACCAATGGGTGATAAAAAAATATCAATATCCTGAAGAAGCCTTAGAAAAAAAGATTGAGGGTAGAGTAATAGTAACCCTCAGGATAGATAAAGAAGGTTTTCTATCTATAAAAGAAGTTAAAGGACGTAATCCCCTCTTAGAAGAAGAAGCCTGTAGGATATTTGACGGATTCCCTCAGCTCTCTCCTGCCTTACTAAGAGGCAAGCCTGTAAATATTGTCTATAACTATCCTGTCATATTTAGAATTATTCAATAGAGTGAAAAGTAAAGAATATATCACTTGTCATTAATCATTAATCATTGATCATTAACAATGAATCATCTCAAGCAATTAGAAGCGGAAAGTATTTATATCATGCGCGAAGTAGCCGCGCAGTTTGAGCGTCCTGCCCTCCTATTTAGTGGCGGGAAGGACTCTATTACCTTGGTACATTTGGCTATCAAGGCCTTTGCCCCTATGAAGATTCCTTTCCCTTTGGTACATATCGACACAGGGCACAACTTCCCTGAGGCCATCGCCTACCGCGATGCCTTGGCCAAGCGCATCGGGGCAGAACTCATTGTTCGCCAAGTGGAGGATACCATCAAGGCGAAGGGGCTCACGGAACCCAAAGGTAAGTTTGCCTCTCGTAACTGGCTACAGACTCATACTCTTTTGGATACCATTGAGGAATTTCACTTTGATGCCTGTATAGGAGGTGCACGCCGTGATGAGGAGAAAGCACGTGCTAAGGAGCGTTTTTTCTCTGTACGCGATGAGTTCGGTCAGTGGGATCCTAAGTTGCAACGTCCAGAGCTATGGGATATCTACAACGGGCGTATCCACAAGGGGGAGAATGTGCGTGTGTTTCCTATTTCCAACTGGACAGAATTGGACGTATGGAGCTATATCCAGCAGGAAAATATAGCGCTACCTTCTATCTATTTTGCCCATGATCGCGAGGTGATTGAGCACGAAGGTCGTCTGATAGCCGTCTCTCCTTTTATCCAAATAGATGAGAATGATAAAATCGTCAATAAGCGGGTGCGCTATCGTACCGTGGGCGATATGACTTGTACTGCCGCTGTGGAGAGTGATGCCGCTACTCTTGAAGAAGTAGTGAGAGAAATATCCGCCTCTCGTATCTCCGAACGTGGAGAAACCCGTATCGATGACCGTGTCACCGAAGCCGCCATGGAAGACAGAAAAAAAGGAGGCTATTTTTAATCAGTGAACAGTGAGCAGAAGTCAGTGAACAGTGAGCAGAAGTCAGTGAACAGTAATAACTAATGTTTGCTTATATGATTTTACTCACATACTTGCTCACGTGATTTTACCTAAAATAATTATTACCTAAATTAACAATTATGTGGATTTATTATGTAATTCTTGGCGCAATAGCCTTAGTAAGTTGGTTGGTGAGTAACCGCCTACAGAGCAAGTTTGAATATTATTCCAAAGTGCATTTGCGCAATGGGATGAGTGGGGCGGAGATTGCCCAAAAGATGCTTGAAGACCATGGCATCCGTGATGTGAAAGTGATATCTACTCCTGGTAGGCTTACCGATCACTATAATCCTGTGGACAAGACAGTGAACCTAAGTGAGGCGGTATATAACCAACGTAATGCTGCTGCCGCTGCAGTAGCAGCTCATGAGTGTGGGCATGCGGTGCAACATGCTCAAGCTTATTCTTGGCTCACACTACGTTCCAAACTGGTTCCTGCAGTGAATGTTTCCTCCAATCTTTCCCAATGGCTTATTTTAGGAGGATTCCTTTTAGGGGCTGCTGCCAAGGTAGGTTTTGGATATTGGGTAGCCTTGATAGGGGTGATTCTTTTTGCTGTCACTACGGCTTTTGCTTTCATTACCCTACCTGTGGAGTATGATGCCAGCAATCGTGCTTTGGCTTGGCTTAAGAATAAGAATATCGTCTCCCAGCAGGAATATGCAGGAGCAGAGGACTCGCTTAAGTGGGCAGCTCGTACTTATGTAGTGGCTGCTTTGGGTTCCCTCGCACAACTTCTTTATTGGGTGTATAGACTTATGGGAAGCAATAGAGAATAATAGTTGTTAGTGGTTAGTGATGAATAATCACTAACCACTAATTATTAATCATTAACCTTAAATCATTAAAACATTGAGAAATTCAGATAATTTCTTTCTTTTGGCGGGGCCTTGTGCTATAGAGGGAGAAGATATGGCTATGCGTATAGCCGAAAAAATTGTAAAAATCACTACTGCTCTTGATATTCCTTATACCTTCAAGGGGAGTTTCAAAAAGGCCAATCGCAGTCGTATAGATTCTTTTACAGGGATAGGGGATGAGAAGGCATTGAAGATACTCCAAAAAGTATCTCAGACCTTTGGCATACCTACTATAACGGATATTCATGAGATAAAAGATGCAGAAATGGCGGCGGAGTATGTCGATGTACTACAGATTCCTGCCTTTTTGGTTCGACAGACAGACTTAGTCGTGGCTGCCGCAAAAACAGGAAAAAGAGTCAATCTCAAAAAAGGGCAGTTCATGAGTCCTGAGAGTATGAAGCATGCCGTACAGAAGGTATTGGATAGTGGTAATGATCAAGTCTGGATTACCGATAGAGGAACCATGTTCGGTTATCAGGATATGATTGTGGACTTCCGAGGAATTCCTACTATGAAGCAGTATGCTCCTGTGGTCTTGGATATTACTCATTCACTCCAGCAGCCTAACCAAAGCTCAGGGGTAACAGGAGGTAGACCAGATATGATTGAAACTATTGCGCGAGCAGGAGTGGTGAACAATGTAGATGGAATCTTTGTGGAAACACATTTCGATCCAGCCAATGCCAAGAGTGATGGGGCGAATATGCTACATCTCGACCTGCTGGAGGGACTTCTTACCCGCCTTGTAGCAATACGAAAAACCATTAACACATTCTAAAAAAAGTCTAATTCTTTCAACCATGAACGAGCAAACGGCCTATGCTAAGACCATCACTGGTATGTATAACAAGGTGTATCAAGGAAAAAATGTAGGGAAAATACCCACTTACATCCCTGAACTACTCAATATAAATCCTGATAAGTTTGGAATTGCTATCCATACTTTACAAGGAAAAAAATTTGGTATAGGTGATTACCAAGAAAAGTTTTCTATACAGAGTATTGCCAAGGTACTTTCCCTCTCTATGGCATACAATATCTTCGGGGATAGTATTTGGGAGAGGGTGTCGGTGGAGCCTTCGGGAACCTCTTTTAACTCGCTCTTACAGCTTGAAGCCAACAATGGGATCCCGCGTAACCCGCTGATCAATGCAGGAGCTATTGTCATCTGTGATATATTGCTTTCTCACTTTGAGAATGCTGAAGAAGAATTTCTTAAGTTTGTTCGTCAGCTTGCCAATGATCCTACGATAGAGTATTCACAGACCATAGCTTCTTCAGAGAAGGAGGTAGGGTATCGCAACTTTGCCCTCTGTTATTATATAAAGTCCTTGGGCAATATAGAGAATGACCCAGAAAGGGTTTTGGACTTCTACTTTAAGCTTTGTTCTATAGAGCTTACTTGTGAGTCCTTGGCTTATGTATTCACTTTCTTGGCCAATGATGGGATCACCCTACACGAAGGAAATCGCATTCTTCCCCATATATATACTAAGCGTATCAATGCTATTATGCAGACTTGTGGTTTCTATGATGAATCAGGGGAATTTGCCTTCCGAGTAGGTCTTCCTGGCAAGAGTGGGGTAGGAGGAGGCATTGTGGCCATCATGCCTGGTCACTATGCCATCGCGGTATGGAGTCCACGCCTGAATGAAAAAGGTAATTCCTACCGAGGGGTAAAATTCTTGGAAGGGTTCACTATGCAGACACAAATATCCGTCTTTTAGGCCGAGAGTAAAGTCGCTATGAGCGACTATCTGACCGAGTGAGTGAAGGTGGGCATATAGTGAAAAATAAAAAGAGTGAAAAATGATAGGAATATCATTCTTCACTCTTCTCTTTAAGTTGGTCTACAAGGACTCGAACCTTGAATTACAGAGCCAGAATCTGTCGTGTTACCATTACACCATAGACCATTGCTTTATTGCGGGGGCAAAGGTACGACTTTTTTTTGAAATGCGCAATAAAAAAAGCAACCTTTTACAGTTGCTTTTTCCAAATAACTTTAAACTATAATAATATGATTAACCCAATTCAAAAAAATAGGATTGAAAAAGTTGGTCTACAAGGACTCGAACCTTGAATAACAGAACCAAAATCTGCTGTGTTACCATTACACCATAGACCATCTCTCAATTGCGGTGCAAAGGTACAACTTTTTTTCAAACCTGCAAGTGTTTGCCTTAAAAAAATAAAAAAATTTTTTTCTCTTTATTTTATTAGGTAGATACAATAAAAATGTGTAACTTCGCTCCGTTTTTTTAAAAAGATAAAAATGGATTTACAAAAGGACTTTCATAAGTATAATCTCATTACAGGATGGGGGGTATTTCTCATTGCTTTACTCACCTATGGGCTCTCAGTAGAGCCTACTGTAAGTTTCTGGGACTGTGGAGAGTATATAGCTACCTCGGCTAAGCTCGAAGTGGGTCACCCACCTGGAGCACCTTTTTTCCAGATGGTAGGGGCTTTCTTTGCTTCTTTTTCTCCTTCGCCTGAGAAGACAGCTCTTTTTGTAAATTATATTTCGGTATTCTCTAGTGCTTTTACTATATTATTTCTCTATTTTATTATTGTCAACTTTACTAAGAAGATTGCTCTTACAAAGCGTGAGGCACTCTCCAATTCTCAAGTGATAGGTTTGTATGGTAGTGGACTAGTAGGAGCTTTGGCCTATACTTTCTCAGATAGCTTTTGGTTTAATGCTACTGAGACGGAGGTATATGCTATGGCAATGCTTTTCATGTCAGCTATGTTTTGGTTAGGGCTTAAGTGGACAGACAACTTAGATAGTCCTCGGGGGGATAAGTGGTTGCTACTCATAGCTCTTGTAGTAGGACTCTCCTTTGGGGTACACTTTATGGCACTACTAACTATTCCAGCTATAGGGATGCTTTATTTCTTCCAGTCTCATTTTAAGAAAAATATCAAGAACTTTATCTTGGCCAATGTGATTTCTATATCTATATTGCTACTGATATTCAAGCTGATACTTCCTTATACTTTGGCGTTGTTCGGTTACACAGAAGTGTTTTTTGTCAATGAACTGGGTATGCCTTTTAACTCTGGAACTATTTTTACAGGAGTCTCTATTATAGCTTTGTTTGTATTTACTCTATGGAAAGCGCAGAAGCACCAAAAGCGATTGTTACAGACGGCTACACTCTGCTTGCTTTTTGTCTTTGTTGGTTTCTCATCTTGGCTGATGATTCCTATCCGCTCCAATGCAGGTACTGTCATCAATGAGAATAGTCCTACCGATGCGCGCTTGCTCTTGGCTTACTACAACTTGGAGCAATACCAGAAGACCTATCTTTTCAGAGGACCAATGTACTCAGATGCTTTTGCGCCCACAGGGGATGATTATATGGATGAAAAGCCTAAGTACGAAAGAGACTACCAAAAGAATAAGTATATTATCGTCAACGAATATAAGGATGCTTTAGATGCTCCTAATCCTGAACATGTGGGATTATTGCCTCGTATGTGGAGTTCGGAACATGCCGCTAACTATATGATGCTGACCTCTCCTCTGAAGTATCATATCAATCCTGAGCGTAATGATGAGCACGCTCAACAAATCAATCAATTGTTACAAAGGGCGTTAGCTGAAGGAGATTACGAACAATATACCTATCTCCTCCGTCGGGCACAAGGGAGAATTATCGTAGAGAAGCCTTCTTTCTGGGACAACCTTTCCTTTATGTTCAGCTACCAGTTCAACTATATGTACTTGCGCTACCTATTGTGGAACTTTGTAGGTCGCCAAGATGATATACAAGGGAAGATCTATAACAATCATGGGAACTGGATTTCCGGTATTTCTTTCATAGATGATTGGCATACAGGCTATCCTCAAGAGCACCTGCCTTCCGATGCACAAGATAACAGAGGGCGTAATACCTATTTCTTCTTGCCTTTCCTTTTGGGCTTGGTAGGGCTGTTTTTTCAGTTCTCTTCTAGCAAACGCCAATGGTGGGTGGTCTTTACCCTCTTCCTCTTTACAGGATTGGCACTAAAAGTGTACCTGAACGAACGTCCTTTTGAACCACGGGAAAGAGATTATGCCTTGGTAGGTTCTTTCTTTACCTTTGCCATTTGGATAGGAATGGGTGTGTATGCTATTTATGCATTTTTAGAAGAAAAAATCTCTTTTAAGGGGCTGGCTCCTGCAGTAATTGGGGTGTGTACCCTTGCAGTACCCGCACGTATGCTTGCCGAGAACTGGGATGACCATGACCGATCCAACCGCTATACCGCACGTGCTTTGGCTAAGAGTTATTTGGATTCTGTCTCCAAGGACAATGGAGCTATGATCTTCTCCATAGGAGACAACGATACCTTTGGCATGTGGTATATGCAGGAGGTAGAACACTATCGCACCGATGTCAGGGTGATCAACACTTCTCTTCTGGGTACCGACTGGTATATAGATCAAATGAAGTGTAAGGCCTATACCAGTGATCCTATACCCTCAGAGCTTGTCCACAGACAATATGCTTATGGAGTGAGGGATGCGATCTATTTTGATCAGAAAACGGATAAGATATGGAATATAAAGGACTTTATGAAGTGGGTAGGTAGTGACGATCCTAATACCAAAATGGAGATAGAACGTGAGGGAGCACCTTCTCAATTCTATTCTAGCTATCCTACCGATAAGATTCGTATTCCTGTCAATAAGGAAAATGTCCTTAAGAGTGGTATCGTAAAGGCTGAAGATGCGGATAAGATTGTGGATTATATCGATATCAAGTTGCCTTTTGGTATGGGTAAAAACCGCCTAATGATGCTTGATATTATCGCCAATAATGATTGGAAACGTCCGATCTACTTCACTGGAGGTAGTTATAGCGACGATGAGTATATCTGGATGCGTGATTACCTACAGCTCGACGGATTGGCTTACAAGTTGGTACCTATCAAAACGCCTATTGATAAGGACAATCCTTATGATATGGGGCGTATAGACTCCGACCTGATGTATAAGATTGTAAAGAGTTGGGATTGGGGGAATATGGATGATCCTAATATCTATCATGATCCCGAGACACGTCGCAATAGTATCGTCTTCCGTGGCAACCTTGCTCGCCTTACAGAAACCCTTATCAATGAAGGGAAAACACAGAAGGCAAAGGATATCCTTGATCTGGCCACTAAGCGTATTCCAGTAAGCCATTTCGGGTATTATTTCACAGTAGAACCTTTTATCACAGGGTATTATCAGGTGAAGGAAAACGAAAAAGCCCGTAAGCTATTCCTTGAGGTGGCCAAAAAGTACTAAGAGAATATAGAGTACTACCTGACTCTTTCGGCAAGTGACTTTATCAACCTATATGAGGATGTAAGCCGAGACCTAAGGCGCTATGATGCTATGCTGCCGATTTTAGCTGAAGATAAGTCTTTCTATGACCAGCAGTATAAAGTATATGAGCAGTACATAGATCGCCTTCAGAAAAAAGCAATTTCTTTTGGGCTTATTTCTCAGGAAGATATCAAGTTCCTGAAAAGGAAAACCTAGAGGAACAACAGCCCAAAGATACTCAAAAATAAAAGGCTTAAAATCTTTTGCTTTTTGAAAAATAATGTTTACTTTTGTCCAAAAGAACAAGACTTATTTTTCAGATGAAAGTGACCTTAAAAAATAGTATATATTCCAATAGCTATGTTTTTCTTTTGAAAAGCATAGCTATTTTTTTATTGTTTTGTAGTTGTTCTTCTAATTCTTTAGAGAATCAGGTATATGGACAAGACAATCCGCACAATATTAAGCCTTACTTATCCCAATACAATTTGAAAGGGAAGATAAAGACACTCTCTTACTATAATGGGGATTATAGTGAGACTTTCCATTTCAATAAGCAAGGATTGCTCACTCATATAAATAATGGTTTGAATCAGAAACTATCCTATAATCGGCAAGGTAAACTAACCAAAATATACAGTGAAAGGGATGAAATTATTTTTACTTACCTCCCTAATAATAATACTGTAAAACAGGAATGGAAAAGTGATTTTGGGAATGCCACACTTTATTATATCTACAATGACAAAGGGAACTTACTATCCGAAGAGAGTAAAGGAGACGGAAACTATAAATATTTGTATGAGTATGATAGTCAGGGGAGATTGTTGGTTAAAAAGTATGATTTTGCTTATATGAAAGCGTTAAAAGAAACTGAAATTGATATGGGTCTGACAGAGCGATCTTTTATGAAATTATATGAGTATGATACGGCAGGGAATCTCAGAAAATATACTGAATATAACAGACAAGGTGATATTGAGAAAATAGATATTTATAAAAAAGGGCTCCTTGTAGAGAGACAGAGGTATGAGCAAAATGAATTATTTGAGAAATCTATTTTTACCTATGACAATGGAAAAGAGCAAGAAACGGTATATAATCAGGAAGGGACACCTATCCGCTTAGCAACGTACAACACCACGCTTGACAAACAAGGAAATGTAATCCTCAAAACAGAAGAATATGAGGATACCTCTGATACCATCAAAGCGCAGGGTATAAAAGATATAGAAAAGAGAGAAATAGAGTATTATCCATAAAACTACAGTATATGAAATGCTTTTCCTTATTTTTGTTGTTTTTAGCAGTCTCTGCTAACACACCTTACTATTATAGTGAATAAGATTTTAAGGAAAGAAAGTCTTTTATCTCAAAAATAATTAGTATCTTTGCCCCATCATTAGTAACCAATGAATATACTTAGTAACATTATTGCACAAACACATTCTTTTTCCTACTTAAGCAGTACTCACAAGAGATACGCAGGGCAACGATATTTTTTATTATTAATACAATAGCTATATTTTTCTTTTGAAAGATGTAGCTATTTTTTTAAAACTCAATAAGTAAGAATGCTTAGTTATAAGAAACAGTATTATAAAAGGATAGATAAAAAGCTAATGATTTTGAAAAGTTACTAGATAAGTTATTAAAAA